>ERZ724505.920-NODE-920-length-17224-cov-17.250044_pt1 | contig 17224 bp, 18 predicted proteins | sample MGYA00376038_ERZ724505 | MGnify/ENA primary metagenome ERZ724505 (study PRJEB28724, sample SAMN07190884) | wastewater metagenome | isolation source: effluent of sewage treatment plant in Hong Hong | place: Hong Kong | collected 2016-03-17 ... | reverse complement strand
ATACTATCCTATGAAAACCAAACAAACACTACGAGCATTATTCTGCTGAGCTATGATGATAATAATTGTTTTATTTGCTGAGTGGATAATTACTTTTGAACCATCATTAGAAAATGTTATAAGAATATTTGCTTGATACTGCATTTGAGCTTTAATATTCGCTTCCTATTTTTATATTTATTCCTAGCCCATGTCCCACCTACAATCTATAATAGACTACATAGAAGAAATAATGCTTGAATCAACTGAAAGCCATAGTCTCGAAGCTGATGACGACTATACAAAATGATTTAATAGTGCCCTTTACGCTGTACTTTCTAAAATAGAGGAGATAGAGAGAAAGGAATTTGAAAAGATAGTACAAGTTAATTCCAAGAGCTAAATAAATAATATTGCATTTACAATCCCATGAGTATAATTAGACTATGGATTTAGACACTCTCTATTATTCCGACAAACAAGTACAAAAGAACATAGAAATTAGAAGTCAGCTTCCTGACTACAAATGACGAAGGCAATCGGAAGAACTCGAAGCAAAGAAATGGTGGCTCTTAAATCACGGAATAGACAAAAAAGAAATAGAGAAAGCTTACTGACCTTTTAAAACCTATGTATACTACCATTAATTATAATCCACAAAGAAAAGTATTAGGAGATAAATATTTTCTCCAGTATCCAAACTGAAACAACATTGCAGCTCTTTGGAAAATGTTTTGATGTGTACGAATTGAGGAATTAGAATGAAAGGTAAGAAACTTTGAGTTTAGACTCTTTGACTCTACTGAAACAAGCGAGGACAAACTCAACTTTGCTATCATGCAACTCCCTCTTTTATTCCCGAAGTATGATACTAAATTTATTTGAGGAACTCCCAAGAAAGTAATCATCACTCCAAAAGAAGAAACGAATTACCTAGATAACATTGATTGATTGACCGACAAAAGAACAAAAAGGATTGTCTCCAACGAAGAGTACATAAAGATACGAAGTTCTATTTGATTTATAAATTAGTATGAAACACCCTTGAGGAAGACCAGCATTTTATACAACTAAGGAAGAATTAGAGAAAGAACTAGATAGGTATTTTGAAGAAACTCCTATTAGTGAATGGACTGTAACTTGATTAGCTTTATTCTTGTGATTTACAACAAGACAATGACTTTTAAACTACGAATGCAAGCCAGAGTTTGTAGACCCGATAAAAAAAGCTAAGTGTATGGTTGAGTATTCTTACGAATTAGATTTGAAGGCAAAAGGCAATACTTGAACTATATTCGCCCTCAAAAACTTTGATTGGAAAGACAAGTTTGAGAATGAGAACAAGAACGATAACACAAACGTAGATGTAAGCTCTGAACTATCTCCTGAACAAAAACAAGCTATTGCTTCACGATGGACAAAATAGAACAACAGTTCTTTAAAGAACAAGCAAGAAAAGACTTATTGTCGTACTGTGTGTACTGCGATAAGTTTTTTGAAATTAGCCCACACCATGAATTGATTGCAGACCATTTAAGTAGACTCTTAATAGGTGATATACAAAACCTGATAATAGAAATGCCTCCTCGTGCTTGAAAGTCTCGTCTCATGCAAGAGTTTATATCAAAACTATACTGAGACTATCCTAGAACTGATATTTTATACACAGGTCACTCTCTTAATCTTCTTGAGGGCTTCTCTCGTAATATCCGAAACAGAATACAAACAAGAGAATATCAATCTCTCTATAACACAAAAGTAAGCTCTGATAGTTGAGCTGTTAAGAACTGGAATATAGAATGAGGTTGAGAGTTTGCTATTTATTGAGTTTGAGGTGGAATTACAGGTAAATGAGGTAACATTTTGATTTGTGATGACCCTTACGCAACGAGACAAGATGCAGAAAGTGATACAGTAAGAAGAACAGTATCAAATTGGTATTGGTCTACTTTTCTGACTCGTAAACAAGATGATAGAGCAAAACAAATTATCATCATGCAGAGATGGAGAGAAGATGATTTAGTGTGAGAGATTTTAGAAAGAGAATGAGACAAATGGACTGAATTAAAAATCCCTGCACTTAATGAACAATGAGAAAGTTTCTGGTCTTCTCGTTTCTCTCGGCAGTACTTCGAGGACATAAAGAAACAAAGCCCTCTCTTTTTCGAGTCACAGTATCAACAAAATCCTATTAATACAGAGAATTGAGACTTTATACAATCATACTTCATTCACTACGACCAACACCAACTTGAAAGCGTGAAGAGACATTTACAGATAGTTACTTTTGTTGACCCTGCTATTTCACAGAACCAAGAAGCAGACAACACAGCGATAATAACAGCCTGAATTGATGCGAGAAGTAACTTTATCTATGTACTTGAGGTACAGGCATGAAAAATGTTACCTGACGAGATTATTTCACGAACTTTCCAAACACAGAGAAAATGGTGAGGAAAGGTTTGAGTAGAAAGTATTGCTTATCAAAAGATGCTCATATTGGAAATCCAAAAACAAATGAGAATAAGAAACCACTTCTTTACACTCGAAGAAATAAGACCAAACACAGAAAAGAACGCCAAAATTAGAACTTTATTACAACCTCGATATGCTTCTCACTCTATTCTCCACTCTTTATTCATGGCTGATTTAGAAGCAGAACTATTGAAGTTCCCAAATGGTAAGCATGACGATATGATTGATGCTTTATCGGGCTGTATTCAGTTATTTGAAACTGTAAACATAGAAGAGCAAAGCTGGTCTTGAGAAAGTGACTCTATTATATAATTTGCACTAGCAAAAAACACTCTATAATTTAAATATGGAATACCTAATAAACAAAGATATAAAACTCCCTGAGGGTTGGAATTATGACCGAATAATAGCAAAGGTCTTAAAAGAGTTACAAGACTCTAGAAACTACTCACAAGCGAAACGAGAAAAGAAACGAGAGCAACTTAAACTCTACGTTAACCAAGAGAAAACAGCAGAGAGAATAAGTGATAATACGCTTTACTCTACAATGCAATCTTGGATGGCTACAACAACAAGCGACCAAAAGAGTGTTGCTTGGCTCGGAAGAGAATGGATGGATGAAGACATTGCTGAAAACCTGAACGCTTTATCTAAATTCGATTGGGAAGAAATGGATATGCCTGAAAAAGAAATCAAACGAAGATTCCACGAGGGCATGTTTGGTCTTTCTATATTACAGAAAACAGGTTGGAAGAATAACAAACCTACTTGGGAAGTTCGCGACCCTCTTGCTTGGCTACCTGATAAAAAAGGATGGATGAGAACTAGAAACTTCTCTTATATGTATTTCGATGTTGATGTTCCTGCTTACACACTCAAAAATAAAGATGGGTATTTTAATCTCGATATTGTAAAAGAAGCTGGTCAAGGAAGTGATATTACAACTCGTAATGATATTGCCTATTGTACGCCTCGTAAAATGCAAACAGGACTATCGGAAAGCGACTGAATGGAAATGGTAAATATTAAAGATGGATACACTCGTATAGATGGTATACCTTATGTTATTACCATTTGTTCTGGTGTAATTATCCGTTTTGAACAAATTAAGGCAGTTACTAAAGCTGAGAAAGATGACCCAACAGAGATAGATTTTCCTGTTGTTCTCCGTTACTACTCTCCACTTCCTAATGACCCTTTTGGTATATCTCTTGCTGACTTGGTAGAAGATGAACAAATGGCAAAGACAATTCTCAAGAACTTGAAACTCATTCGAGAAAAAGACTTATCTCTCGGAGATACTGTACTTGTCTCAAATAAGGTGAAGAATAGAACAGATTTATTGAAAGCTCCGTCTCTTACTCAGAGACGATTTGTATCAGTCGATAGTGATAACGTACAGAACTTAACCGCACCTCTTCCTAAATCTCAAGGTTCTAGTGATTGGTACAATTTTGAACAAAAACTTACAGCAGACGCACAACTCGCAACAGGTATCTCTAGTGTGCAATCTGGTGTAACTGAAGATACTAAACGCACAGCCAGTGAAATACAAGCAGCACAAAGAAACGCTAATGCTCGTTTCATCCTATGATTTCAAATACAACTTATTGCTGATAAAGATTTTTGGAAGCTCTGGTATCGTTGCTACAAGGAATACATGACTGATACGAGCGAAAAAGTAGTACGTATTACATCTGGTCTTACTCCTAAAGTATCTGTATTCAAACGAAAGGATATTACTATCGAAGACCCTGACGTTGTAATGGACTCAGAAGAGAATATCCGAAGAGCGAGTAATGATATTCGTGACTCATGGCTTGCAACATACAACTTTTACATGCAAGATGCTGACATCCCGAATATCTCAAAAGCTCTCTTCAAGAGAAAGTTCTATCAGATTGTTCAGAAACTGACAAAGGAAGAAGCATACCAAAGAGTCCCACCTTCTGCAAGTGAATTGACAGCTTGGGAAGATGTTAAACTATTAAATAATGGTGGTAAAATGGTTGTCCCGCAAACTTGAGACGATAACTACACCTATTTAATGATTTATCAAAGTGCAGAAGACTCTAAAGAAAAGTTCGCATCTATTGAAATGCGTAAACTTGCGATTATAATGGAATGAGTGCAAGCAAGTGTAGCTCAGAATAATCCGACAGCTTCACAGACTCAAGCTCAGGTCACTAATAACATGATGGCTCAATCAAATCAGGTACAAAATCAAGTACAAACTCCTACTCTTTAATCCTTTTTTATGCTCGTTTCTCGTTCTCTCATCAGTGATGATGTTATTGTAAACAAACTTTTAGAAATGCAGGTAAAGTATCTCGATACTCTTTACTCATCTAACTCTCTTTCTACCGATTGGCTCATACAAAACAATCAAGAAGAGTATTCTAAAGCAGAAGACCCAGAAAAGCAACATGCACTCATTAAGAACGTTGAAGAATTGAAAGAGAACCAAGCTAAAAGACTTCGCAACGCTGAATACTACAAATCACAGATTGAGTTTCTACAAGCTATTCTTGCCCTTAAACCTGAAGATACTTTTGAAATCAATACAGACCTAAAAGAACTTGTTATTTAATGGAACTCACACCAGAACAAATCCGTTCTCAAGAAATAGAGGCTATAACAGGTATGCCTTGATGGCAATATCTCGTTGAAGACTTCCAAGATATTATAGACCAGAATGAGAAGTTTATACACGATATAAACACTCCTGATGTTCCTACTCATTCTATTAAATCTGTTTACGCATCTCAAGTAAACGTACTCAGAGCAATGATAGAAAAACCACAAACTTTGATTGAATTACTCAAACCACAAAAATAATTTGCGTACTAGATAAAAGGTATAAAATATATATAGCAGTAAGGACTGCACAATAATTCCTAATTTTGATACTATGTCTGAACAAGACACAACAGTTGCTGAGGACAACACATTAAACCTCGAAACGGAAGAGACAACCGAAGAATCGTCTCAAGAAAACCTCGAATCTGATTCTCACGATGAAGATGCTCAGGAATTAACCCCTCAAGCACAAGCATTTAAAGAGAAACGCAGAGAGGAAAACAAAAAGGCTAGAGAAGCACTTGCAAAAGTTCCTAAACTCGAAGCCGAACTCGAATTCAATAAGTTCTTGCGTAAATCTCCTGAAGCTGAGGACTACGAAGCAGAAATTAAAGACTTTCGAGAAAAAAATCCTACTATCTGACTCGAACAGGCTTTCCGTTATGTTTTAGCTGATAAAGACCCTGCTCGGTTGGCTGAACTCGTTGACTCTGGCAATTATGCACAAAAGATTCAATGAAGAACAGCTCCTGCTGTCGGTGACAAATCTTTTTCTGAACAAGTCGGTGGGAATGTAAATCTTAATGATACAGATTCTCTTCGAAAAGCTGCTGAAAAAGAATACGCTAACTTAATGGGATAACTAGTCGATAAGATAGAGGTAATAATCTCTTATCTTATCTTATATGGTTAAACTAACCTCAAATATTTACTCTGGTGGTGACTCTACCGCCCTCTCACGCTACTTTGATAAAGTAGTTCTCGAAGCACTCCTCCCTAATACATATATACTCGGAGCTGGTACACAAAAAACTCTCCCTAAAGGACAGAACAAATATGTGTTCTCACTTGCTACAAAAACTGTTGGTACTGTTGCTGGTCTTACTCTTACAGAAGGTACAACACCTAATGAAGGAAGTTGGGCTATGGAACAGCAAGAAGTTTCTCTTACTCAGATTGGTGAACATATCTATATCTCAGATGTAGTTCTCTCTGATTCTCCAGTTGAAGTAATCGCTAACGCTCTCTCTGATATTGCTATGAACGTTGCTGCTGTTGCAGATATTCTCGTTCAGGATGTTATTGATGCTGGTACAAACGTTTACTACTCTGGTGATGCTACTGCTCGAAACAATGTATCTTCAAACGATACTCTCTCTGCTTCTAACATCTCTAAGGCACAAGCTATCCTCCTTGCGAACAATGCTAAACCTTACGATGCTGGTATGTTCATGGGAGTTATCCACCCTCACGTTCTCCACGACCTCCGTATCGAAACTGGTACAGGTGCATGGCTCGATGCTAACAAATATGTTACTCCTGAAAAAATCTTCAAAGGTGAAATCGGTGCTTTGTCTGGTGTCCGTATCGTTGTATCTCCAAATATCCAATACTACGCTAATGCTTCAAATGGTTCTGGTTCTACTGGTACTATTGATGTATACCCTACTTATTTCTTTGGTAAGGATGCGTTTGGTGTAGTTCGTGATGGTGAGCCTCAGTCTATCTTCAAGCCTCTCGGCTCTGGTGGTACTGAAGACCCACTCAATCAGCGTGCTTCTGCTGGTGTCAAGTTCCGTGTAGGTGCTACAATCCTCCGTGAGAATGCTCTCGTTCGATTTGAGTCTTACTCTACTCTTGGTTCTAACAGCTAATAATTAAACCCCCTTGAAATATAGGGGGTACTTATATTTTAATCTTTTTTCTTATGGCTACTGTTGATATTTCTGATAATACCCGCAATGACGACTATCGCGACCTCTTCGGTGCTTTAGTCCCTCTTGATGGTTCTGTTACTTGGGATGCTGCTGCAATCCTTGATGGTGATATGGAGTCAAAGGACATTACAGTCACAGGTGCTGCACTTGGTGACTTTGTTCTTGCTGCAATGGGTGTTGATGTTGTTGACTTGGGTGTATCTGCTCAAGTAACAGCGACTAATACTGTTACTGTTACACTCCTAAATAACACTGGAGGTTCAGTAAATCTTGCTTCTACTACTTGCTATGTTCGTGTCTTCCCACGAGGAAACGTACTACAAGCGTAAATTTATAGTCCCTTGAAATATAGGGGCTTTTAACTTTTTATTATGAACATTACTGAAATTCTTACGTTTTGATGTACTAACGCCGGTACTACGCTTGCTCAAGTAGGCTCTACTAATGCTCTTATTTTTGCCAATATTAGTTACCATGAACTAGAAGAGTGTATCAGGAATGATATATGAGAAGATTATTTTTATGACTATTTTACAACCAGTTTAGTAGCAAATCAAAATGAATATGTGCTCGAAGAGCAAAGTGCTACTAATAAAGGTATTAATAAAATAATTTCTGTTGGCATAAAATACGCAACAACAGACGAAAATTATAGCGTACTTCGTGCATACTCTGGTTCTTCTCTTTATAATTCAGAAGAGTATACTCAAGCAAATCAAAGTAATGCTGACCCATTTTATACAGTAAAGGATAATTCTATTTTTATTTATCCAACTCCAACAACAAGTGTTCCGTCTGGTCTACGTGTCCATGCCTCAATCAATCTTATCGACCTTTTAAGTGGTGGTGCTGAAACAACTATTAAAATACCACGCAACTTTCATTTTGTCATAGGTCTTGGGATGAAAAGATACATTAATAACTATCGTTCTCTCGACTGAACAGCAGTTTCACAAAATGGAGATAAGGATTATGAACTTGGCAAGCAAAGACTCATAGAATATCTCAAAAATAGGACTATCACTCCTATTGACCAAGATACAGCAAATCTTACATCTATACAATGGTAAATTTTATTAATCAATTTTCAGGATGAATAAGTCAGGATGACAACTTTGTCGCCAAATGACAATGTATTTATTCACATTGATTTGATGCGACAAGAAACCCATGAGAACTCCAAAAAATGCCACCTTTAGTACAGAGAACACAGGTAAACGAGTCTGTTTCTATTTCTTCTATATTTGCTCCTGAACAATTAGCTTGGTATGGAACTTCCGATTGATATATTAAAGAAGTAGCATGATGAACTACTAAAGCTAATACATGAAGTGGATTGCCTATTGTAGATTGAATCCTATTTCTTGGGAAGTTTTATGCCTTTACTAACAGAGCCGTCTACTCTTATACTTACTCAAGTGGTACATTGTCAGGAGCAACAACCTTTGTAGCAGACGGATGAGTTGATAGGGATTATCGACATCCTGTTATTTATCAAGGTTGAGAGATGTATTTTCCATGAACTGCATCATCATCTAAAAATGTACACTATGTAGACTCAACAGGGACTCTGCAAACTCTTTTTTCAACTGACTTTTCAAGTAATGTCAGAGCATTATCAATACAGGGTTCTAATCTCCGTATATATACAGAAAATCTCCTTTCAATAATGGATATATGAAGCAAAACTGTTTCATATTCACAGGTTCTTCCTTTTACAGTCAATTGTGTGAAAAGTGATGGAAATGTAGATTATGCTATTACAGACTCAAATCAACTCTATGTTTTGAGTGGTCTATCATGGCAAAAACTGTGAGAAACAAATTACTCTGAAACATTATCTCGATTTACGAATTATTCTACAAAAATGACGTTTAAAAGTGGCATAAACTGTACTCCGATGTCTTACTCCGATGGAAGACTTTATGTTTTAGAAAATGATGCTCCTAGATACCTTATTTACTGAACTAAAATGTCTGGTCTTTCTAACTCGTTTAGTTATTGACCAATTCACGACAATAACAGCACAAATAGTGTAAATGCACATGAGATAACTAATGTATATTCCATTTTTACACTCAATGGCTCGACATATTTAGCTTATAAATGTAATTGATTTTATAGATTATGAATATTATCTATTTATAATACAACTGATAAATGTTACGAAGCAGTGTATATAACAAAGCACGAAGATTTTTGAGACTACTCTCTCGTAAAAAATGTCGATGAAATTAGAGTATGAAAGGAAGGTATAGGATGAGAACTCTGGGCTAGTATAGACAATAATTCTTTTGAGTCGGTAGACTTATTAGACCAAGAAGAACTTGAAAATAAAACCGTAGACTTTAAAAGTAAGTTCAGAAAATTGTCACTTATGTTAAAGTTATATAATGATACAGATAAAGTTGTGAACGTAGATGTTAGATTTACTAAAAACCAAGTATAATGGATGAATTTAAACTAAAAGAACCGAATTTCAATACAACTCCATGACTTGAAGAACCTCTTGAAGTAAAAGGGATATACTTAAAGACAAAAGTAATAAAATTATCCGTTAGTTCTACTGGAGACAAGACAGTTACTTGCGGCTTCCCTCCTAAATTAGTTTTAGCAAGTTGTCAGGACTCATTAGAGTCTTGTTCTGGTAGTTCTGACTGGACTACATCATTTACAATAAGAAATTACACAGACTCTTGAGCTTTAGCAACATTGGACTATACTAATTTAGTAAAATTATCTACAATAACAGGAGACGTAGGAAAAAGATTGCAGAATTGATTTATTTTTTCAGTATCATCCTACTCGTGAAGTTCCAAAAATATTTATTTTACATGCTTTCAATAATATGCCTACTGCATTAGACCAATATAAAACAATACAGCAAAAGATAGCCGAAAGAAAAGCATCTGGACAATGATTAAACACGAATAAACAAAATGCAGATGCCGCAGTTGCTCAATACTGACAAGAAAATGTAAATCAAGCTCTTAAACAAGTATGAGATGCGTGAATTGCAATTAACTATACCGCAACTCCTGTTACTCCGCCAACTCCAACAAGTATGCCAGATGGTGGTCAAGTTACACCAGACCAAACAACACAAAATACACAAGCAACAAATGTAACTCCAACTCAAAAAGTCGAAGCAACTACAACTCAACCAGTAAAAACACCTGAGCAAATACAAAGCGAAAATTACCAAAACTATCTCGACCAAAAAAAGCTCCGTCTTCAGACAAACGCAAATAATACCCTCGCATCTAATACTGCTGTTTATTCAACTGGTAAAGATTTATTCAACGCTGTAAAAGGCGGTTCTATGATTCCATGAAGCAAAGAATTTACAGATTTAACGACAAAAAATCCTAATTTACTTCAAGAATATAACGCTGTTAAGACACAAGAAGATAATCTCAACACCATAAAAACTCTTTGAGAAGCAATCGTTGGTGAAGTAACTCCACCGAAAGAAAATAAGGCACTCAATTCTCTTGTAAATTACTTCACTAAATCAATGGATACGGATTTAGCAAGTGAATACCAGAATACAGTTACAAATAACCCAGAATATCAATCAAGTGTAGAGAAGTTTAATGGAATCAATCAACAAATAGCAGATAACAACAAAAATATACAAGCATTAAATGATGCTGTAAGAAAAAAGTATAGTGCATGAACTCCTGAGAGTCTCATTGCTTCCGCAATAGCAAGAGAAGCTCGACCACTCATAGAGCAATGACAATATTTATCACAACTCCAAGCAAACGCTCAAGCAGATATGTCGAGAATATTCGACCAGAATAAGGAAATGTTTACATTAAAGCAACAAGAACGAACAGATAACCGAAATATAGCTTTCCAACTCTATAACACAATAAACGCTGACCAGATTCGTCAGGAAGATATTGCTCAGAAAGACATAGATTTAAAGAAACAAATAGCTCTCGAAGAATACCAACATGGAAGAGATAGAAATGAAAAACTTGATGACTTAAAACGACAAGAAGAATATAATCTTAAAGTAGGATTATTACAACTTGGAGTAGACCCTACTGGAATGACAAGTGAACAAATGAGCAAGGAATTTTCAAAAGCACAATCTATCGCATTATCACAAAAAGAATCAAAAATTATATCTTGAATTAAACCATGAGAGCTTATATATCAAGACTGAAAATTTATCACAGCACCATGAGCACAGTGAACTGGAAATGTTACACCAAACAGACCAAATATTCGCTATGAAACTACTGCTAATAATGGATGAATTACTGTTAATGTTGATGCTGGATATGCATGACCAGAAGATAGAAAAACAAAATATGCATGATGATACCAGTGCTGACAGTTTGTAAATGATGTTGCTGGTATTTGAGTTTGAGATACTCTTGCAGAAAAGGAGTCAATGATAAATAAAGATTTACCAGCAACACCATGAGCAGCATTTGTGGAAGATATATGAAACACAGGAGCTATAAATTGAGTACCAACAGGACATATTGGAATAGTAGAAAAAGTATATAATGATGGTTCTATAGATGTTGTAGAGGCTAATTATGCAGAACCATGAAAAGTTACTCGCTCTACTATTTCACCATCTGATAAACGATATAAAAATATAAAAGGATTTATACAGACTGATTTAATGAAATGACCAGAAACTAAGTATAGAGATATTACAGACATTGTTTTACCAGAAAAGACAAGTGAATTTAAAGCTAAATCATTTGGATATGGTTCAAGAATGGACAGTTCAGATAAAATCTTACAAGAGGCTGACAAACGATTTTCTGAGTCTTCTGGTGCATCGGAATATTTAACGCCTCGATGAGAATATACGCCAAACTGGTTAAAATCTGCTGACCAACAGAAATATGAACAAGCACAGCGTGATTTTATTAACGCAAAACTCAGGCAAGAGTCAGGTGCAGTTATTAGCCCACAAGAATTCGAAAATGCTAGACTCCAATATTTTGCTCAACCATGAGATGCAAATGAAACAATAGCACAGAAAAGAAAAAATAGAGAATTAGTTATAAGTGAAATGTTTAGAAATGCTTGAAAGACTGAAAGCGGAGAAGATATTAGCAGTATTTATTCTTCTATAAAAAATAGTAATATTGATAATACAACTTTAACTACATTATCATCTTCTGATAAAAACGAAGCTCTTAATATTAAATAATATGGCACTTACACCTTGAGAAATCGAATACATAAAGAGACTCCGTAAGGAATGAGCCAACGATGAGAGCGTACTCTTTTATCTTCAAAAGAGAAGAGAAAAAGAAGCAAAAATGAACGTTCCAGAAAAGAAATGAATTATTTGAAATATAATACAAACAGGACAAAATATCGGTGCTGGTGCAATTCAGGCTGGTGGTGAACTTTCTGTTGGTCTTGCATGACAATTGTCTCGACTCTTACCTTGAGACCAGAGTGCAGACCCTACATCTTTTTACAATAAAACTCAAAACCTTTTAAAGTGAACTGAACAAAGTCTCGCTCAGAGTGGTGCAGAAACTGAATGAGCATGATTTGCAACTGGAAAATGAATTATGAATATCGCTTGAGGTTCTGTACTTGCTGGTGGAATAGGGCAAGGCATTAACGCTCTAGCAAAAACAAAACTCCTTACGCAATTATGATTAAAGGTAGCAGAAAATGCACCAACTGTTGCAAAATATGGCTCTTCACTCATGCAATGACTCACGGGGACAGCTACTGGAAGTATTGGACAGCGTATAGTTTGATGAATAGCAGAAGGGGCTAGACAAGGTTTATGATTTGATTTAGCAAGTGGTAAAGCTCCTTGAGCATGAACAATAGCATGATGAATAGTGTGAGGTGTATCTCCAATAATTTGAGCATGAGTAGAAAAAGCACAGAAACTACTAACAAATATCTTTCCAAAATCTCTTATAGCCAGATGACTGACGACTCCAACTGCTTTGCGAAATGCAAGTGAGAGATTATCAAAATTATCCGATGATTGAGTTATAGATATAGAAAAAGCTCCACAATGGATGTTAGATAAATGAATACAGTGAAGCAAAAAAGAGATACAATGACAATTGCAGAATATAATTAAAGATAGCGGAAAGAATAAAGTCGCGTTACTAACAGCATCTAAAGAATGACTTTGAAAAGTACCAGAAGTAAAAAGTTTACAAAAAGCTATGAAAAGCGTATTATCTAAATATGCCAAAATAACAAAGAGTGGTAAAGTAATACCTACGCCATGAAATGAAGAATTAGTAAAAACTATACAATCTTTTGTCGGAAATAAAAATCCAACAGCAGTAGAAGTGGAAACAGCTCGCTCATTACTCGGTAATATGCAAATATTTACTAAATTATGAGATTTTGCGGATTCTGCATCTAAAGAATGACTACAAAATGTATGGGTTAATGTATCTAAATATTTAGATAAATCTTTCCCTTGATTTCGGAACTACAATAAAGATATTGAGGTAGCTATGGCATTATCTAAAGCAATAAGTCTAAAAGAATGACAAGATAGTGTACGTCAATTACTTACATATACTAATTTATGAATGTGATGATTATGAGCAACATACTGATATATAAAATGATGAAAGGCGTGAGCATTAGCCTGATTAGCACTTGCAACATGATGAAAAGCACTGCTTAACAATACTGCTGTAACTACAAAACTAGCACAATGATTATCAAGTCCTGTCTTTAAAAAATGACTAGAGGCATGAACAAAGGTAATATGAAAAACAGCGAAAAAATTAATTCCACCTTTAATCTCTAAAATAAATGAATAAATCCACGCAATCATTCTTAATATTTTTATTAATGCTAATAACACTAGCTCTTTCATTAATATTATTTTTATTTCTCAATCCTATATGTTTATTATTAATCTTGCTTTTTAATGTGGAGGTAAAATATTTCTATAATATCTGTTTAACAAAATAATATATGCCAATTAACCAAAAGAAAATGAAAGCTCTTGAAAAAGAGTATGGAAAACTCAAGTGAGAAAGTATTTACTACGCACTTGAGAACAAAGCAAAGAAAAAGTCTAGCAAGAAATAAAAACTATCTATAATTGAAGTATGCCACGAACACCACCAACAACTAACTGGACAAGAGACAGATTCTCATTCCCCATAATAGATGTTGCTTGATTTACATTGCAAGATTTCTGATGAGAAGATGTTTATTGAATGTCCGACACTAATTCTATAACTACAACATGGTCTTAATATGACAAATATTTTTCCAACAAATTATACTTTAAAAGCAACTCCAGTAGATGCAGACCTACTTTTTATAGCAGATTCTGCCGACTGAAACAACTCAAAAAAAATTACAGTAGGCTCTATGACTTCTGCGATAGCAGACTGAGTAATAAACGACTCTGCAAGTGCATCTACTACTACTTATTCTTCTACAAAGATAATCGCATTAAATGATGCTCAAGATACTACCATTTCTGGTTTATCATCATCGAAACTCGATAAAAATGGTCAGCTCAGGACAGGTAACTGAGCTTGGAAAGTAACATATAATAATGGTTCTGGTAATGAAACAGAAGTATCACTTGGAAGCTCAGGACAAGTTCTCGTTTCTAATGGTGCTACTTCTGCACCTACATTTCAATCTGTTACTGCCGATGTAAACGGTCAGACAGAAGATACAGTAGGTGATATGGACGCAGATTTTGTACTCGCGTATGATACGAGTGCTGGTGCTAATAGAAAGCAGAAGATAAGTATATTTAGAGCCTCTAGCGGTGATGTTAGTACAGGTACGTCTACGACTAAATTTGTCACACCAGCACAGTTGGCTAATCCTACAAACCTTTTAAATAATGTTTCTAATACTGTTCTCACAAATGCTCTCACATATTTCACAAGTGAGATGAATCCAAATAACTTTACTCTGGACTCTACAACGACTGTCACAGGAGCAAATGGTGTTACGATTACTAAAAACTCAGCTTGTTCAATGGTTGGTCTACTGGTTGGCAAAGCTTCTGCTCTTACCCAACTTCAATGGGGTGATAGTATTGATTTAAAAGCACAGTATTGTCAGTCAAATAATGTCATCTCGTCAAGTACAACAGTATATTTCTTTCATGGATTTTGACCAACAACAGCTGCTGGTTCAGGGGATATAACAAATACATCACGAAGAGTAGGGTTTTGCCACTATAACGGAAGAATCTATGCTATCACAGCAGACAATACAGCAGTTACGACTACAAATATTCAAGCTGATACCTCAACAACAAAACGACTCTATGGAATAGACTTTACTCCGACTTCGTGTAAGTTCTACATCAACGGAACACTGGTTGCGACTCACACAACAAATATTCCAAGTGGAGCAAACAATATGAACTTCTGAGCAAGTGGTAATGATACTGGGGCTGGAGCAACTGGAGTGTACATGTCAAAAATAACTATTTCTGAAACTCTCTCTTAATATGAAAAAAATAGTTATAAATAAATGAGATTCATACGAGGCTACTTTATCTTTCAAAGATAAATGACAACCTTTTGATATGAGCAATACAACTATTGTTTTAATTGTAAAAGAAGAATGAGACGATGACGAAGAAGCAGAGTGGGTACAAATTATGCCAGAAAACTCAGGAAAAGACGGGAAAATTGATATTGAAATTGAATGAATAGAAGAACGTGGTGATTATATTTTATACGTAAAATCCCTTGATAATGAAAAAAGGTTTACTCTTTCGGAGATTCCACTAACGATTAAATAATGAAAAAGAAAATTGAAATAGAAGTTAATCCAAAAGTTCTAGATGTTGAAATAGAAAAGCATACTTCTGGTACTAAATTAATTCCTTGACCAAAATGAGACAAGTGAGAGAAATGAGACAAGTGAGATATTGGTGAAACATGAGAACAGTGACCACAATGACCACGATGATTTAATGGTGTTAATGGAAAAGACTGAAAAAACTGAATTGACGGTAAAAACGGTGTTAATGGAAAAAATGGAAAAGATTGAAAACAATGACCACGATGATTGAAATGACCAAAGTGAGATAAGTGAGATAAGATGACTTTTTCCGATTTAACTCCTTACGAAAAACAAGTTTTGACCTGACCTCAGGGGAGTAACTGAGTTGGTGTACCTCGTGGCGGTACTGCTAATCAAATACTAGCAAAGAGTAGCAGTCGTGACTACCATACTGAATGGATAGACAACACAGGTGGTGGTGCGGTTGATTCAGTCAATGGTCAAACTGGAACAGTAGTTCTTACAACTGCCGACATCGCTGACTCTACAAACAAAAGATATGTTACAGATGCTAATTTAACAGTAATAGGGAATACAAGCTGAACAAATACAGGTGACCAGACTTCTGTAAGTGGAAACGCTTGAACAGCTACTGCATTGCAAACAGCTCGTACAATAGGAATAGCAACAGGAGATGTTACGAGTGCTGGGTCTTCTTTTGATGGTACTGGTAACAATACTAACGCTTACACACTCGCAAACACCGCAGTCACTCCTTGAAGCTATACCGCTGCAAACATAACAGTCGACTCTAAAGGTAGAATAACCGCAGCGAGTAGTGGAAGTGCTGGAAGCGGTACTGTAACATCTGTATCCGTAGCTTCTGCTAATGGATTCGCTGGCACAGTAGCGAACGCAACCACAACTCCTGCTATTACACTTTCAACCTCGATAACTGGAATTCTCAAGGGAAATGGAACAGCTATAAGTGCTGCGACTTCTGGTACAGATTACTCTGCTGGAACTTCTGCTCTCGCAACTGGTATCCTCAAGAGTACGACAACAACTGGTGCTTTAACTATCGCTGTTGCTGGAGATTTTCCTACGCTCAATCAGAATACAACAGGAAGTGCTGCCACCTTGACAACTCCTCGTGCTATTTATGGAAACAACTTTGATGGAAGTGCTGCTTTGACTCAAGTCATCGCTTCGACTTACGGAGGCACAGGAAATGGTTTTACGAAATTTTCTTGACCAACAACTGCTGAAAAAACATTCACTCTACCAGATTCTAACGCTACTTTACTTTATTCTGGTGGTGCACTAGGTACTCCGTCTTCTGGTACACTTACAAACGCAACTGGTCTTCCGCTTTCTACCTGAGTTACTGGAAATCTTCCTGTCACAAACTTAAACAGTGGTACTTCTGCATCTTCTACGACATTTTGGAGATGAGACGGAACATGGGCTACTCCTACTGCTACTGTCACTCCTAAAATGATATT
>ERZ724505.919-NODE-919-length-17231-cov-4.158011_pt1 | contig 17231 bp, 15 predicted proteins | sample MGYA00376038_ERZ724505 | MGnify/ENA primary metagenome ERZ724505 (study PRJEB28724, sample SAMN07190884) | wastewater metagenome | isolation source: effluent of sewage treatment plant in Hong Hong | place: Hong Kong | collected 2016-03-17 ... | reverse complement strand
CGTCGAGCGTGAGACACAGCACCTGGAGGGGAAGCGTCGGGAAGCAGACCGTCGGAGGGTCTCTCGCGAGTCCGGGTGTTGCTCGAAGGAAGCGGAGGGGTGGGGACTTGGCCTCTCCGTGTCTCAGGAGATCACATGCCCGGCATGTACGGCACGGTTGAGGGTTGTGCGAAGGTTCCGTGACCCTTCGGACGCGACCGTTCTACGCATCCACCTGGAAAGGGTGGGGGAGTCCCCTCTTGTCCCGCCGCAACTTCTGGCGGGGGCGTAACACACCCCGAAAGGTTCAAGGTAGACATGGGACAGATGCACGCAGTGGCCGCGATGTTTCGGGGCGTCAACTACAACAAGTACACCTCCTCGGTGGTCCGGGAGAAGATGGAGGCCAAGATCACGGCGCTCCGCTCCAAGGTCGAGGAGCGCCGTGGCCGGGTCACCAAGCTCATGGAGGAGCACAGCATCACCAGCGAGATGCTCTCGGACATGGTGATCCAGTACATGAAGGACCAGGAGCGCGGCACGTCGCGCATGAGCTACAACACGCAGTCGGCCGGGTCGGCCAACGGCCCCGACCTCCGGTCGAAGACCGAGGTGGTGGTGCCCGCGGGCGCGGTGGCCAACATCGTCACCGAGAAGAACCTCATCGAGAGCGAGACCGAGGAGGCCAAGCGCATGGTCCTCATCGTCCGCAACCTCCGCGACACCCTCCCCGCCGTGGACGAGAAGACCGGCGAGCTCGTCGAGCGCGCGGTGATCCACAGCCTCAACGACGAAGAGATCGAGTACCTCGGGCTGTGACCGTGCGGGTCTACCAAACGGTGACCTGCAACGACCCCCAGCCCGACTCGTGGTACCGGACGGTCAACACCCTTCGGTTTGACCGGACGGACGACGAGAGGGAGTACCGGGAGATGATCGCCCGTGGGTTCAACGTGTCCCGCGGGGTCTACACCCCTCCCTACAACGGGTGCTACACGGGGCATCTTCGGGCGTAACGTCACCCATGCAGCCTGACAACTCCCAGAACAACGCAGTCATCCTCATCCGAGAGCGGATACACTTCTTGGGGTACCCGTACTCCAGTGAGTTCGCCATGACCGTGGGGGGCCAGTGCGCCAAGGTCTGGAGGGATCAACTGGGGTACCTGCCACAGAAGAACCTCGCGGCCAAGACCAACGCGCATGGGTCGCATGGCCTTGCCCACTACCCCCCCACGTTCGCACCGAAGATCGACGAGATCATTCACAAGGTCGCCGGGCGCCGTGGACTGGTTGCCGGGTCGGCCACCGCCCCTCCCTCCGATTTCGAGGGGGTGGACACGGTCCTGGACATGTTCCGGTGACCTGAGCACCGCGGGCGTAATACGCCCATGAGAGCTCTGCCCACTCCCCAAGTCCACTACGAGATGATCCGTCGGGACGCTGCGAGGAACCCCCTCAAGCTGTTCACCGAGGAGCTCAAGACGGCCATCCTCATGGACCCCTTCAACCTGAAGGGCACCAACCCGTTCCCCCACCAGCACGCTCCCGAGTACGGGACCACCTACAACATGCTCCGGTCGGGCGTGGCCTACGAGCGCGCGGGCCAGCAGGTCGTGGTCCTGGGTCCCCGGATGCAGGAGGCGTTCACCCACACCTCACTCAAGGAGGTGAGCGCGGCCCACATCCGGTTCCCGCACCCGTGCTTCTACCTCGCCACTCCGGGGTCCGAGCTCAAGGTCTGGGGCGGGAGCACGACGGGCTGGCACAACATCGCCGGGGCCTACGTGATGGACGACCCCTGCGAGCCGGGGGTCATCTCCATCCTCATCTGGGGGCCTGCCAACGAGAAGTCCGACGGCCCGACCGACGACGCCACCTTCTGGTTCAGCCTCAAGGTGGGTCACGGCACGGTGGACCTGGACACGGTGTGTGACGAGCGGCTGGGGCTGACCGAGCTCCGGGACGGGACTCTCCGCAACATGGAGGTCGAGGCCAAGATGTCTCGGATGGACCTGGACACCCGCGTGTCGTCGGTCCTCAGCAACCACTACAACGACATCTCCGACTACGGAGCCAATGGCCCTCCCCCGGCCCTCGTCGAAGAGGTGAAGGCCAACGTCCAGGCGTTCCTCCGGGTGGTCATCAACACCCTGCTCTACATCAACAGCACGTCGTGCGAGACCCGTGACGCCACGCCGCCCGCGAGTGAGCGCAAGGCTCTGGAAGACGCCCTCGCCCGCAAGAAGCACAAGAAGAGCAAGGACGCCCGGAAGCTCCAGAACAAGCTCAACGACCTCCCCACCTACCGGGTCACCTGGATCGGTCCCACCATCGAGTCGGCCCCGCACAGCGCCCTGGAGGGCACCCGCACCTCGGGGGGCGTCCGCGGTCACATCCGGCGTGGCCACTGGCACACGTTCCGGGTCGGCCCCCGCAAGACCGAGACGGGCGAGAGGATCGCCGTGGAGAACCAGGGCGTGAAGCTCCGGTGGATCGCCCCGGTGTGGGTCGAGGGCGGTGGCATCGACGACAAGCCCCGTGTGTACGGGGTGCGGGAGCCCAACTCCCGGTAGTCCATCAATCCCCGCACGGGGGTATGTCAGCCCCTGAGAGCATCATGGAGTCATGGGAGGCCACACACCCCCATGTCCGCCCCGTCTTCACCCCCGCAGCCCTCCTGAGGATCAAGAGGGCATTGCGCCGTGCCCCTCCCCAGGTGATGGACAGCTTCACCCTGTTCGAGAACCTCCATCGGACGGCTCTGGGGGCTCCCATCCCTGAGGGTGGGTTCTACCAGGGGTTCCGGTCAGCCCTCAAGGTCCTGGCTCGCTCCCTCCCAAGGATCGTTGGACCTGCGGCCCTCAACGACACCACCCAGGTGGTCATCGACCTGATGGGCTCCATCGGACCGGGCCTGAAGCGCATCGACGCCGGGAACGACACCGCGATGGTGTACACCCAGGTCTCCGCGATCCTGGCGAACGGCCTGTCTGTGGTGCTGGGTGCAGCGGGCCTGTCCTTCTCCCCCGTGACCATCCCCGGTGGGATCCGGTTCTTCGGGCTCAAGCCCTCGACACTGGACACAGAACTGTCCCCGGTGCCGCAGGAACTGGCCAGTGTGTTCACGGCTGATGAGGCCAGCCTCCCCAAGGCAGCACAACAGCCGTCCTCAGACCTGGAGGAGATGTACGACCAAGCTCGCGTGGCGGGTGAGCACCAGCTTGACCTCCTCAACCGAGGAAAGGGCCTGGACCGCGCCATCGGGGCAAAGGTCGTCCTCCCTGGGGATCCCGTGGACCTCAGTGAGCCCGGCCCCCTGGTGATGATCGGCCCCCTCAAGGGACGCAAGAGGGTCGAGGAGAAGGCCGCGGCAGACGGTGCCAACTACGACTCCATCCTGGATCTGGTCCGGGCTACCATCGCCGTGGACTCCATCGAGGAGATCCCCAAGGTGATGCGGACCCTTCGGGACATGGGCATGGTGGTGGCTCGCCAGCCCAAGAACAGGTTCGTGAAGCCCACCGACGTGGGCTACCGAGACCTGATGTTCAACGTGCGGTACCCCAACGGACACGTCGGAGAACTCCAGATCAACCTCAAGCCCATGCTCATCGCCAAGAAGATGGGGCACAAGCTGTACGAGACGACACGGTCCATCGAGGCCCTGAAGGTCGTTGAGGGCAACCGGAATCTCACCCCGGATGAGCAGCAAGAGGTTGACTTCGCCAACCAAGCTCAGAGAGCCCTGTACGACGAGGCGTGGCGACACGCCACCCAGATGGCACCCGGTCCGGGTGCTGGTCGAACCGCTTCGTCCAACAGGACCAAGTACTACGACTTCGAGGGTCACCCTGCCAAGGTGGTTCGTCTCACCCTCCCGGTGTACCTCAACAAGATCGGAGACGAGGTGGTTGTCTACGACAGCCAGAAGTTCGCCCGGGAGGCATCCCCCATCTCCGAGTCCCAGTACAACCGCATGGTGGCTGAGATCTTCCAGCCCCGAGTTCCCAGGAACGGCTAGAACCCAATGGCCAGTGTGCATATCGAGGTGGGCAGTGCGGTGAAGGCCGCGAGCCCGCGGGTCCGCGCCATCCAGAAGGCCGGGGAGCGGATCCTCCGTGCTCAACTGGGTGACCTCGATGGTCTACGGTTCATCGACAACCGTGTCCGCCGGGACGGTGATGACCCCCACATCACCATCTTGTCCCCCCAGGAGCACAAGACAGCTATCACCACAGGGGTGTTGACCCGTGAGCTCCTGGGCACGGTGGCCATCCCCGATGATTTCCGCGTGATGGGTCTGGGCAGAGCCCTCGGGGGTGGCAGCACAACCTATTTCGTGGTGCTGAACTGGCCCGGCGGTGAAGCCTTCCGGGCGTCCCTGGGGTTCGATCCAGGTGGCCCTGGTGGTTCCACCTCACCGTGGGATTCGACGACGCGGGCGATGTCCACGGGGTGTCCAAGGCCAAGGTGTGGAAGGCCGCATCGCTGCGGTCCTCCCTCATCCGGCTCGCCTACTCCCGCCCCGACCTCCAAACTAGGTTGCTGCCACTCCTCAAGTAGGCGGCGACCTAGTTACTCCTCAACCACTCCCGGGAGCACCTTCCACCCACTGGCACGGGCCACGTTGAACGTGCTGTTCCCGTCCTGGATGCTGTACTTCCCGCCGCCCTCGTCCTTCAGGGAGAGGGGCTTTCGACGGTCACCCTCACCGTTGTAGGCCATCCACATGTACTTCTTGGCGTTCTCGATCCCCGTGGGTCGAGCCCGGATGTTCTCCAGGTCGCCCACCTGGACCAGGATCGTCCCAGGCACCTTCTTGAAGTACCTCCAGGTGTCCTCAGGCAGCTTGTCGGGGGGTCCACCCTCGTCTGCCGCGAGCACGTCCCGAGCAACCAGGGGCAGAAGGATGGGTCGAAGGTCCGGGTTCCCGTGAGCCAACCGGATGACGGATGAGCGAAGTGAGTTTGCCATGGTGTCTCCTACTGGGGTTGGAGATAACCGAAGAACTGTGCGGCTCAGTAGGTCAGGGACAGTCGTGTCCCGTGCCACGGCGAGGGCTGTGCTAGTGGACAGCCGTGGGGTACAGGCGGTCGAACTCGGCCATGGGGATGTACCCGAACTTGAGGTACCCCACCGGGGCACCTCCTACCTTGGCTTGGGCAGTCTGCACCACCCATCCACGGTCGTCGGACTTGATTGGACCCAGCGTGAGCTCAATGTCCTGACCGGACTTGGTCTCGTAGGCCAGAAGCCACCGTTGGGCTACCCGTGATGCCGATGGTGCCATCACAGGACCGTGATCCCCACCAGACCCCGACAGGTGTTGGTCGCGGCGGTCGCCGCCACGTTGGCCCAGTCGAGTGCTTTGCCGGTGGCGTTGTCCTTGAGGATGACCTTCACCAGCACCGGGCACCGTTGTGGTGCCTCCGCGTTGAGGAACAGGGTCGCAGGCCCGAGGTTCACCGTCACGTCGGTGTAGTGGACCTGCGTGGCGAGATGGGTGCCCGTGGTGACACTCGACAGACACCCGGCTCCGTCCAGAGCGATGTCCTGCTTGGAAGGCCCTGCGCCGTCCAATCGACCGGCGTCCATCCATGTGGTGAGCCCGGGTACCTTGACCATCACAGCCATGCCCACTGCACCTGGGCCGGGACCCACGTACAGGAAGTCGTTGATGTCCACCCCCCAGAGACGGAGGGTGATCGTGGAGGTGCCCACCCTGGCGGCACCCGCATCGAATGCCCGGACGAACACACGGTCACCCGTGAGGGTCGAGTAGTTGGGACCCACCGGGTCATGCCCGACGCTGTAGTCCGTCTTGGGGTACATGAGCACCCCGCTTGACTGGAACGGTGCGCTCAGTCCTTCGGTGTAGGACGGGATGCGGGACGGCAGGCCCGCCACCTGGAGGGCGTTGTCGAGGTTGGCCGTTGCGTTGTCGAGCGCCGACAGGTGCAGGTTCAGGAAATACCAGCCCGTGTACGGGGCTGTCCCTGGACGCACAGGCACTTGGATGGCCACCGGGCCGAACGGGAGGCCCGGACCCTGGAGTTGGGTGGCATCAGGTGCTGTGAGGGGTGTCCAGTCCTCGGGGTAGCGGTAGACCTCGTCGAGGAACTTCTCATCAACGTCCTTGGCGGTGGCAAGGTTGGCCAGAGCCGGGGTGAACGGGTTGCCGTAGCTCACACTGACCGTCGTCGTTCCCTCTCGCATGGAGTGGTACAGCACGGTGATGCCCGTGTCCCTTGGGAGGGTGAACACGGTGGGCATGGAGAACCCTGAGCCATCTACCAGGAGTGGGCGACGGAACACCAGACGGACACCAGCGTTCCGTGTGAACGAGGGGGCCACAGTGTCTCCCGTGAAGAAGATGCCGCTGGCCAGCCCGGCTCCTGGGGCGAAGGTGTACAGGGCTGGGTCGATGGCCGCGGGGTCTGCGGTGACCGGGGTGGTGATGTCCGCGTACCCAAACTCGATGCGCTGGCGACGGATCTCCCCAAGCGCTGCCGGGAACAGGGATGTTCCGGTTTGGATGGTCGAAGCCACAGGTGCCTCGGTCCCATCGTAGCTGAACGAGGAGAGTGACAAGAACGCAGGGTTCTGGTTGAGGGCGAACCTCCGGTTGTCCGCCAGCAACGGTCCCGCCACAGGAACCTTGTCGTGTGATCGGTAGCTGTTGTCGAACAGACCCGTGTAGTTGAACGTCAGCCCCTTGATCGCGATGGAGGGGTCCGCCACCGTGGTGCGATCAACAGGGACGAGGTACGGCACACCCGAGTAGGAAGTCGTGTTTCCGACGGTGGCCGTGTCCAGGGTGTAGGTGCAGACTCCCGCGGCGACAGGGGCAGCCGTGCCGTTGTTGTCCTCGAACACCTCGGCCCTGTTCACCATGTTCGCCGTCGAAGATGCAGGTGTGGTGGACACCAAGTTGGTGAGTTGGAGGTACGGGGGAGCGTCTCCAACCCATGTCACCAAGTTCACCGAGTACAACTGCTCATCCGAGGGGACAACCCCACTCACCACGTACGCCTCGAAGTACGCCTCCTTCTTGAAATGGACGATGGCGTAGTTCTCATCCCTGCGCGTAGCCGCAACAACGGGGGGGACTTGGAGCTCGAAACGGTGGCGGTACCGGGCAATCTGGAACGCCCAGAAATCCGCGGTGAAGTTCGCGTAGTCTCCAGCCCGGGCGAGAGTCGGGGTCAGTGCTGGTCCGACCGCAGCGGTGGTCGTGAATCGTGCCCGCTCTGCGGCGGGGGTGTACACGATCCCCGTGGTGGCGTCGTAGTCCTTGAGGTACGGGAGACGGTAGGCGAAGAAGTTCCCATCGGTGCCCCCACCCAAAGCGTACGGGAGCCATGGAACCACGGTGGTTGTCCCAATGGCATTTGTGGTCGCACCGAGGATCGGGAGACCCCCTGCCGTTGTCGCGGGGGAGAAGCTCACCGCCGCCGGGTCGGTGAGCAGACGCACTTGGCCTGCTGCCGGGTTGAACACCGGGACCGCAGTCCCAAGCCCGACCCCTGTGTGCAACCCGTCCAGGTTGAACTGTCCAGCCGCACGGCCCGGAAAGTTGTAGGGGCTTGCCGTGACATCAGTCCCACCTGTTGGGTTGGTCACAGTGAGGTTGAGGGGGTTCGCCGTGGTGGCGAAAGTCACCGAGTTCCCGACGGTCCCGGAGACCTGGACCGTGATGGTGATGTTGCCCACACCGTCCGAGACCGCTGCCAGCAACCCCGGGAGGTACAAGGTGTTGATTGCCAGGGCGAGGTTGTTGCCCGTGGTGCCGCCACCGCCGCCCGTTTGGAACTCCAAGGGCGTCGCGGGGGCACCCGCCGTGGCTACGAACACCGTGGGGGTGCTGGGGCCACCCGGGAGGGCAGTGAGGTCCACGGTGACCGTGTCGCCAGCCACCACGTTGTTGAGGAAGTTCATCAAGCCCACAGCAAGCGCGGACCCGGAACCCTCCGTGAACACCCCCCCTGGAGTGCCATCACAACCGTTGTCCGACACCCCCTTTCCAAGGAGAAGGGCTGCAAGGCACCGAGCCTGCACGTCCGCTACGTTAGCAGCGGGTGCGGCGGGTGTAGGCTCCAATCCTGTAGGCCACCTCACCAGGGCAAGGACACCGCGGTCTGCGGGGGACACGATCCCAGACACCACTACGGCGGGGTTGGCGATGGCGGACAACACTCGCCAGGACGGGTAGCCGACCGGGCCAGCGCCACCCATCACGGGGAGGGTGACGAACGCCGCATGGGAGAGACCCGTACCACCACCTGTGTACAGGGGGAATCCACCGCCGTCGTACAGGTTGAAGGTGGGGTCGGAGGCCACCTCCATCCCGGTGCCCGTGAGGCCCACACCGGACGGAGCCACAGGGGCTCTGTAGTAGTACGGGAACACCTCGTGGGGGTCTGCACCTGTGTTGCCGGTGAAGGTGACTACCCCATCATGGAGCTTGAGGATGCCCCAGTCGGGCACCCCGGTGTTGGCTGACCCCAACCACGGGACACCCGCGCTCCCGACGCCCCCCATGGACGGAGGGATGAGCGCGGCAAGCTCATCAAACCCGCCCTGTGCGTTGGGACCCAGGAAGTACCGGGCGTAGGGGTCCAGGACCGAGACGGCCGAGGCCGGGTGTGCCCCGGACGGGTCCAGCACATGGGCGTCCAGGGTGCCCGAGACCGGACCCACGTCCGAGGGCGCAAGGGCCGATTGACTGACCGAGCCGGGGGTCGCAGCGCCGCCGCCAGTGGTGAGATCCAGGGGATTGTTCGTGCGGGGCATTGGTTCAGTTCCCTGCGGTGAGAAGGAGGTTCCGAGTCCGGTACACAGCGGCCACGTTCGTGAGGCTCCCTACCGACGGATCAGACAGGACCATTTTGTTGTCAGCATCAAGTTCTGCGAGCCGGGAGAACACCACCAGGAGGAGCTCCCCCTCACGGAACAAGAGCGTCCGCTGCTTGGAACGGGCGAGGATGGTGGTGAACACCTTGTGGCGCACCGCACCCGAGAGCGGCTGTGTCATCACCGTGGGCTTGTACCCCTGGTAGTTGGCGAAGTCGTAGTAGGCCCGGAACTCCGGGTCGATGGTGGTCCCGCGTCCAACCGCGTTGCTCCCGAGGGTGATCACGTTGGAGCCGTCCATGGGCACCATGGAGTGCAGGGTGAGGGACCCGGTGTCGGCGTTGAAGTCCGCCACGGAGATGTTCGCGGTCGCCGCGAAGTACCACTCCTTGGGGGAACCCAACCCCATTGCGGGGAAGGGAATGGGGTCGAGGGGGACCGCGTAGGGGAACGAGAGATCCGTGCTGCCCGCACCCGTCTGGCCGGTCCACAAGTGGTTGGACACAGCGAGAGGCTCAAGCGGGAGACCCTTGGGAAGGAGCGTGTCGGGGATGGGGGCTGACTGGACACCGCACGTCTGCGGGGCCGTGGTGGTGTAGTACACGTCCAGTCGGTAGCCCGTGCCTGCGTCCGCGATGGGGTCCTGTGTGACGTAGGAGATCGTCACCGGCACCTGTTGCCCCGCCGCCGGAATCCCGAGCTCGATCTTCCGGTCCGAGCTCCCCAGGTTCACGCTTGCCGCGGCACCGCCGTTGACGATGAGCCCCGTGAGGGTCTGTGTCCTTCGCGGAGGGAACATCAGCGTGGGGTTGAAAGTCACCACGGAGTCCACCACGACCTTGGACTTCTGGTCCAGGAGCACCTCGCGGAACGGGGGGCGAAACTTGGGGCTGGGCACCCACGTCAGGTCCATGTCCGAGGGACGCTGCGACGGGTCCTGCTCCACGATGGCCCCACTGTCGTACGGCGCGTACCCCGAGACGATGCTTGGGAAGATAGGTGCCCGAGGCGTCTTCTGGAGACCCGCACCCGTCGGGTAGGTCACTTCGAGCTCCAGGAAGATCCTTCGCTGTGAACCTGTGGTGCCCGCGGAGAGGTCCACCAGCACCGTGCCCGCCCCGGCGTCCACGGGTTGGGGGTTGTAGTCGAGGGTCACGGTGACCGTGGTGGTCCCCATCCCCGCCACGCCCGCAAGCTGGACCTGTTGGTCCACGGGGGTGGTGCTGTGGCCATCGTCGTGGAAGACGGTGAGCACGTCGGTCACCCGAGTCCCTGTGGGCCAAGTTCCCGACACGGTCACGGCACCCGTGCCGCCCGTCCAGTCCTGGATGGAAGACGGGTCGAGAAGGGTGAAGTCCAGGGCGATGGAGTCCCCTTCACACCAACCCGTGCCCGAGTTCGTCACCACGAAGCCGGGCGGGTAGACGCCGTTCGGGTAAATCTCGAACATCGCCCGCTCCACCACGGACTGCGACCCAAACCTCCGGGCGATGTGGTCGAAGGTGTTGATGCGAGTGCCCACGATGTTCGCCGCCGGGTCGGTGGCCCGAGCGATTTCGTCGCAGATCATGGGGGTGGTGGACTGCCCACCGCTTCCCATGGCGATGTTCACCATGTCAGAGGCGTCGATCTGCCAAGTGAGGTTGGTCTGATCGAGGAGGGACTGTGTCTGGTACTTGAGCTCCGAGGCGAAGTCGTACCCGGGCGGGGTGACGTGGCGTCGAAGGTCAAGCACGTCCGGGCTCGCAATCCAGTCGCAGTACAGCCCGTCGGGCCGGTCGGACTGCCCGGCGTTGATGGCCACGGGTCCCGCGTTCGACAGGTGGAGGTTGGCGAACCCGCCGTGCGTCCCCGAGATCCCGCCGTTGGCGTTGAGGGCCGGGTCGAACCCGCCCGTGAGGGAAGCGTCGTTGCGGCGGAACACCATGCACACCGGGATGGCGTACACGAACCCGTCGGCCGTCCCGAGGGCGGTCGCCGCCGCAGAACTTCCGTCGCCCGCGATGTACAGACCGTTGTCCACAAACCCGTATGCCTTGGCGTCCGAGTTGGCCGCAACCGAGGTGTTGTCCGCGGGGACGAACGGGTAGAGCGCCACGGGAGCGACCTGGGTGCCTTGGGCCAGCACCGCAGTGTTGCTGAATCCATCGGGCTGTGTCTTGGGGTTGACCCCGGAAAGGACATCCCCGTACACCCGAAGGCGATACTGAACCTGGACCCGTTGGGTGCTCTCCACGTTCAGCACCGGGTCTACCAAGTTGTCCGGGAGGTTCACCCCACCCGGTGCCGTCACGTTGCCGTGGATGTAGATGGTGTCGTCCGTGGGCTTGTTCGGCCGCGTGGCACCGCCCGCGAGGGTCGGCCCGGACAGGTTCATCTGCACCCCGGCCGTGCTCTCTGCCAGGGTGATGCCGTTGCTGGTGACCCCGCCCGCCGTCGCTGTGATCTGGACGAGAGGCGAACTGTGGGAGTTGCCCGTCACGTACACATCGAGCCCGTTCACCGGGTCGTTGATGGCCGTGGCAAGGTTCGCCGCGGTCACGTTCGAGTTGGCCCCGATCTGGAACTGCCCCGCCGCGGGGGCGCCCGCCACGGCGGTGAGCACCACCGGACCACCGCCCACTGCCGTGGTGTCGATGGTCACGGTGCTGCCGGGGGTCATGACCTGGGGGGTGATGATCTCGACCCAACCGTAGGCCCGGGGAGACGGTGCCACCTGGGCGCGCCAGACCTCCAGGAACACGAAGTCGGTGCGCTTGATGTCCGGGGGTGCCCCCGATGAGGGGGACGGAGCCGGGAGGATCACCAAGTTGGCGCCCGTCGTGGTGGTGTTGGTGTACTCCAGCACGACGGGCATCCCCGCCACCGTGGCCAGCAACCTCGGGAGGATGAACGAGTTGGCGGGGCTACCCCCTCCCGGAAGGGGGAACTGGTAGTCGTCGAGCGCAGAGCCTGTCCCCTGACCACGGATGAACCCCGAGGGCAGGGTGCTCCCCGAGAGGAGCACCCTGTTGTACTCGCTGGCATCCTGGACGAGGTTGAGGTCCGCGTCGAGGATGGGCCTCCCCGACTGGACCACCACGGTGTCCCAGGCGTAGTTGCTTGGGGACATGTCGCGGGAAACCGACGAGGGGACGTTGTAGTAGCGGTTGAAGGACGGCATCAGGGCTCCCTAGTTGCTCGGGGATAGGCACGTTACCTGTCCCGCCGTCAGAGCGTCACAGGGACTTGGCTGCGAGGTCCGCGAGGGGGCTGCGGACGCCCTCACCAAGGTACACGACACCCGACAGGAGGGAGTCCCGGGTGACCTTCGCCGCGTGGACGATGCCGTTGGAGAGCGCGTCGAGGAAGGGGTCGTCGATCTGCGAGGGGTCTCCGCACAGCACCACCTTGGTCCCCGTGGCGGCACGGGACACCACGGTCTTGACCTCGTGGGGAGTGGCGTTCTGCACTTCGTCGAACAGCATGAACGCCCGCGGGATGGAGCGTCCACGGATGGAGTGCATGGGCTGGATCTCCACCTGACCCGACTCCAGGAGTTGCTCCCAGTTGCGTTCCTTGACGTTCTTGCGCGCGTTGTCCTTCTTGTCCGTCCCGATGATCTGGTCCAGGTTGTCGAAGAACGGCATCATCCACGGGTGCATCTTCTCACCCAGGTCACCCGGGAGGAACCCCAGGTCCCGACCCATGGGGACCACGGGCTTGGACAGGATGATCTTGTCGTAGTGGGTGGTGAGTTGCTGGAGGCCCGCTTGCAGCGCCATGAGGGTCTTGCCGCTGCCCGCCATCCCGAGAAGGATCACCAGTTGGACCTTGGGGTCCATGAGAAGGTCGAGGGCCATGCGCTGGCCGTCGTTCCGGGGCTCGAACCGGACCTTGTGAGACTTGTGGGTGGGACGGAGGGCGCTCCCGGTCCAGCGGAACAACTGCCCGTCCGAGAACTTCAGGAACTCGTTGGGCTTCACCCCGGACAGGTCTACCCCTTCCACCGTGGCCGGTGGCTCCCGACCGTACAGGGACTGGAGGGCGTCCGGGTCGGTGATGGCGACCTCGTGGACCCCCGTGGGAACGTCGTTCGCGTCCACGCGGTCCTTGCGGTAGTCCTCGGCCCGGAGACCCTTCGCCGTGGCGAGGATGCGGAGGTTCACGTCCTTGGTGACCAGGATCACCTTCATGTTGACGAACCTGTCCTGGAGGTTGAGCGCCGCACCCAGGATCAGCAGGTCCATCTTCCTGGAGAGGGTGGTGTTCTCGATGCTCTCGAAGTGGGTCTCCTGGCCCACCATGTAGAAGACGCTCCGGGTCTTGGAATCCGTGATCCCCTTGGGGCTGTTCACGTCCCCGAGGGACACGATGTCCGAGATCCTCCGGGACGCTTGCCGGGCGGACGAGGCCACTTCGTACCGAGGGCTCATCTTCAGGTCGTCGAGCTCCATCACCACGAAGATGGGGATGGCGACGGAGGTGTCCCTGAAGTTGCGGAGGGCCTCGGGGTCGTGGACGAGAACACTGGTGTCGAGAACGTAGAGCTTGTCGTTGATGGGCATTCCGACTCGCGCGGTGTGAGGTTCAAGGGCCCCGTGTATGGCGACCCTTGTGGTGAGAAATCAACCAGTTAGGTCGTGTAGTTCGCCATTCGCGAATCGCGAACGGTGCCTCCCATCTACCCCAAGGGGTTGCCTGAGGGCAGCTACGGTACGTTCCCGGTGGCAGTTGGCGCAGACGAGCTCGCACTTGGCAAGTTCTTTCAGAATGACATCCCTGCACTTGGTGCTGGAAATTTCAGTGATCTTTTCACCATGTACGTGGTCGAAATCCATCGCCACGGGGTGGAGGGTTCTCCTGCAATCAGTGCAAGGGTTGGTTTTGAGGGCATCCAGCCATGCCCGGAACTTAACAAGGTGAGGGGTTTTTGGGTGGCTACGACGGTTGTGGCTCCTGATACGGTGGCAGGCGCAGCACACAAGCTCGCACTTGGCGATCTCTTCCAGGACCCGCTCACGCTTGTGGTTGGCCATCTTGCCGATGTTGTGCCTTTTCTCTCCCTGAACGTGGTCGTACTCCATCACATAGGGAGGGAACTGTCCAAGACAGTCAACGCACGGCTTCCCGGCTTTCATGGAGTCCACCCACTCACGAAAAGTTCGACCACGTTCGTGCTGGTAGTCCAGCACGGCATCGCGGTTCTCCGCAGCCCAACGCTGGCGAGCCGGTTCGTACCGGGCCTTGTTCGTGGACCAGAGAGTCTTGTTCCTGAGGGCGATCTCACTCTTGTGGGCATCTCGCCATGCCTTGCGTTTCACCTGTTGCTCGGGTGTCTTAGCAAGGTTGCGGGAGTAGTCCCGGCGGCACCCATGGCACCACGAGTGATGCTTCCCATTCTTCTTGAGCTTGAACTCAGTGAGGGGCTTGGTCAGCGAGCACTGTGTGCAGGGCTTCACGTCAATACTTCTCGATAGTAAAGTCACCGTCCCATGTCAGGGTCAGGAACTCAACCTCCAGGTGAGGGTCAAGACCGAGTTGTTGGGCTTCCCGATGGGGCCAGTCCCCTGTCCCATGGTGGTGTAGTTCGCGAGGATGTCGTACACGGTCAGGTCCACCGTCGGGTCGTACGCGGGGAACACCGAGGGGACCGGGTTGAGCACCGCCGGGTTGAGGGAGATCGAGCGGACCAGCCCCATCTCGTTGAGCGGCCCCACGGCCTCACCGACCCCGAAGGTCACGGTGAAGTCACACACGTTGGTGGGGTAGGACACTGCCGCGCCCACGCCGTTGCGGAACACCGTGGTGGAGAAGGGCTTGCGAGCGATCTCCGCGTTCAGGTGCCGCTGCCGGGGGTCCGGGGCGTCCGGGTTGAGTACCGGACCCGTCGCACCCGTACCGACGGCCAGCATGGTGATCCCACGCTGGGACGGCGGGACCGGAGTCCCCCCCGACGCGAGGTTGATCATCACCAGGACCCCTCCGTCCAAGGTCACGATGTTCGAGTGCTCCGAGTGGTGGAGCACCTCCCCCGTGTCCGAGTCCACAAGGTGGATGATGTAAGAACCCTTGAGGGTCCGCACCCCGTCCTCCAGGCCAACGGCCAGCCCCATCTTCATGGATTCTTGGAGGTTCGGGATCTTGTCGCTGTGCCTCATGTCATCCTCGCGTTGATAGCCCCGAAACCCTACCCTCACACCACTTCAACGCGAAGAATCCGCACCTTGCGAGGGTCGTAGACGGCCACTTCGGGCACACCACCGACCAAATCAGCACCGTGGAACACCACGCTGTCATACCCCTTCTGTCGTGCCTTCCGTGCTTCGGACTTGCTTGCGGTGACCAGGGTGTTCTCCACCTTCACCACCACGGTGTACACTTTGGGCCGGTACGCCTCGGAATCGAGACCAACATCGTCCAGGTTGCTGTACACCCAGTCGGGTGAACCCGTGGAGGGGTTGAAGATGTCCATGAGCTCTTCCAGTTCATCGGGCGACCGGGCGTTGTACTTGGTCCCAAGGATGTGCTGGGAGATGTCCATGAGGGTGTTGCCGTCCACGCCCAGGTACCGCTCGAAGCCCGTGCTGTCGAACTTGCCCACACCCGGGGGAGGGTCGTCATCCCAGAACCCGCGGTCGCGGGCGAACGCCTCCCATGCCTCCGAGCCCATGTCGTAGAGGGCCTGGAGGAACGCCCCGGCGTTGGGGTTCGCACGCTTGAGGTCGGAGAGCACGGACTTGGGGAGCCCCATGTTCCGGTTGGCGTTCGCGTACCGCTCTGCAACGTGCTTGGACGGCGTGAAGAACAGGGCCTTCCCGTAGAACTGGTCCACGAGTTCGTCACGGCTGTGGGCCAGATCGAACACCTTGAAGCTCGCAGTCGTGCCGTGGAACAGGGTGGTGGGCTCGCCACGGAGGAGACCCTCCAACCCGTAGTGGGCCGGGTTGAATCCCTTGGCGGTCTTGAGCAGGGGGAGAAGGACGGGTCGGAGGGGTGGGTTGTCGTGGGCGAGACGGATCACCCGAGACCGCAGGGAGCTCATACCCCCGGCGGTCTATAGGACGGTCACCCTATGGACCCCACGTCAACCAATCACACAGCGCAGAGTACACTTCCTCATGATTCTCCAGTGAAAGGAGCTCATAGGGGACAGCACCCGCCGATACTTTCCCATCCTTCTACGACCACCCACGGGTTTGATGGGGGGAGTTGAGGGCTCAGAGCCTCTACGAGAGCGGGCATCTTTGCCTTTCGCCCTACGACGACTTCTCCGTCGAGCAGAACGAGAACCGCGAACTCCCCCGCGTGCCTCTCAGCATCTTCCAAGGGGTACCCCATTTCACGGTGGATTGCCAGACGGATGGTCTCGTGGTTCTGCAAAATGGCGTGTGCGACACGCTGCTTGGTCCCTCTGGGCATGTAGGGACGTTTTCGCACCTGTGGGGAGAAGGGATTGGGTTCCATGTCCCTACATTACGCTCATGGCTCCGTCACCCCCAAGTTTGACGGGGACTGCCGCCGGTCCACACGGTCACCGTGCCCGGTGCCGGGAGTTCGTGCAGGACGAACAGGGTCTCCCGGTTGATGGCACCCGTGTCGGTCCCGCGCACGGCATCTTTCGAGGGGCTCACGGCGTACAGCATCGGAGGGACAGCCTCCGTGGTGGTGGGTGCCGTCCCCGAGAACGGCCGGGTGACCTCGTAGGACCCGCCGCCCGTCACCACCACGTCGGTGAAGCGGTACGTCCCGAGCTCGCCACCGTCGAATGTGCCTCCCGAGGCCATGAGCGACATGGGGTAGACACCTGGACCGCGACCCCGACCGGGTGCCCCCATCCCGGCGTAGCTGTCCCGGAAGACACTCCCCGAGAGGGTGATGTCACGGACGCCTTCACCCAGGCCGGGTCCATCGCTGTACGAAGCGAGCCGTCCTGTCGTGCCCCCGTTGCCAAGTTGGAAGAAATCCAGCTTCTCGTAGAGCTCCGTGTTCTCGAACGAGCGCACCAAGTACTGGTCCCGGAGGAAGTAGTCCGGGTCCGCGGGCACGGCGGGCGGGAACGCCGGGGTGAGCCCTCCGTCTCCCGACACGGTAGACACCGTGAAGGTGCCCGTCTGGGACATCTGGATCGGGGGCGTCCCTTCGTTGAGAAGAGTCTGCGACTCATCAACGGGTTGGGTCTGGAGGTACGTGGTGGTGACGGGCTTGCCCGGTGTGAACACCACGTTCACGGGGTAGCCCCGCGAGGGCACTCCCACCACCAGGGTGATCTCCTGGCTGTCCCGGTTGAACCGCCAGAGGTTCGTCGGGAGGGTCGCCCCACCCACGCGCACCGCGAACACCCGGTCTGCGAAGATGTGGCACGGACGGAGGGACACCCGGTTGGCCGTCACACTCGACACGACCACCTCCTGGGGT
>ERZ724505.918-NODE-918-length-17281-cov-6.309764_pt1 | contig 17281 bp, 9 predicted proteins | sample MGYA00376038_ERZ724505 | MGnify/ENA primary metagenome ERZ724505 (study PRJEB28724, sample SAMN07190884) | wastewater metagenome | isolation source: effluent of sewage treatment plant in Hong Hong | place: Hong Kong | collected 2016-03-17 ... | reverse complement strand
ATATGGTTTTGGTATGTATTTTCCCAAATCATCTACTGGTGCAAATTCAGCTAAGGAGATAGCAAAGGTTAAAGAGTCTTCTATTGCGGAGGTAGTAGGTGATGTAGTTGTCACCTCTCCTTTTAAGGAGCTCAGAACTCCATTACATGCTCAGCCTATAAAGCTCTTTTCATTAGATGCAGATATTGATGTTCAGATCAACCCGGTTGGAGTGCAAGCAGACGGCATGCTTGATGTGCCAAGTGATTGGTTTTCAGGCGGTTGGTACAAAAAAAGTGCAAAACCGGGGCAGGAAGGTAATGTCATTATTGATGGACACTACGATACCAATACTGGTAGCCCTGCAGCATTTTGGAATTTGAAAAATCTTGCAGTAAATGATAAAGTTGTAGTCGTTGATGAGTTTGGTAAGGAGCATGAGTACATAGTCGAAGAAATTCATCACGTAGCAATTTCAACTGATAACAGACTTGATATACTTAACAAGTCATCTGGTAAGACGCTGACTTTGGTAACTTGTGGCGGGGTATGGGATGCACAAGCGGGAACTTATAATAAAAGACTTATTATTAAAGCTCGGATCATCGATTCCTTGCATATAGCAGGTAAGCCCGCTTAGTATTGAAAATTGAAGCTGGGAGGTAGCTCGGGGCAGTGGCTATCTCCCGACTTTAAGGGTTAATATTTTACTTACTTAATTTCTAAAAATATTTTCACGTTAAATATGACAATAAAAAATATAAACAGTAACTCAGATAATAATTTTAATAGTGTGACTCCTGCACACTCAACAGCTAGCCAGAGCAGGACTTACACACCAAGAACTCATACTGCACGTCCTGCATCTCCGCTTCAGAGATCCTCAAACAGTTTGCAAGACAGCTCCCCATCTGATAACAGCATAAAAGTTTCAGGTGTCCTTGAGATACTTCCGGATTACGGTGTATTAAGACAAAAAGAGCAAGTTGATGACAATCTTCCTAGAGATGTGTATGTTAGTACTTCTCAGATAAAGAGCCTGGGTCTTAGAATGGGAGATCAGGTTGATGGATACGCAAGAGCTCCTCATGAAAATGAGAGATACTTATCAATGCTAAGAATCGAGAAGATTGACGGCATGAGTCCTGAGGACGCTAGGAAAAGACCGTTATTTTCTAAACTTACACCAATATTTCCAAATAAATGGTTAAAACTTGAGACAACGCCCGAAGTTCTTTCCACAAGAATAATTGACTTGTTTGCTCCTATTGGTAAGGGACAGCGTGCTATGATTGTTGCTCCGCCTAAAGCAGGTAAAACCTGGTTATTACAGGACATTGCAACCGGTATTACAACGAACCATCCTGAAATATATTTGATGGTTGTACTAATTGGAGAACGGCCGGAAGAAGTTACACATATGGGTAGAAACGTAAAAGGGGAGATATTCTCATCAAACTTTGATGAGGTGGCCGATGCTCAAACTAGGGTTGCAGAAATTGCACTTGAAAGAGCAAAAAGAATTGCTGAAAAAGGCAACGATGTCGTCATTTTAATGGATTCATTGACAAGACTTGCGCGCGCTTACAACTTAGCTGTTCCTCCATCCGGTAGGACCCTGTCAGGTGGGTTCGATCCGTCGGCATTGTACCCTCCAAAGCATTTCTTTGGTGCTGCTAGAAACTTTGAAGAAGGTGGTAGTCTTACTATAATTGCTACGTCACTTGTTGAGACTGGCTCTAAGATGGATGATGTCATTTTTGAAGAATTCAAAGGTACGGGTAACATGGAGCTACGCCTCGATAGAAGGCTTGCAGAGCGTCGTATATTCCCTGCAATTGACATTAAAGCCAGCGGAACAAGACATGAAGAACTCTTATATGACAAACATACATATGAGGCCCTAGTTAAACTAAGAAGAATGATTGATTTGCTAGACGAAAATGAAAATACGGAACTCGTTTTGGAAAGACTTAAGAAAACAAAAGGAAACCAAGAATTTCTTGAGACCCTTCATAAAGGTGTCTAAGATTTTCTAATAACTTTATGTCTAGAGGGCGATTTTTTTCAAGACCATCTGTTCTTAAGAGGAGGGGTATCAAAGAAGAAAGTCGCTCAGGCAGTATAATTCACGCACTCAGGTCCTCTAAATCCAAGAGGTTGACTAAACTATCCTTTAAAGGGTTTGATTCCAGTTCTCATAACACAGGTGCAAGATTGGTTAGGGAGTGGTTGTATTTCTTGGTTTTTTTCACCAATTATATTGTTAATAAGATCAATTACGTTTTCAAAGCTTTGTCTTTTGCGTTTTCTATATGGGCTCCGCTACTTCTTAGACTTAAAGCTAAAAGCGTACAAAAATTGATCTGGTCAAGAGGCAGATTAGGACGCCCTGTTATTAATTTAGTCGTTTTTACATTCGCTTTCTTGGTATTTATGGTGGGTAAAGTATTCAACAGTTCGCCCCTTGTAAATTCATCCAGCTTAAACGAAGACTATCTATCTAGTGTCTCGGATATTATTCCCCAAAGAGAGGTAGCAACGACTGTGGTTCCTGAAAGCCGTAAAAGAACAGAATATTTTGACTATACAGTCCAAGCAGGGGATACATTGTCGGGCATAGGGCAAAAGTTTAAAATCTCAGCAGACGCATTGAAATACGTTAATAATCTAACAGACAGCTCGATTTTAAAAGTTGGTAACAAGCTGTCCATCCCGCCGGTATCCGGGCTTATTCATAAGGTTGAAGCCGGAGATACGCTTGCATCGATAGCTAAAAAATATGACGTTCCTGAGCAGGCAGTAGCTGATTTCAACTATATATTAAACACCTCAAGTCTTGCCATGGGAACAGAGTTGGTTATTCCTGATGCGAAGATTCCACAACCCGTGTTTATACCAAGTCTACCTTTGACACCTCAATTCAACCAACCTGTGTTCGTGCCAAATGTTGGAAGCGGGTGGTGCATATGGCCTACTACAACCCGGATAATTACACAGTATTTCAGCTGGTATCATAATGGTTTAGATATAGCCACACCGTGGGGTTTGCAGCCTCCGCTTTTTGCGTGTGCTTCTGGTACAATATCTAGAGCAGGGTGGGATCCATGGGGATTAGGATTGCATGTCCAAATTGATCATGATAATGGCTTTTCAACAGTGTATGGCCATATGGCCCGAATTGATGTAGGCTACGGACAGCGAGTGAGTCAGGGTGAGGCCATCGGTGTAATGGGCTCTACAGGTAGGTCAACAGGACCACATGTACACTTTATTATTAAGTTCAACGGTGCTGCACAAAACCCACTGGATTACGTATATTAATGAAAAATATCGGTTTAATAGATACAGCTAGTATAAGAGTAAAAGCAGGGGACGGCGGAGATGGTGCCGTTACCTTTAGAAGAGAGAAGTATATTCCAAAAGGCGGACCGGATGGTGGTAATGGCGGTACGGGCGGAAGTGTCTTTGCACTTTCCGATCATAACCTAGGAACACTTTTAGACTTTAGAGCAAAGAAAGTTTTTAAAGCAGAAGACGGTGAGACAGGGCATAAGAAAAATAGGAATGGAACTCATGCAAACGATATTTATATTAAAATTCCGGTAGGCACAAGAATATATGAAATCACTGAGTTTGGTGATCAGCTAATTGCTGATGTAGTTTCGCACAATCAAAAGATTCTTTTGGCTAGGGGAGGCAAGGGAGGAAAAGGTAACGACGCGTTTAAAAGCTCAACCAATAGAACTCCTAGGCAGTATACTAAGGGGCAGGACGGGGAATCAAAGGAAATAAGACTTGAAGTAAAGCTCATTGCTGATGTAGGTCTTGTAGGTCTTCCTAACGCCGGTAAAAGCACTTTAATCAATAGGTTTACCAATGCAGATGCAAAGACAGGAAATTATGCATTCACAACTCTCTCCCCGAACTTGGGTGCATGTAAAATATATGACAAAGAATTAATCTTTGCTGACATCCCAGGACTTATAGAGGGTGCTTCTGAGGGTAAAGGACTTGGCGATGAATTTTTAAGGCATGTTGAGAGAACAAAGCTCCTGATCCATATTGTAGATCCATTGGATAATTACCATACCGATGATGTCAAAGAAATGCCTATAAATGCTTATAATAACTATCTAAAAATAGTTGAAGAGTTGAACAAATATAAAAATCCAATATCAGGCGAACATCCTTTAGTCGGAAAAGAGGCAATCATAGCTATAAATAAACTTGATACTTTGATAGTTAGTGAAAACTTTGAAATTATTAAGAAGTATTTTAAAAAGCATAAAGTTACAGTAATTGGCGTGAGCGCACTAACAGGGATTGGTATCAAAGAATTACTTGATGTTGTCTATAAAAGACTTAGTGAAATTGAGAAGAATACTCCAAAAGAAGAGGTTTTGGTTAAAACCTCAAGAGTGTATAATATTTCGGACCTTCCTAATAAAAGGATGGTCTTCTTCAAGAAGCAGGTTTACGAAAAGTTTTAAGGGCCGTTAGCTTAGTTGGTAGAGCGCTTCCATGGCATGGAAGAGGTCAGCGGTTCGAATCCGCTACGGTCCACCAATTTCTAATATCAGCAATTTTAAGAACTGTGGTTGTTATATTAAAAACATTGCCCCAATTACAGCAATTACTGACCCCACAATCTTATTTCGTATGTTATTCCTCTCCTTCAATATTAGTATTGCTAGAACTGTAGTAACAATGATACTAGTGGCTCTTAAAGGACCAATTATGGAAGCGCTTCCCCCGGATTGAAAAGCAAGATATAAAGCAAGCATCCCAAATGCATCACACAAACTTAGTAGAGATATCTTAAGTGTTCTTCCCTTCTGAAAGTAATATCGTAGTCTCTTTACAGCTTTGGGATTTAAGATTAAAAGTGTTAAAACCGGAAGTAACTCAGAATATATTAGAAAATTAGTTGAATCATAACTTTTTAAAATATAATACCCATTAATATCACTTAAGCCAAATAAAACGGAAGATAGAAGAACAATTCCCACCCCTTTGTTTAATACAAATTTCTTTTTTTCATATCTTGTTATCATGACGCCAAAGAGAATAAGCAAAGCACCAATAATTATTTTAAGGGTAATATTCTCATGTAGAAAAAAGTACGCACCTATAATATTCAATATACGCCCAGTTACTGAAAACATAACTACTTCAGATGCTCCAATTAGTTGATAACTGCGGTATTTTAGAAGATATGCCGGTGTTAGCATAACTATTAATATTATAAAGTTCCAAATAAGGCCGATTGGAAATAACAGATCTAATTTTCCTTGAATCAATGCAACAACTATAGCAATAAATCCACCCAACCCTAAAAATGCTATGGTTTGTGCTTGCGGACTAGAGTCATCATCTTTCAATAAACTTCTGTGAAATAATCCATTACAGGATATTAGCAAAATACTAATTATGAGATAGATGCACCAAGTCATTTCCTAACTAGTTTACTCTAGTTCTATAAGTTCCAACATAGTCCAGGATGCTCCACCAATTTCATAAAGATGTTTAGCCTCATGCATATAACTAGGGTTTGTGAATGGACTATTAGTTCTAGTACTTGTTTGCATTGTTTGTCATTACAATATTTTGACCTAAATACAGCTTCTCACGCAGCGGGTTATAAATTCTTCCCTTCTACCCATGTATTACTTGAACTTTAGGTATTGCTGGTGCTATTGGTAATACTGTATAATAGCTCTATGGTATACACAAGCACAGTAACTCAAAAAGGTCAGATCACTCTGCCTAAAGACGCTAGAAGCAAATTAAATATCAAAACACATCAGAAAGTACATATTGCTGTAGAAAACGGTTATATAAGAGTCCAGCCGATTCAAGATATAACCAGCATAGCAGGCTTTCTCAAAGATAAAGTAAAAGGTAAAGGTAGTATTATGGCTGCTAGAGATAGTTTTGAAAATGGATACGAACGTGTCTAAGAGAGACCCTAGGTATTTTATCGATACCAACGTCTTCTTACGCGCTTTGATTCGTGATGATGAGAAGACATTTACAGATGTCATGTCTTTTTTGGAGCGTGTAAAAGACAATCAGCTTAAAGCCTATACTTCAAGTTTGGTATTAGCTGAAGTAGTTTGGACTTTATTATCGTTTTATAAATTAGCTAAAGAAGATGTTTTGAAATCTATAGACAGTATTGTGAGTTTAAGAGGTTTGACTTTTTTGTCTGATCAAGATGTATTGACAGCACTAAGTTTATATAAAAAATACAACGTTAAGTATGTTGACTGTCTCATTCGGGCAAGCCTTGATGATAGAAAGACTTGGGCGATCGTGTCGTATGACAAAGATTTTGATAAGTTTGATATTGAAAGGCTAGAGCCTAGTGAGTTCCTAAAAAAATCATAAACTACAGCGCATTCCGATTACCTTTTTAATCGCATACTTAACCCCTGTTAATGAACAGGGGAGTATTCGGTTGTCTATCTACTTGGCGTTGATTGAGGTGTTTCCTTAGTTTCTAATGTCTTTTGATTGAGTGTTTGGTTGGGTGTTGTAGCTGGATTGGTTAGCGGAGGCTGTGGTGTTTTTACTTTAGGTTGGTTTTGACCTGCCAGTTCTTCTACACTCAGCTTCTCGTCCTTTGCACCTGCTACTTGTTCATCTTTAGCTGCTTGTGCTTGTTTTTGGAGCTTTGCAATCTCTTCATCTAGTCGCTTGAAGTCTTGTGAGTCCTTTGAGATTAACTTTTGTGCTAACTGAAGTTCTTGAATTGCTCTATCGTATGATTTTAAGTTAGCCAAAGCAAATCCTAGGTTGTAGTGTGCGTTTGCATAGTCAGGCTTTAGGTTAACTGCCTGTGCAAACAAGTTGCCTGCAGACAAGTAATCTTCTTTTGCAAAGTAAGCACCTCCAGCAGACACGCGAAGAATCGGGTTAGTAGGATCAAGTCTTATTGCTGTATTGTAGGACTTTATCTCTAGGTCGAATGCATCTTTTGTAGCAGTTCTAAGTGTTCCGTAAACAAATGCTCTGGTTTCCCAGTTTTCTACGTTCAATGGATTTAGAGTTTCTGAAGCTGTCTTCGATGCATTAACTGCCTGCAGTATAAGGCTTTGAATTGTCTGTTTGTCTTTATCGCTTAAGTTCTTCTTCTCTTCGAGATTGTTTGCAAGGGCAATATTGGTTCTAGCAAGTAATGTATGGTAGTTATCTCTTCTTGGGTTATATGAGATAGCTTTGGCTATATTTATATAGGCATCGTTGCCTTTGCCGTTTGCAGCGGAATTCAAGGCTATTCTAATATGCATTTCCCCTAGATAGTTACGAGCTAAAAAGTAACTAGAAACTATAACTACAATTAGTAGCGGTATTATAACTATATAATGGAACACTTCTTTGTTCTTTTGATTGTCGTCCTTTCCCAGAATAGAGAACGATTTAGCAACTGATGTAATACTCAAAACAACCCTGTATGCTTTATCTGATGCATTAATAGCATAGTTTGCTGATAACAACGATAGTCCTAAAAACAAGATATACATGCCAAGTACTGTGCTGTTTGTGAAGAAGAGGGAGGAGATACCAACTAAAACAACACTAGCTAGAGTTGCTTCGGTAGTATTTTTAGTACCTAGCGTCATTCTTATAGCTACAACAATCAGGAGTGCAATAGCCAGCAACCCCACTAGACCCATTGTGCCTATAATATTGAGTACTTCGTTATTTGGTTTGTCGAATCGAATGTTCCATGTTTCGGTATTATTTTGACTAGTAGGTTTATATCTTGCGTAATTCAGATAATAAGTGCTTGGGCCTGTGCCTACTAGTGGGTAATCTCTTAAGGCGGACATAGATATCAACCATGAGTTTGAAAAACTGAGCCTACTTTCAACCGGGTACTTAGTATTTATAAGTAGATCCTTGGTGCTTGACGCATTCATGAGGAGCACAACAACTAATGCAAAAGAACCGATGATTGCATAGAAAGGGTAGTTTATTTTATTAGTGAGAATGTTGCTGTTAAGGGCGAGTACTATTACTAATGCCACAGCACTTAGCATATAGAGGCTGGAATTTCCAAAAACAATAATTGCAAAGGCAGCTAATACCCCTGCCATTGATAGGTAGGTTTTTTCTATATAATTGGTAGCAGAATTTATCATCTGCACAGCTATTACAAGTGAGAAGATACTAATAAGTGTCAGAGACGCGGTTGATCCTGTAAAAGAAAAATTTAACTGCTGTAGGTAGGGAAGTGAGAGTATTCCCGTTTCAAAGTAGACCAGCATACCTGCAAAGATAGTAAACGTTATACCTCCTGTCAGAGCAAGTAGTACTTTTTTTATCGTTTTTTCTGAGCTTATTGCTGCTGAAACAACGTAATAGAAGAGGATAAGTGTGCTTACTGATGCTAAAGTTGGAAACCACCTGCCGTTTGAGCCGTATATGCTGGAGGTTTTATTTACCGAAAATATTGATGAAAGTAAAAATGCTCCAAAAGTACATAGTAAAACCACATCAAGCTTAGATTTGACAAGAGACACTTCTTTAGTGATTAGGGTTTTAATTGCCCATAGAATTACCATTACGGCTGTTACAAGTATAAGTAAGTACAGCTTATTGAACTCGTAATACTCAACGGTGATTGGTAAAAAAAAGAGGGGCATTAAAAAAGAAAGAATAACAGGGAATACATTTAGAAGCTTTTCAATATTTTTTTGTGTCATGTAGTAAGCATAGATGTTTTGTGAAAACAATGTCAACAAGTTTGTTTCTCATGACGGGAATCCTGTGGTTGTAGTGCTAATTATAAGTAGGCGTACCAGTTAAACCATGTGTCATTAAATACTTTAGTGTCTAGCTCTAAAACAAAGCCTTTGCCCGGTTCTATTTTTTGAATCCAGTATTTGGTTGCAGGGGAGTAATCCTGTGTAAAAGTAACTATTATTTTGCTTAACACTTCTATGTTTTCGTATCCTACAAACACAGTATTCGTATTAGCAGGTATAAACGAGTTACCGGCATGGCCCACATTGGTAGTTTCTAAGAGAGGTTTAGTAGAAAGAGATTTATATTTATTTATTCCTAATGGGATTATTCTCAGCTCAGCAGCAAAAACTGCTATTAGTATTAAAATTATGGAATATATGAAGAACTTATTTCTAATTCTTGGGTTTGTGAGAGCTTTGACTGTGTTTTGTTTTGCGTGCTTCTCTTCGATCCTTTTGCCGATCTCAGTGTTTTCCATACCTTCGTCTTTTAACTTTTCTATATAAATTAATCTATCCAATGCCCATTCCGGGTAGTGGCCGACAATACTTCCTGACGAATTTCTTCTTCTCTCCATGTGGGGCAGAAGTCCCATCTTTGTGTAATAGCGAAGTCTATTGTAGGGGTTCGATTTACCGAAATTAACCCCCTTGGCTTGAGCAGCTTCTATAAGTTTTGTTACTTCCAAGAACCTGTCCATTGCCAGAATTATAACACGCACATTATTAATTTCTACTTATGCTGTGCGAAATAAATTGATTATAATTAGGGACTTGTTATAAAGAGGAGAATACTGCCTCTGGGTACGTATGATGTTTAGGTTTAGCTAGCAAAAGCAGATATTCAAAAATTCTAGCTTTGCTAGATGAAGGCGTGTTTGAGAGAATTAGTCGCTATGAGTACATTAATAGTTAAATGTATATGCTTTTAATCCGGCAAAAAATGTAATTGTGTTGGATTTCGTAGACGCGTTTCATATAATTTATGCGGATAGTTCGTATTTTTGCACGAACCGTGTAATTTTATGATATTAATCATGACTAAAGTTTACTCCACCTCCATTTAAGACTGATTTGATTTGACTTGCGGATAGGGGATAGTTGTACAGTCTTATATCATCTAGCAGACCGTGAAAATTATGAGAGGTGTCTCCGCCTATTAACAGCGGGTTTGTGTCACTGCCTGTAGGTACTCCGGAACCGCTACCACTGCCTTTAAGTGCTCCATTAATATAAAGTTTGGCATCATTTCCGGATACAGAAAGTGCAAGGTGGTTCCAAGTATTTATTGCCATGGCGTTTACAACCGTTAGATTGGCATCGGAAGATCCGTCAATATTACATGTAATATCTACATATGTTATAGAATTAACTACAGCTTCATTCTGGGTTCGGCAATAATTGTTTGCGCCTTTGTCGAATATTTCTCCTGTATTTGCTTCACCGTCCGAAGCTGGTCTAACCCAAGCTGTAAATGTCATACCGGCATTTAATCCCAGATCAAAATCTATTTCATTAGCATTACCTATTGTGATGTAGTCATCTGTATCAAATGCTCCTGCTGAGCTAAATTTGCCTATTGTTCCTGCATACCAGAACTCTGAGGACGTTCCTGAGTTGCATTTACCTGTCGTAGTATAAGTTCCACTACCTCCAACAGTTAATACACCGTCATTGACTCCAACCCCGGAGTCGTTGATATCAGTGCCAGAGCATTCGTCAATTTTCCACCAACCAACAGGGGATCCTCTATTAACTTCTTGGGCAATTTGAGCTTGTGTTAACGCTGAGTTAAAGAACTTAACGTCATCTATAGCGCCGTTAAAATCAAAAGCTGTGTAAGAGATTCCGCCGTTGCCTAAAGTTATTTTATCATTGTTTGCAGTAGTGGCAGTTGTTGTGTCGGTTGTAGCTGCAGCTGCTTGATAGCCGTCAATGTATATATAAATTCTGTCTGCGCTCACGCTCCTTTTGCCTGCTATATTATGCCAATTATCATCTGCAATCGTAGGGGTTGTCGCACAAACAGAGGGGGAGTTAGTGCCGTCAGAGATTTGAAAACAAGCCTGTTCTGACGAATTTAAGTAGAGTGCGTAAGGGTATGCTCCGCTACCATCGTTTTTGGCAACAACATAAGCATTACCTGAATAATTCGTATTGGTTTTAATCCAAGCCATGGCAGTGTAAGAGTCACTTGTTGCTCCTTTATCCGTAGAACTGGTTTCGGTTATTTGTACTACATCGTCTGTTCCGTCAAAAGCAAATGCGCTCCCGAACTTACCTGCTGTCCAAAGAATGGTGAAGTTGTCACTTGTATTACCTCTTCCTGATTTGTCGTATGATACTGTTCCGGTATTTTCATCTGCATTCCAATAAGCTGCAAGATCGCTCGTATAATCATTTCCTTCTAGTTGATCTCTTGCACTTGTACCTGTGCCAAAATTAGTGGCACTAGAGTGATTCATATCCGACTTAACTTCAGCAGATGTCAGCTCTTGTGTATATATTCTTACATTATCTATCAGTCCGTGAAAGTTATTGCTAGAGTCTCCGCCTATGTACATATTTGAACCTGAGTCGTCAGCAGGAGCTCCGTCACCTGAGGCTGAAGATGCGCCTGCATTTTCACCGTTAATATATATGGTTAGTTCGTCATCTCCGTCATCGGACCATGTAGCACAGATGTGATTCCAATTACCTAGACTTACAGTTTTTGTCGTAGTAAAGGTTGCATCGCTAGTTACTAGATCAAGGCTAGCTCCTACTACATTACCTCCGCTAATACGCAGATATGAGTTTCCTTTTGACCAAAATTCACCGGCACTTCCTTCTCCTGTACTTGTAGGATTTATCCAAGTGCATATACTGTAGCCCGGTTTACTTTGTAGATTTATTGAAGATCCTGCTGTTACTTCTACATAATCATCACTGCCGTCAAATGACAGTGCTTTATCGAATTTTCCAAACAGTGACTGAGTAGGGCAGGCTCCGGTGTTAGGACAAGTTGCACCACCACCTAGATTACCGTTAATTCCCGTGTTTGAAGTTGCGTTGTAGGTAGTATCTCCATATCCTTCGTCCAATTTCCAAAATCCTGCCGGGGAGGGGAGATCGGATCCTGATACTCCAATATTTGTACCCACTTCAGTTGAAGGTAAGTTGAATTCCGATAGAATTTCCTCTGGGGTTCTTGCGTAAGCGAATATTTTTATTTCATCAAGTCTTCCATAGAAAGGAGATCCGAAATCGGATTCAGCACCAACAACAAGACTTAGCGTATTTGATAGATCTCCAATATTGCCGATTGTTCCGATATCATTATTATTATCAACATCATCATCAAACCCATTTATATAAATTTCAGAATTTGCAGCACTGTTGTCATCCCACACAATTGCAAAGTGTGTCCATACATCGCTGGGTATAGTTGAGGTTGAAACTAAGCTGTATTCATCGCATGAAGAAGTAGCGTCGCAAACCTCAAAGACCAGTTTATCATCGCTATCTCTTACATAGGCAATATACCCTTGATCGGTATTAGCAGTCCCGTTTCTTTTGGCGATGATTGTATCATCTGCTGTTGAGCTTGAACTTCTGTAAAACCAACCGGTTATTGTGAGATCTCTATTATTGAAATCCAATTCTAGATTGTCAGCTACAGTTACATAGTCACCTGAATCATCAAAAGACAAGCAGTTTATATCTGCACAATCGCTTGTGAGCCATGTGGCACCGACTCGCGCTCCTGTGTTGCTATAGTAAGATGTGTCGTTGGCTATATTGCCGGAACCTTCGTCAAACTTAAGAAACATCACAGGATGCTGCTTTTTCGTCTCAGACCCCGCTACATAGATAAATGAGCTTTGATATACTGCATTGTTATATGTAGTATATACGTATTGAGCGGACACTGCAGTTCCAACAATCAGTCTGTATTCGTCAATATTACCTGTAAAATTTGCCAGAGGAGGTACCCCAGAATTACCCGCTACTATAAGATCTGCTGTTGTTGTGATGCTGCCGGGTCTAGATGATATGGAGCTACTGGAGACTGTAGTATCGACGTACAAATCTCCATTACTGCTTCTGTCTCCTGAGAAAGCAATTAAGTGCCATGAATCATCGTCAATATCTTTAGTATTTTTTACACTAACTCCACAACTTGGATTACAGCCATTTTGGCCATCATTAAATCTAAGCTCTACGGAATCCCCACAACAATCATCCCGCCAGCCAAACTGGAATCCGAAATTGCCGGGGTTTGGAACTGTGCCGTTGCTTTTAGCAGATATCCATTCTACGGCTCCGTCAGCAACAGGTAATTCTTTAACCCATGTCAGAATGCTGAAGTCTTTTGTTCCGATATCTAAGCTTGAATCATTTCCTACGTTTAAGTAGTCATTAATACCGTCAAAATTAATGCTCTTACCTACAGCCCCTCCTTCTAAATCACTGATTGTCATACTACCTACAGATGTTGCGTCATTATCAAATGAGGTAGAATCAAGTATTGTGGTTGCCGGGTTCTGACTCATATGGAAAACGGCCTTGTAGTCGCTTATTGTATCTCCGTCCCCATCGGTTTGCCAAGTACTTGGGGCGTCTTGCATATCGGTTGTATTTTTATTACCGTAGTAGAGGTAGATCGTTGTGTCGTTGTTATAATCCAATATTGGAATTCTTATCCATGCAACTAGTTTGCCGGTTTGGGCATCGAATTCTTCAATTTCGTGATTAAGTTGTGTTGTACCATCCGAGGAGGTGAATACTATGTCTTGCCCGGCAGACTGTGTCTTGCCAATCAGATACGGATTCACTTTATCATAGACTATTGGAAAGTTTGTAAGATCGACAGCACCGGTGTCGTCAATATAATCGGAATTGATTGTCAATTTTTGTCTAAATGCCCACTCTCCGTTAGATCCGCCTGTAAACCAGCCTGCTTCAACGGGTGTTGCTTTTTTTAATTGCAATAATGTGAAAGGTATTACAGCAAAAAGAATACCTACGCTTAAGGGAAACAATAATGAGATTACTTTTCTAGTTTTCTTAATCCTCATTTACAATAAACCAGTCAAATTTGATATCTTCTGTAGTAGGAGAGTCTATCTCAACTTTAAACTCAATACCATCTGTCTTTGATTTAACAAATAAAGTTTTACCAAACGTTGATGTGGTTGGGGTAATAAAGATCTTTGAATTTTCTCGAACCAATGTAGTTTCGATTTCAATATTAGTCTTACCTGATTCAAGCGTTGCGCTTCCAAGTGTTGTTCCGGTTATTCTTAGTTCTTTCGTGGTCACAGATTTTGCTTTAACATCTCCTGTTGCAACCAAACTTCCGTCCGGTGTAAATACTACACCACCATCAAAGAAATCAATGTTACCTGTTAAGTCTTTTTGCATATATAGTGTTTGAAGTTGGCACATTTCTTGGTTTAACAATTCTGTGTCCGGATTGAAACAGGAAGATCCTACTATACCAAAGGTGTTTTCAACAGCATCAAATTCCATGAATCCTAGATTTAACTTGCCGTTAATTGCAACATTACTAAATGTACTGTCGTTTAATGCAATTAATTTATTTTCTATTGTAAGAACTCTTTCGCCTTCCCCATTAGTAGAGGAGGAGAGTCCTAGATCTGCAACAAAGGTTTTAAACTCATTGATCAAAGTAAGAATTTCTGCAAGTGGGTTTTCAGAGCTAGTTGATTGTGAGCTCTGCGTTGTTTGGGGTGTGTCGAGCAAGTCTGCTACAAGATCGTTAAGGCCGGCTACTTGTCCAGTGAGAACCGATACTTCGTATGTGAGTTGTGCGACTTGTGATTCGGTTTGATTGGCTCCTGTAGCTCCGCTTAGCGCGTTTATTGTATCCATGACATTTATACCTTGTACAGTTAAATTACCGCTTAGATTAAGATTACCGTCAGCGGTTAATGTTGTTTGGGGGTCGTACCATGTGCTATTTATAAACACAACAATATCACCACTTGTTTCAGTGAAGTTTTCCAGAGCGTATCCTATTATCTTGCCGGCTCTTGTTGCTTTCATACCAACGCCAGGAGTTGAGGAAGTAGTGATAGGGTCGCCAATTGCTATATTTCCTCCTTCGTCGCTTACTTTTACAGGAACTCTTCCTGCAAGTGCTATTGGATAGGTTTCAATTCCAGTATAGTTACCTTCCCCAAGGACAATACCGGGAGTCGTTGATACTATACCTAGAGCATTACTAAGGTACGAACTGCTGCTTTTCTTAATGTAGATCGGATTATTACTATCAACGGTAACGATTTCTCCAGCACTTAATTTGTTCTCGCTTGCAAAGAGTTCTGCAAGGTCAGCCCCGCCCGATTGAGTATCATCTACATCGTACCAATTTAATAATACCCATAAATCGTTTTCGCTATCATAGATAAACGATATTAAATCGCCATTTCCTAATGTTATATCAGTTGCTCCGCAGTTTAATTCCGGTGTTCCTGATAAACAATCCAGCGTGACGGTGTGTTCTGATCTTATAAAAATGATGTGTCCGTCAACTAAGGTTCCCGAACCCGCATCAAAGTCAGTAATAGATGTAGTACCGCCGGTGACAAACCATGATCCGCCCGAAACATCTGGTGTTGCGTCGTTAGCTAGAGTTTTAATTGTCCCAAAGTTAGTAGCTCCGCTTAAACTGATGGATCCAGTTGATGCCGGTTCAAGAATAACCTTGCCCGTTCCATATGTTTTTAGGGTTAGATTGTTGTTTTCAAAGTTCTCACCGGCTTCGATTATCAAGGGTCCGTAACTTTCAATTTTTGAAGAAGTCTGGTTGCTAAGAATTAGGTCATATCCAAAAGCAGCATCTCCTGCTGCATTAAATGCAGTAGGTACATCGAAGGAAATTTGCCCTTCTCCAAAACTTGCTATATCAGTACCGGATTCAGACAGAGTCAGTATGCCAGTGCTGCCTACATCAAATTGTACATAATTACTGCCATCGTATGATAGTTGTAGTTGGGTAGCACCGGAGCCCGCCACAAAATTTGCAGCTACCCCTGAGGCACCTGAGGCTGTATAAGTAAAGCCTGTTCCTGTGCCAGTATAGGTTTGTGCCCATGTATATGTGGTTTGTGCAATCGTTAGGTTGGCATCTAAATCTAATGCATTTTGGAAATCTATAAAATCCAGATCATCGTTTGTAATATATGTACTTCCTATTGTAGTGGAGGAGGAGAGTACTCCGCCTGAAACTGTCACAAGCCCGTTTGTGGACAGGTTATCTAGACGAACTGCTCCGTCGACCTCGAGTGTTCCCTCAATGTATGCATCTTCCCCGTTGAGCGTTACATCCGGGGAAGTTCCATTCCCGACTCTTAGGTTTCCGTTTTTAACATGAAAATTACCTGTACCAACAGCTGTTGTAGCGGATATATCACCGGACGTAGTGGTAGTAAATGCTAGATCTGCCGACGTCGAGTTAATATTCAGTCCGGATGCCGTTGATGTAATTAAATAACCGGCACCTGTTATTGTGTTACTCCCTAGATTTAATGCGTTATTAATATCTGAATCTGAAGCATCTATTGCATCTGTGATGCCTCCGGCTGCAGTTGTTATTAAGAATGCATCATTAATAACTAGGTTAGTATCACTGTTCTCAACTACTACACCTGCATTCAACCCCTGCGTACCGGTTCCATCTGCTTGTTGGAAATATAGACCGTACTTAGTACCTGCAGAGTTAGACGGAGTTGCAATCAATTCAAAAATGTTTACAGACGCAGTCGCAAGATCGGACGTTATTCGCAGATTTTCTGTTGCTGCAAAATTAAAGTTTAAATCTGAGGTTCCGGTTAATGCGCCGGTACCACTATTATACGTCAGTGTAGAAGCTCCTGACATAGAATTAGTCCCATCCCAGAAGGATAGATATGTATCGCTTCCTGTACCAAGTGCTACGGTTCCCGTTACATTGGGTAATGTAATAGTAGTGTCGGTGGTGGCGTTTGCACTTGTAAGAATTACTTCATGTGCATCAGGAGAAGTACCTTCAAAATATAGTGTATTGCCTACACCGTCAGCTGTGAAACAATCGTTTTGGTCGCAATCACCGACTGCGGTGACATCTCCTGTCGGTCCTATGCCACTTATAGGCTCCCATTGGAGAACATTACCTGTTTGCCATGTAAGCACGTAATTTGCGCTAGGTGCATTGGTTGAATGATTTGGAAGTGTATATACAGCTGAAGTAGTGAGTGAGTTTGGAGCTTTAAATCCAACATACTCAGTTGAAGATGCACCGCCTTCAAGAAATCTAAGCTCACCTGTTTGTCCATTGGTTGTTCCATATTGCTGTATCTGTAGTGCTGCTGCAGTAGAGGGGAGTATATCTAGTTTTGCACTAGCTGTCGTAGTACCTATAGCTACATTACCTGATGAATCTATGACAAAAGGAGAGCTGTCTGAGCTAGCATCTTCAACAACAAAGGAGTTAGCAGATCCTGTGTTAGCTATAGTAAATATTTCTGCATTATCACTAGTGAATGTTAGAGATGCATCCA
>ERZ724505.916-NODE-916-length-17285-cov-17.812130_pt1 | contig 17285 bp, 22 predicted proteins | sample MGYA00376038_ERZ724505 | MGnify/ENA primary metagenome ERZ724505 (study PRJEB28724, sample SAMN07190884) | wastewater metagenome | isolation source: effluent of sewage treatment plant in Hong Hong | place: Hong Kong | collected 2016-03-17 ... | reverse complement strand
AGCGCTTGCGCTCGGCGGTGCCCTTGACGAGCGCCGTCACCGCGTAGGCGATGACGGCGGCGCTGACGATGACGGCGAAAGAATCTTCACGCGGCTAGTCGTTGGGCACGAGGTAGACGAGGATCGCCGTGGCGATGCCGACGAGATCCTGCGCCGTCCCCTCGTCGAGAAGGCCGAACGCGACGACGACGCCTGCGAGGGCGACGAGGGCCTTGCGGATGGATCGGATCTTGGACATGGGTGCTCCTATCGGGCTAGTGGTCGGCTGAGTAGGTCCCTCGCGTGGCGAGGGCGACTTCGGAGGCGCGGCGCTTGGCGAGCCCCTCCTCGAACTGGGTGCCGGGCGAGCGCCACTTCGGCAGCTCCTCCCGGTAGATCCGGCAGCGGTCCTCGAAGCGCCGGCCCTCCTTCGAGCGCAGGCGGCGGCAGAGCGTGGACTGCGCCGGGTCGAAGAGGACGCCGCCGAGGTTGTAGCGGGCGGATGCGAGCGCGTCGATCTCCTGCCGCTTCATCCGGAGGCGGCGAGGGATCTCGGGGACGCAGGTGCCGTTGAGGAAGCTCCGCAGCCACCGCCACGCCTTCTCCTCGGTGATCGTGTCCCCGAGCTGGATCTCGGGGTGGACCGCCGAGGTGGTGCCGTAGCCGAGCGTGATCGTGCCGTCGCGGATGTCGACCGCGCGGGGGCTGAACCCCTCCCATCGGGAGACGAAGCGGACGCCAGGGCGGGAGCAGCGGCGGATCACTTCGCGTCCTTCCGTCGCTTGAGGAGGCGGTCAATCAGTCGCCCGAGCGCCTGAATCTGCTTGTGCAGGATCTTGCGGCGCTCGGGGTTGTCGGAGTGGCGCCGCTTCGCCTTCTTGCCGAGGCGCCGCTGACGGGCCTCCTTGAGCTTGCGGGCGACCTTCTTCCACCATCCCGGAATCGAGGTGTAGCCGGGGCCGGGGTCCTTCCCCGAATAGTGGCCCGGCTGGTAGAGGATGTGCCACCACTCGCTCTGCGCGTCCGACCAGGACTTACTCCACCCGAAGGCCGCGCCGTACTTGTCAATGAGGTCGCGGATGCGCACCGTCGAGAGATCGACGGCCAGCCCGAGCCCGTGGTTGGAGGTGCCGGGGTAGGCGGCGAGGTTGCCCTGACCCGACTGGTAGAGGCGCCAGAAGTACCACTGCCGGTCGATGTCGCGGTACGCCTCAGAGGCGCTGATCCGCTCGCCCGTCTCCTTGTAGACGTGAGCCGCGAGAGCGTTCCACGCGGCGGCTGCGGCGGGGACGAGGTGGCCGTCACCTGCGATGGGGCGAAGTGCGCTCGCGGGGATGCCGCCGTTGGGATAGGCCATCGGTCGTCCTTTCGGGTATGGAGCGCCCCGAGGGGCGCGGAGGGGTCAGACGGTCAGTACGTCCACATCAGCGGCGGAGCGGAGAGCGTGTCACTCGGCACCGAGGAGAGGTTCCCCGGCGTCGTGTAGGCGCTGGACTTGGTGCCCCCGCGGGGGACAACGCCGATCGTGGTGTAAGTCGAGGAAGCGTTGTTGAAGGCGAGGCCGAGGTAGTAGACGCCCGGCGTCGGCGTGTAGGCGGAGGAGAACGCGAGCTGCTGCTTGGCACCAAACCCCGAGCCGGCCAAGGTGGCGCCGGAGCCGATAGCCACCTGCGTCCCCGTGGAGTCGAACAGGACCGGCTTGACCGAGCCCGTGGAGTTGGTCGGCCTGAACTCGATTCCGTTGATCGCGTCGGTCCCCATGATCTTCACGCGGGTCGCATAGAGCATGTTCGCGGTCGGGCTCCCGGAGCCGGTGGCGCCGAAGCCCTCCGGTATCCAAATCGACCCTTGCCCGGCGATCCCGCTGGCCAGAATCAACGGCGGCCTATACCCCGCGACGAGCACGTCGACCAGATCACCGATTCCAACCGACGCTCCCGACACGATCGCCGCCGACACCTCTTCGCCGCCGAGCAAGATCGTCAGGGGCGAGTCGTCGACCACTTCTGCTCTCCGCAGGCGAGCCGCGATGCGGCTCTGCTCGCGGAGCGCCCCGGATACCTCCCGGGCGACGCCACCATTCACGCGATCACCTGCGCCATCCGCGTGGTCCCGGTCATGGGCTGGTCCTCCGCGAGCGGGATCGTGAGCGTGTCAATGACGTGGTCCTCGTCGAGATCGAGGTCGACGCGTCGGATCCGGACCACGTCGGAGGGTTCGAGCGCGGGGTTGACGACGGACCCGAAGCTGGTCTGCCGCGCCGTCCCGATCTGCTTGGCAAGCATCCCGGCGGCGGCGTCCTGTGCCTGAGCGTCCGTGTAGAGGAACTCGGAGACGTAGAAGGCGGGTACGCGGCCGAAGGTGCCGTAGTAGTAGGTAGGTGACAGCGGGTTGTCGTCGGTGGCGACGCCGCGGACGGGGGCTACTCCCTCGGCCGTCGTTTCCCCGGAGGCGATGACGCGGTTGTAGGTGCCCTGCCGGGTCCAGCGCCGCGAAACCGACGTGAGCACGCCATCCTCGCCGTCGACGAGCTCGGCAACGCGCTGGGAGGCGACGGGAGTCGGGACCGGCCGCAAGACAAGGACGCCGTCACCGCCGAAGTAGAGCTCCATCCCCATCGCCGTCGCGAGGTAACGGACCAACGCCCAGCGATCCTCCCCGGCCGCGATGAACGCTGCGCCAGTCGTCAGCGGCGACGCCGCGAAGTCGTAGGGCACGTCCGGCCAGATCGCCTGAACACACTCGATGATGGCCGTCGTGAAAGGTGTGCCGCCGATGATCGCGTAGGCCTCCTCGAATCGCCCGTCGATGACCCGCGCGGAGCGGTCGAGCCCCGCGACCTTGACTGTCACACCCTCGCCGCCGTCCTCAGCCGTCGATTCGTCAATCCGGAAGACCCCGAGGGCGGCGAACTCCTCGGTGCCGTCGGGGTAGCGGAGTCCACGCTCGATGCGGATTTCGTTGCCGTAGGGCGCCAGAGCGTCGGTCGCGTCGCTGGGGACGAGCCCGAGACCTTCGTCCACGAAGGAGATGTCGCAGCGCCCGCGCGTCGTGGCCGACCCGTCGAGCACCACGGAGCCGTCGACGGTGTAGGTCGTGAAGCCCGTCTCGTCGCCGTCGTCGAGAAGGGTCACGCGAGAGATGGCCTTGTGCGAGGCGCTGACGTCCCAGCGGTCGCTGACGGGCCTCAAGGCGCCCAGTCCTCAATCACACCCGCAGGGCGATCGACCTCGACCCAGGGGAGCGACTCGAACGTCGGCTCGGCCTCGAGCTTGTCAACAATCCGCGTTCCGTCCTGCGACTGGAACCTCACCCAGGCATCCTCAAAGTGATGGCCGGAGCGAGCCTGCAAGAGCAGCGTGGTCGTTTCGTCGAGAAGCTTGACGAGCGCAACATGCTCCTCGTCGGTGTCTACCTCAAGAACGAGGGTGCCGGAGCGGCCACCACGCACCCCGTCGACGACCACCGGGAACTTCCGGCCGAGGACGTTGAAGACCCCCTGCCGCGAAGCTCGCGAGATCCCGGGCGCTGAGTAGGGCACGACGGCGAGATTCATCGCGGGCTTCGTCGGGTGCTTCAGCCACCAAGTGCTCGACGACCATGAGGTGTGTGCCGTCACCCAGCTCGAGACTGCGTACTCGCCCGAGTAGCTGTGCAAGGCTCTCGCCCGGTAGTAGGTATCGACCCCATTGGGGGCCTCGTAGTCGTAGACCGTCGCCAAGCCCCCCGAGGGCGTGATTCGGTCACTGCTCGCCAGCAGGCGCATTGACTCCCAGGTCACGCCTCCGTCGCGCGAGACCTGAGCCTCAAAGAGGTCCGTGCTCGCCCCGGTTGCCGCGTCGTCCAGCTCCACCTTGATCCTGCCCTTGACACCCTCAGCACTGAGCGTGATCGTCGGGGCATTCGGCGGGGTGACGTTGATAACGAATCCCTCGTAGTCCCAGTCGGACCAGTGGGTTGCGCCGTTGACCGTCTGCCCGACGCGGACGTAGGCGCGATAGGTGGCGTTGGCGAGCGCGGATGCGACGGCGTGGGAGAGCGACGACCCGCTCAGGATGCCGCTGTTGTAGGTCGCCGTCGACGTCGAGGGGTCGAAGCCCCCGGCCCCGTACTGCGCCGCCGAGAAGACCTTGACCTCGTATTTCGTCTGTGCGCCACCGTCTGAGTCGAGCGTCTCCGTCCAGGTGACGGTCGGAGTGTTCGTGTCGGTGACGGTGCCGGTGGGCGCGGTGACGTTGAGCGTCGGCTTGGCGACGTAGGTGGTGTCGTAGAACAGTTCGTAGGCGCGAACATCGGCACCCGCCGATCGTGCAGCCAATTCGATCACTGCTACAGGCGAAGTCGGAGGCCAGGTGTAGCCCTGGTTGGCCACCTCGGAGACCGAGAGAGTGATCGTCGCCGGGGTCGCCCAAGTGACGAACATCCCCCACTCGGTAGTGGTGAAGTTGGTGTGAGGGCTCGGTCGCGTGAAAAGAGCGGCGTTGTCGGAAACCTTGGCAAGCCGCGCGCGAATGGTGGCCCCCCCGTAGATCGCGCCTCCGGGGATAGACGGCTCGCCGAAACCGATCTGAACCGGCGATCCGCCCGCGGGCAGGGTGACGTAGGACGAGTCCGAGTCGTCGTTGAGCGCAGCGTGGCGAGAGGCCGCGCCGGTGACGGTGCTCGAACCGTTGGCGACGGTCGCGTCGGGGCGAGTGGTGACGACTGTCATGCGCGGACCCCTTCCGCCCGCCACGCGAGGCTCTTGGCGCGGTCGCGCTCCTGAAACTTCAAGTCGACGACGCGCTTCACACCATCGCCGAGGTCGACCTCGGCGATGTAGGTGCGGTGGTCCACAGATCCCCCGGCCTGGCTCATCGACCGAGACTCAGAGGCGGTGAAGACGTCGGAACCGCCAGGGAGGTTCACCAGCTCGGGGCCTTCCTCGCCCACCCACGCCCAGCCGCCCATGAAGTTCCGGGCGCCGGTGGCGAGTGCGGGGATCGTGAAGCCGAACGTCTTGGGGCCGATGTCGATCTCGACGCGGTCGCCCATGATCGTGTTGTCGTTGATCCAGTTGGCGATCGACCGGCCCACGGAGGCCGCAACGTCTGCAACGGCGCCCAGCGCCTTCTTCATCGCGTTGGAGATGACCGAGCCGACGTCCGAGATCGCGTTCCCGATGCCACTCACAATTTCCTTGCCGAGCTTGACGGCCGTGTTGAAGAACTGATCGGCGTAGCCGGCGAGGCGATCGACGCCGCCGCTGATCTTCTCCGCGATCTTGGAGACGAAGTCGGCCAGCCCGTCGCCGATGCCGCGCACCGCGTTCTTGCCGAGCGACGTGGCCTTCTGCAGGAAGTTGTCAGCGAAGGAGATGACGCGGTCGGCCCCGCGACTCATAAAGTCCGCGATCTTGGAGACGAAGTCGGCGAGGCCGTCGCCGATGCCCTTCACGATGTTCTTCCCGAGCGAGACCGCCTTTTGCAGGAAGCGCGGGATGAAGTCCTCAACGCGGCCGAGGCCGCGGCTGAAGTAGTCGGCCAGCTTGCCCGGGACCTCACCGATCTTGCTGATCCCGTCGAGGATCACTCGGGCGACGTCCCCGGCGATGCGGCGGGCGGGGCCCGTCAGCGTCTTGAAGATCCCGAGGATCATGTCGACGCCACCCTTGAACAGGCTCTTGAGCCCGTCCCACATCTGGCCGAAGTCGCCGTGGATGGCACCGACGAAGACGTCGACGAGACCCTTGACGATCTCGAAGGCGCCCTTGAACCCGTTCTTGAAGTCACTGAGCTGATTGCCGACCTGCTGGACGACGAAGCGCACCGCGGGCTCGATGTCCTCCCACGCCTTCTTCAGCCAGTCGGTCGCTGCGTTGACGTTGGCGACGATCGCGGGCCAGTTCTTGTTCAGCCACTTCATCCCGTCACCGAGAGCGGCGAAGACGCGGACGGCGACGGGCTCGAGGAGCAGCATCCCCCGGTTCTTGAAGAGCTGCCACTGCTCGGTGAGATCCATCGTGTCGCGACCGGAGTCGCGGATCGTGCCCTTGCCGTTCTCCATCGTGTCGATGAGGTCGCCGAGCTCGAAGCGGCCCTCACGGATCGCTGCGGCCATGTCGGGGCCTGCGCGGGCGCCGAAGGTCTCGAAGGCGAGCTGGTTCGCCTCGGCCGAGCTCGCCGCGTTCTCGATCGCGTCGAAGGTGTCACGCAACCCCTTGGCGGGGTCGACGCCTGCCTCCGAGAAGTTCTTGAGCGCCATCCGGAGGCCCGGCATGAGCGTCTGGATGTTCACGCCCTCCTTCTCGAACTTCGCGAACATCGCAGCGGAGGTGTCGAAGTCGAGGCCGAGTTGGCGCAGCGGCGAGCCGAACTGGACCATGTAGCGCGACAGCTCGGAGACGCCGATCCCCGTCTCCTGGGAGACGCGGTAGAGCTTGTCGAGGGTCGCCGCCTGGTCGTCGGTCTCGATACCCCAATCGCCGAAGAGGCGTGAGACCGACTCGATGTTCTCCTGAAGGTCGGTCCCGGTGATCCGGCTCAGCTCGAGCACCTGCTTCGAGAGCGCCCGGAGCGGCTCGCCGGTGACCCCGAGACGACGGTGGAGCTCGGTGATCGCCGTCGATGCTGAGTCGAAGTCGGTCGGTACCGACTTGACGACGTCGCGGAAGTCGTCCTTTAGCCCCTCCAGCGCTCTCCCCGTGGCGCCGGTCCCGGTCTGGATCTTGTCGTAGGCATCGTCGAACTGCTCGCCGATGTCGTAGAGCATCTTGCCGCCGGCAACCGCCAGCCCCGCGACCGCGCCGATCGCGACCCCGATCAGGTTCTTGGTGCTTCCGGCCATCGAGCGGAACCGCCCGAGGACACCCGACTCCGTTGCCGTCAGGACGTCGTCGAGAGGACCGCCATCGGCATCGAGGGTCAGGACTGCTGTTCCGAGACTCTCGCTCACAGCGGCCTCGATGCGAAGTAGGCGTAGCCAAGGGCGTTGAATCGCCCGGCGCCACGAGATCGTTCCCGCCGGTACTCGTTTATGAGGAGCTGACGACGGGCGGAACGGCTTCGGGCCTGCCACTCGGCGTCACTCCACCTCTGGGACACCGCGCGATGCCGGTGGGTGAAGCCCCAGAGCGCGAGACGATTGCGTCGGTTAGTGGTGGGTGAAATCACGTCGGCACCTCCTCTCTCTGAATCCCCAGGGCCGCCATGTCGGCGGCTGTCGCCTTGATCGGTCTGACGCGCCTTCCCCCGTTTGCACGTCGCTCGAGGTCGGCGCGGTAGCGCCTGCGATCGGCAGGCTTCAATTGCGCGGCTGTGACCGCGCGGTGCATCTCAAGCTCGCGGCGGGCGCGCGCTCGCGGGGCCATGAGCAGGAACGCCCTGAAGAGCGAGGCGGGGATCTGCACCCACGCCGCTGGGTCGCCGCCAAAGACGTCCTGCAGGTGGCCGATCAGTTCGCCGAAGTCGGCGGGCTCGGGATCAGCCCCTCCATCCTCGTCCCCTTCGCGGACTCGATGACTGGCATCAGCTCGTCGACGAAGGGCATCAAAAAAACCGCGACCATCCTCCATCGCTGGGGTCGCGGCAACTGCTCGGCGACCCCGGGCGGGAGGTCAACCATGATCTTATCGAGGGCCTGCCTCAGCAGCAGGGCGCTCTCGTCTGTCTCCTCGGCGTCTACGCCCAGACGGTAGAGCGCCTCGGCGCGCCCCATGAACCACTGCTGGTCGGTGAGGCTCAGCTCGTCGGGGTCCCGCATCTCGTAGAGCTCAGTCTCCGAGATGCGTTCGCCGCTCTCATCGGTCAGGGGCAGGCCCTGCTCATTAAGCTTTGCGCTCGTGATCCGCACCGTCTTGCGGATCGGTGCGAGGGTCGAGAGTTCGAGGACTGTTTCCGTCATGACTGCGCCTCCTTGGGGGCCGTGTCGAGGGTGATTCCGTGGCTCTTGCAGACGAGCTCGAGCCGTTCTTGCGCCTGCCGCAGCTCCCGCGCGCTGCGGCGATGAGCCGACGCAGCGCGCTTGTGGGACTGCGCCGACTCGCCGAGGCGGTCGTGTGCCTCCCTCAGGGCGGAGGCGAGGTCCGTCACGAAGCGACGGCGGTCTGCTCGCGCACCTTCCCGAACCCGGTCGTCGCGTCCTCGAGCGCCAGGAACGAGAGCTCGAGGCCCGCGGGAGCGCCCTTGTCGAAGACGGGAGCGGGGCTGCCGTTCTCGAAGACGACCGGCACCTCGTACTGCGAGGCGAGGGAGTCGAGCACCGTGGACTTGCCGCGGGCGAGCAACGCGAACAGCGCGACGTCGAGACCCCGCTGAAGCGGGAAGTGCTTCTGCCCGGCTGTGCCGACCCCGGCGGAGACGGTGGTCACCGTCGCGTTGTTGAGCGCCTGGGCGTACTGCTCGGGCGAGAGGTCCACCAGCGTCAGGCCGATCTCGAGCGCCTCCTCCGTGCGGAACGCCTTGCGAGGCCCAGTGCTCCCTGCCGGGGTGAACGTCTCGACGGTCTGGCCGTGGCTGACGGTAACGCCGCCTTCGTCGTAGTTCTTGTCGCCGGAGGTACCGACCTTGATCCAGGTCCCCGAGGGGGCTGCGTCGATCGCGGGGAAAGTGGTGCCGACCGGGGCGAGCCACAGGGTCAGTGGGCCGGCGACGATCTCGTAGGGGGCGCTCATCAGCTCTTCTCCTTGCTGTCAGGCTTGTTGGACTGCCCCTCGCCGTCGGCCTCGGGCTTCTCGGTGACGTTGGAGACGTCGACGTGGGGATCGGCGAGCAGCTCCTTGGCCCGCTTGGCGCTGACCTCGAAGGGCTGGCCGCCGGGGATGAGCTGATCGCCCTCCTCGAGCCTGTGATGCTCGGGGGCGTTGAAGATCAGGGTGGGCATCTGCTTCCTCTCTGTCGTCGTTTCAGGCCGGCACGGCAATCTCGGAGGCGAGCACCTGCCACGAACTCAGCGTCACCGGCCAGTCGGTGCGTGGATCGCGGCTCGTGTTGCCTCCTGCCGCGGGGCGCGCCCAGTGCAGGCGCACTCCCGAGCGGTTGTGGGCATACATCTGCTTGAGCGCGTGGTGGACCTCGAGGAACAGCGCGTAGGAGCTGCCCTCGGTGGCCGCGTAGCAGTCGACGTCGAAGCGGCGGTCGCCGTACTCCTGGTAGCCGCCGCCGAAGACGCCGAGACCGCCGGAGGGGCTCACCACAACCGAGGACCTCGGCATCGTCGCCACGTCGCTCTTGGCGACCTCACCGCCGTAGATGCGCGAACCGGTGATGGCGGAGACCTCGGGCGTCGCGGTGAGGAACGCCACCAGGGCGCCAACGGGGTCGGGGCGGCTCATCCGACGCGGTCCCTGATCCGGTCGGCGAGCTTGGGAAACTCGACATCGGCCGCCGGGCGGAGGAACGGGAACACGCGCTCCTCGAACAGCCCGTAGCCGCCGCGCTGCTGGATGGTGCCGAAGCGACCGGAAGCGGTCGAGCCGTCGACCTTCGCCGGCTCGCTGTAGACGCGCTCGATGCGAGGCGTGACGTCGAACCACCAGTAGCCGGCGGCCTCGTGCATCGGGAGGTCCAGGGAGGTCTCTGACGCGATCTCGGCCGCTGCCGCGGTCGTCTCGTCGATCGCGTCGAGCACCGCGGCGGAGATGTCGTCCATGATCTCGTTGCCACGCCAGTTGAGCATCAGCGAATCCGCTCCAAGGTCAGCTCGAGGTGGTCGGGGTAGCGCTGGACCCCCTCGATGCTCATCGGCCCCTCGAAGAGCACCGCTCCCCGGTCGGTCACCCCGGCGACGCGGTCGCTTTCGGTGACGTCGGTCCCGACGGCGACGGCCAGGCGACGGCCTTCGTAGGCAGCCGTCTTGCGGTCGTCGGCGGGCTCACCCACGCTCTCAGTCCAGGCCCGGCACGGAAGGCTCGTGAGGTGCTCCTGCCAGTCGGGGTCGTCGGACTGGTTCCAGCCCGTGCGCGGCGCTGCGTCGGCGGCGTTGACGTCGCGCTCGATGACGCAGCGGTGGCGCATCCCAACCCTGGATGACAGGAGGCTCATTGCACCGCGCTCGGCTCGCTGCGGCGGCCCGTGACCTTTCGCAAGGCCCGGCGCTCCTGAGCGGTCAGGAGCATCCCCTGCACGGGATAGACGACCCGCTCGGAGCCGTAGCCCTCCTGAGCGACTGCGCCGGGGTTCACCCAAGCGCGCACGACGGCCGCGACGCAGATTCCCTTGATTGTCTCGGGGATCTCCTCATAGCCGTGCGTGTAGGTAACGACGAGCTCGTCATTACCGGAGAAGCCAACCCCGAGCAGATCGCCCCAAGTACCGCCGGAGCGGACCAGGCAGTCGCCGTCGAGGTAGTAGGTGTCAGCGGCGAGGGCATCCCCGCCGGCGAGCACCGAAGAGACTGAGACGACCGGCCGCTCCGCGAGAAGCACCACCGCGCCGCGGGCACGGCGCATGACGACTGTCTCGTTCTCGACGAGCTCGATCGTCTGCCTTGCGGCGTCCTGGATCAGGCCCGAGGCGAGGGAAAGCAGCGCATCCGCCCTGCTCTCCTCGTTCTCGGTGAGCTCGATCCCGAGCTGCGCGGCGAGGTCGTCCGCTGAGGCGAACTGCGCCACAGGCTCAGAGGGCCTCGACGGCCTCGATCAGCTCGTCCTTGGTGTCGTAGTCGGCCGGGTCGAGCCCCTTGGACTCGGCGTAGGCGTCCCAGACGTCGCGCTTGGAGTTCTTCGCCGGCGCCTCGTCGCTGATGAACTCGTCCGCGGGGACGTACTCGTGGGTGCCCGCCTCGACGAGCTCGTCGGCGTGGTCGTCGGCCGCTGCGACGGCCTCGCCCGTCGCGATGTTGATCAGGTCCTTCATCGTCGGTTCCTCCTCGGAGTGGGGGTCGTGAGAAAGCGGAGGAGCACCCCCGCCGCGTGCAATCTCGCGGCGGGGGTGCTCAGGGCTCAGGACGCGGTGATCTTCACCGAGCGGACGAGCAGCTCGTTGCCGCTCTTGCGGACCTTCCCGGCGGTGACGTCGGCCGAGAAGTTCACCGCGGAACCTCCCGCCGTGGTCGACACCTGGAACGTGGTCGAGCCGAGGTTGGCCGCGATCACGTAGTACTCCCGGTTGGCCGTGAGGCCGGTGCCGCCGGTCAGGGACGAGAACACGACCCGGTCGCCCGCGGCGTAGCCGTGAGCGGTCGCGGTGTCGATGATGTCGTCCGCCGCCGCGGAGGTCGCGAGCGTCACCTCGGCCCCCGGCGTGGCGTCGGTCGGGACGAACCGGCCGTTCGCGTCGAAGTAGCCGGGGTCCTTCGTGACGCCGACGCCGACCCACGAGTCGAGAGCCAGGATGTCCTGGATCGTCGCGGAGTCGAGCACGCGCACGACGCGGATCGCGAGCCCGTCGTAGGACTCGGAGGCGCCGTAGGGCGCGCCGTCGGGCACGACCGGGGCCATGTTGACGAACGGGAACGCGGTCGCGTGGAACGCGTAGCCCTCGTCGGGACCGAGGCCGGGCACGGAGACGACGGTGAACCCAGCCTTGCGGCCGAGCGTCGCGTCCTCGAGCGCGGAGGTGCCGCCCGACTCGTTCGCCTTGACGAAGAGGTCGGTGCTGAGCAGCTCGGTCTCGATGCCGGAGCCGACCGCGAGAACGCGGCCGGCCTGCGGCACGCGCGCCTTGTTCAGGTACTCGCGGGCGGGCAGGACCAGGTCGGTCCACGCGTTGCCGCTGTACGAGAACGCGATCGACTTCGCGTGGGAGGCGCCGCTCATCTTGGTGATCGCGGTGTCCTCCGCGGTCTCGGCGACGCCGGACATCAGCGGGTTCAGCACCTGGGTGCCGAAGTTCGTGATGTCGAGCGTCAGCTCCTCATCGCTGATCGGGACGTCCTTGTAGATGTCCGTGTCGAGCGTGACGTCGACCTTCTGCTCGGCCAGGCCGTCCCGCACGCGGGTCTCGACGGAGCGCAGCGCCCGCGTCCGGGCCTTGCCGTAGGCGCCGAGCCGGACGGTGACGGTGTCGCCGGCGGCGCCGACGAAGTCACTCGCGGACTGGCGCCACAGGAGGGCGGGGATGACGGTCTCCCGGCGCAGGATGCCGAGGGCGGCGGAGCCGATCTTGCCCGCCTTCAGGAACGTGGACATGAGTTATCTCACTTTCGGGGTCGTGCGCCGGGTTGGCCTGACGCACTAGTAGGACCGCGGAATGGACTCCGCGAGCTTTCGTGGGTCGGTCTCCTCGGGCTCCGAGGAGGGGCTGGCTCCAGGCCGCAGACGCTCACGAGGGCGACGCTTGGGCTCCGGGCCCTCGTCCTCGTCCTTGAATGAGGCGAGCAGCTCGTCGGCGTCCGCTTCGAGCTCCTCCTCGTTCTCACCGATCAGGCGCTTGGCCTGTACCTCGGTGAGGCCCTTCTTGAGTGCGACGCGAAGCCGGGCTGCCTCGTGCTCGGCCTTCGATGCGCGCCCTTCGGCGCCGGTCGCTCTCTCCTCGAGCTTGTCCTTGTCGGACTTGCCCTCTTCCTTCAGCCGCGCCAGCTCTTCGAGCTGGGGCTCGAGATCCTTCAGCCGCTTGCGGAGGCTCTTGGCCTCGTTGTTGGCCTTGGTGATCTTCGCCTGGGCCCGATCCTTGTCGAACTCCTCGCCCTCCTGGGGGTCGGGACTCTGCTCGGACTCGAGGTCGTCGGCCGGCTTCTCCTCCGGGGTCTCGTCGGGGTCGGGCATGGTGAACCTCCTGGGTTCGGTAGGTCGCCCACCTGGGGCGGGGTTGAAACCCCCGGTCTAAGCCGAGGAAGATCGGTTGCGCATCCACTCCTGCATCTGCTCGACAGCGGCATCGCTCATGCGCTCGGTCTGCTCACTGAGCGCGCCGGGGCGCGGGTGCGGCGTGACGGGAGGTACGGAGGGGGATGCGCCTGGCCGCTGGCCGTCGTAGGCGCGGCGGAACGCATTGAGCAGGTCGTTGGAGGTGCCGCGGTTGAGGTCGCTGGACTCCCGCGCCTCACGCGTTGCGCGGTTGTAGAGGTCGTGGAACGCCCGATTACGCTCGGGCATCCCCGAGCCCTCGTAGAACGGCTCAGCCGTGCAGCCGCAGGCGTCGTGGCTCTCGAAGCTCGCGGTGTCCTCTGTCAGGTAGACGCCGCCACGGCCGGCGAGCATCGCGCAGAAGGCGCAGGGGTCGCCGTCGGTGATGCGGATGTAGGCCTCGACCCGACCATCCGCCTCGATCGAGCGGGTGATCGCGTCGCGACCTCCGTTGAGGACGTGGCGGGAGACCGCGCCAGAGGTCCGAGCGACGGCCCCCTGCATCGCCGCCTGCGGTGAGTAGCCGGCGGCGATGGCCTTGCGCGTCATCGCCTCGCCCGTGGCGTAGAGCGAGGAAACGACCTGCTCCTCGTTCACCGGGGGCGCGGCCTGCGGGGTAGCGGCACCAGCCACCTTCTCGGCCTTGCGGAAGGCCGCGTAGTAGGCGGTCGCGACCGCTGAAGAGTTCTGGTGGTGCAGCTTGACCAGCGGGACCGTCGCGGCGACGAGCTGCCCAAAGCTGGTGCTGTCGCCCTCCCAAAGCGGCCAGAGCCGCGCGAAGTCCCGGATGACCTGCGCCTGGATCGCGAGCTGTGCCCGCCGGTGCTGCTCGGTGATCTGCGCGCCGGCGGCGGTGCGGGCCATCAGCCGAGGGCGGGCTCGGTGGCTCCGTTCGACGCCTGACGCTCGAGCAGATCGGTGAGGACCGCGAACGAATCGCCCTGCTGCGCGGCGGCCTTCCAGCGGGCGACATCCTGCTGGGTGGCACCGGGCACGCGCTCCCACAGCTCCTGCATCGGAATGCCGAGCATCGTGACGAGCTTTCCGAGCCCGTCGACGGTAGCCGCGAAGGACCGCGCGGAGGTCTCGCGCCAGACGACCTGGGCGTCGCTGGGGATCTCAATCCGCTGGTAGCGGCCTATGAGCTGGAACACCTGCTCGTGCGCCTCGCCGTTGAGCGTCTGGCGCTCGTTGACCTTGCGGTCCTTGCCCGCCTCCGCGGCGGCGAGCGCCTCCGCGGAGAGGTTGATCAGGGACCCGGTGAGCTCGTGGACTGGCGTCTGCGAGAGGGACGCTGCGTAGCGTAGGACGGCGTCTCGCGACTCGATGTAGCCGCTGAGATCCGACTGGTTGAACTCGCCGATCTTGATCTCATTGCCATCCTCGTCGACGACGTCCTCGAAGGTCCAGAACGACGAGGCCGAAGCCTTCATCATCTGCTCTTCCTCCTCGGCGACCCAGCCCATGATGTAGCGCTGGCGGAAGGCGCCGTAGTGCTGAGCGACCAAGAGCCCAATCGTCGTCAGGTCGGTCTGATCTTGCAGGGAGAAGAGGGGAGCGACCTGGCCGAGAAGGACCGCGTTCGTCTCGCCGAAGAGGGCCGGGTCTGGGTCGACCTCGTCGTCGGCGTCGAGATCGTCCTCGTCGCGGAATCGGACAACGGGCGTGACACCGGCGTCGTGCTCACGACTCTCAACGAAGCTCCACTCAGTGTCGCTCCTGCGCTCGAGGTAGTAGACGGCCTCCTCGTCATAGAGCTTCCAGACGCCGCGGCCACAGCGCTCGAGCGCCCACATCGGCCAGTCCGGGTCCTCACCGTAGAGGGCGGTCATCGCCCGCGAAGAAACGCCTCGGATCACCGGCTCGGGATCACCCGGCAGCACCACGGCGTAGGCGGCGTTGTAGGCGATGGCTGCGCGATGGATACCCGACTGGCGAGCATCCATGCGATTCGCCTGCCAGACCGACCAGGCCTCGCGCTCCTCGCCGGCGTCTGTGCGGAACCCGTCGACGTACATGCTCTGGGCGAGCGTCGTGACCGGCAACCCGCAGAGGTTGATGCGGGCGTTCTTCGCTATCCGCTTCACCTGGGGGGGCGAGTTGGCCGGGAGTGCTGCGGCGAGGGGCTGCTTCCCCTTCCAATACCTGCGGATGACGTCCAGGCTCCCCCTCTCGGGGACATGAAGCTTGTACGCCTCCTTCGCCTGGGCGATGGCCTTATCGGGAGAGAGCGGCAACGAGGCCTCCTAGACGAACGCGGCTTTGCCCGTCCGCTTGCGGCGGCGGCGCTTGCCTGAGCTGAGAACGAGGCGCCGCACCATGCGGGCGCCGATGACGCAGACGGCGGCGTCGATCTTCTTGGGCGAGTCGCGCGACTCCTTGCCGATCGACACCCATTGCCGGTAGGGACGCCGGCGGGCGTTGGTCAGGTGCCGCGTGAGGCGTGGGTCGCCGTCGTAGGTGAACTCTCCAGGCCCGGAGAGAATGTCGGCGAGACACGCCTCGGCCGCCTTCGCGAACTCCATCGCGTGCGAGCGCATGTCCCAAGCGATCGACTGCGAGGGCTTGGCGTTCGGCGCTGAGTGCAGGGTCAGGGTGTCGGCGTATCGCCGGGGCCACTCGGTCAGCGCGAAGGACTCCCACTCGCGGACGTCTGCGAAGAAGGCGACGACCCGGTACCGCTCGAAGGCCAGGGCAACCTCGCGATCGACGTCGGCGGCGTCGACGATCTCGTCGGGACCGGGCTCCCAGACCCCGAGCGTGAAGACGTGGCCAGTCTCGACCTCGCAGCCGATGAGAGCTGTGGCGTCGCGCGACTTCGACCCATCGAAGAAGAGCACGACCTCTGAGCCCTCATCGACCTGGACCTCGGGCTTTGAGCAGGGGATCAGCTCCTCGAGCGCGACCCATGCGTCAGCGGCCGCCGTCGGCCAGTTCAGGTACTTCCGCTTGTTGTCGTCGGGCTTCGCTCGAAGCGAGTAGAAGCGCTCGACGATCGCGGGAACGTCTATCCAGTGGCAGTCGGCGTAGACGGATTCGAGGGCGGCGGTCAGCGACTCGCGGTCGGCGATGTCGGTGTCGGCCGGGGCGATGACCGCGTCGTAGAGGATGCGAGTCTCGGCCTGGGTGCGGCCCTCCTCCTGGGCGAGCCATGCATCCCAGGTGTCCTCAGCGACCGACCCCGCGCCCGGCACCCATGCGTTCGCGGTCTCGAGCATCCGCGAGCCGGACTTCGTCAGGTTGTCCTGCAGCGTGGCCGCGAGCTCGACGCCGCCGTTCGAGGGGCGCCAGTGCTCGGTCTCGTCGGCGATGACCGCCGAGCCCTCGCCGCCCTCGGCGGCGGTCGAGCTCGAGGTGATGACTTCGAGCGTGCCCTCGGGGAGCTTGTAGTAGCGCGTCTTGCCGGGGTCGAGCTGGTAGGCGCGGACGATCTCGGAGTCCTTGTTCGCGAAGGCCCGGACCATGCGCATCGTGTTTGCGGTCTGCGACTCGGCCGTCGCGGCGATCTGGACGAGCGGCATGTCGACGGGCTTGCCGACGCAGCCACCGGGGAAGCGCTTGTCGAAGTCGAGGAGCCGAACCGGGCCGCAGAACTCACCGAGGCCGAAGACGCCGGCGAAGGGTGACTTGCCCGAGCCCTTCGACAACCGGCGCGTGGCGTGGTTGAAGAGCCAGCGCCCGTTCTCGTCGACTGCATACCACCATGCGAGAAAGCGCAGCTGCCGCGGTGTGAAACGGAACGGCTTGCCGGCGCGGGGCCCGTTCGGCTGGATCAGCAGGTTCTCGGCCCACCTGGCGAGCCCGAAGCCGAGGGTGAGGTCAGGGAGGCCAGGCGGGAGGGTGTCGAGTCGCTCAGCCGGCGGCGCGAGCACGGATGGCATCGAGGCTCACCACTTCGGCGTCGTCACCGCCGCCTGCGGCGTTCGCCGGGGGCGGCTGCTCGATCTCGAGTCCGGCCCGGCGGCGGTCGCCCTCACTGACGATCAGCGCGGTCATCGCCTTCAGGTAGGCGGAGAGGGAAGCGCCCTTCATCGGGATCACGGCGAAGAGCAGCTCGCCGGTCTCGGGATGCACGCCCACGACCTGCGGCTTGAGGTCGCGGCTGATGCTCTCGGCGATGATGAAAGCGAGAGCCCAGTCGGAAGGTTCGTAGAACTTCGACTGCGCGGACTCGGCCAACGAATCGAACCATCGTTTCGCGACCGGGTGCCAACGCTCGTCGCTTGCCTGGTGGTCGGTGGCTTCGACGATCGCGGCGGCGATCTCCGCCTTCCGCAGACCCTTCGACACCTCGACCCCGGCCGTGGCGGCGAGCTCCAAGAGCTGCGCCTTCGTGTGACCGTCCGCGAGCTCGGCGGCGTCAGGCCGGCCAGACGGAGGGGTGACTGGCTGGACCTTCTCCGGGGCAGCCTGCTTATTGCGCCGCCGGCGCTGGGCCGAGCGCTTGGGAACGGGGCCGCGTGCGCCCATCGGTGACCTCCTGGGTCGTCGGCGGCCTCCGGGGCCGGGGGACTTCTGAAACCCGTACAGACCGTCAGCCGCT
>ERZ724505.915-NODE-915-length-17286-cov-5.188033_pt1 | contig 17286 bp, 20 predicted proteins | sample MGYA00376038_ERZ724505 | MGnify/ENA primary metagenome ERZ724505 (study PRJEB28724, sample SAMN07190884) | wastewater metagenome | isolation source: effluent of sewage treatment plant in Hong Hong | place: Hong Kong | collected 2016-03-17 ... | reverse complement strand
TCGAATTCTACGAAATCCGCCTGCTCGAGCGGGTCGAGATCCTGAAGAGACACCGACCCGGTCCGAATGACCGCCGCTACGCGTTGGTAGGCGAGGGCGGTCGGGAAGGGTTTCTGAGGTTCTCCAGCAGCGCAAATCGACGCGCCACGTTCATGTCGTAGATGATGTCCAGCAGCGACGTCGCGATCTGATTGTCGAGCGCGTCGAGAACCGCGAGCGATTGCTTCACGGCCTCGTGCGCGAGCCACTTGTCCGCGTCTTCGGGCAGCAGATCCGGAACTTCGATGCGAATCCCTTGAATGTCGTTTCCGCTCAGCTGCATGACCAGCTGGCGCGAGGCGTTACGCACCTGAATGGCGACCCGTCTGCCGTGCGCGGCGTGCATCTCGTCGGGCGTGCGCTGCTCGGAGTTCTCCGGCACGGCGCTCGGCTCCCACAAGGCGAGAGCTTGCTCTTCCCTGCGACGAAGCGAACGCAGCGTCACCTGATTCCCGGCGATGTCGGCGACGTACGTGACGCGGCCGCTCAGCAGGTACTCCTTGGCGCGCACCTGATCCCAGATCGTCTGATAGACCCTCTTGAACTCGGCGTACGGCATGCGCCCGTACACGCCGGAGTCGATGAAAGCCGGCAGATACGTCGGCGCGGTCTTCTCGGCGGTCTGTTCGGTTTCGGTCTTCCCGTTTTCCTTGATCGACTTCGCGATCGTGTCCGGCGATGTGAATGATCCCATGGCGGTTGGTCTCCTGCCCCCACCATACACGACCGGGGGCACAAAAAGCACCCCCCCGTGTGGCAGAAGAAAGATGAACCAGGACCATTAAACACGGAACCAAAGGAGAAAGCCATGCTGCAACTCATGGGTATTGCGATGAACAGCTTCAAGACGGCGCGCGCGGCGCGCCTCGGCATCACGGCGACCGAAGCGACGGTCGCGGGCCTCACGGTCGCGGCCGGCGCCGGGCTCGGCTACTACGCCGGGCAACGCCAACGCGAGATGAAGGCGTCCTCGGGGCTCGACGGCGTCCTCGGCGGACTCACCGGCGAGAAGCGCGCCGAGGCGCAATCGCGGATGAGCGCCCCGCTGTTTAACAGCGTCGCCGCTCAGTACGGCGAGCTGTGCGACTCGCGCATCAAGGCCCGCGACGTCTTCTCGAAGCTCTTCCGGGACTTCCGGAGCAAGTACAACACGATCACCGCGAACGCGGCGCTCGTCACGTTGATGCTCGCGCCGGAAGGTCTCGTCGAGCTCGGCGAGAAGCCGAAGCTGGCCGATCTCGAAGAGATCGTCGAAAAGGACATCAACGCGATGGCCGAGGCCGAGAAGGCCACGGAAGTCCTGCCCGCGCTCGACATCGAGACCGCGGCCCCCGATTCGCCCATCTGCGAGCTCGTCGCGGAATTCCGGTCCCTCGTCGCCGACAACTGGAAAGACGAGAAGGTCATGGCCATCAAGCGCCGTGGCTGATGAAGGCATTCCCCTCGAAAGAGAGGAATGCCTTCGACGGGCTTCGCGCCCGTTTTTACTCCGCGAGAACAGAGATGATCGATGATCCTGATCGTGATCAAGATTTTACGTTCGTTGTAGAAGCCGTCTCCGACGACTGGGTCGCCGAAACGCACGCCATCCTCCACACGCCGCTGCCGCCCGTCCGCGACCGCTACTACGTGTTCTCCATACCCAAACGCGACGGAGGCCGCCGGACCATCAAAGATCCGATACCGGTCGTCAAGGACGCGCAGCGCCGCCTCGCCGCCGTTCTCGAACGCGTCACCGGAGGAATGCCGTCCTGCGCGCACGCCTACATCCGTCGTCGCTCCATCGTGAGCATGGCCGTTCCGCACCTTAAGAAGCGAACGGTCGTGAAGGTCGACATCAAGAAATTCTTCGAATCGCTGACGGCGCCGATGATCGAACGAGCCCTTCGCGCGGCCGAGGTTCACCCTCTCATCCGAGAAGCCGTGAGCGCTTTGTGCTTCGACGAAAACGAGAGCCTGCCGACCGGCGCCCCGACGAGCCCGATCCTCTCGAACATCTTCGCGCGTGAATTCTTGGATCACCGCATAGAAGCGATGTGCCGCTACTGGCGCGCCGGTCGCCAGAGCGTCGAACGATACGACCGCATCGACTACACGCGCTACGCCGACGACCTCGTCTTCTCGTCCAACTACGCGCACCTCCCGTCGATGCTTCCGGCGCTGTGCCGAAAAATCGAGGCGATCGGACTGCGCATCAACGGCAACAAAGTGAAGGTGCTGGAGTACCGCCACAGACAACTCGTTTGCGGCGTCGTCGTCAACGAGAAACTCAGCACGCTGAGGAAAAGGCGCCGCCGTCTGCGCGGCACACTCTACTCGATCCTCCGTGACGGACTCTCACGCGCCGTGCCCAAGGGATTCAAGCGAATCGACCGAGACATGTTGTTCGTCGAGCCCATTGATCTCGCGAAGCTGGCCGGCGAAGTCGAGTTCATACGAAGCGTGAACAGACGACAAAGCCGCTACCTCCGCCTTCTGTTGCTTGCGATCCGCGCCGTTCACTTCGACGAGCCGATCCACGCGCGCCTGGTCTCTTGGTTCCTGAAAAGGAGGGTAACCCTGTGCTCGAACCCAACGTCCCACACACCGTGTTCCTCTTCAACAACGGAAAAATCCTCAACTTGACCGTCACGCAGACCGGCGAATCCGACGAGGACACCTTCTACAGAAAGCTGCAGGAAAGCGGTGAGATGAGCACCGGACTGCTGCCGTTCGGTTGCCGCTCCATTCGCCGAAACAACGGGCGCAGCACGGTCGTCGTCGAGTATCCGCCGCAAATCATGACCGCTCGTTTTCAGCCGGTGTGCGGCCCGACCATCAGTCGCCTGGCGGTTCCGATTCTCCTCCCGTGGCAGATCTACGTCTTCAAGGGCGCGACGATAGGAACCGACGTCTCGGTTCAGATGTTCTGGCGAAACTCCCGGTTGCGCTCCTTGGGCGACGAGGTGCTCAACGTCGTCATGCCGAACATGGAGCCGGCCGGAGCACGCCACGCGCCGTGTCTCGGGAGCATGGACGCCAGGCTGCCGTCCGACATGATGGAAAAGATTCAGGTGATCACGTCCCATTTGCTGACGGCGCCGCTGAACGACGATCTCGACTCGAAGATCCAAAGAATGCTGCCGGAGGAACTGCGGCAAACGCTGCCCACCTGTCAAATCGGCGAAACCGTCATCCCCGCCGGCGAACGCCGACCCGGTCTGGCGGCCGACTACATCTTGCGCCTGCACGCGTGGAACAACGGCGGCGTCGGTGCGCGCGGCGGCCTTATCGCGTGGCCGACCGCCGGCCCTCTTCTGGAGTACCTGTGATGGCGACCCCGATGACCGAAGCGCTGCAGCGCCTGCCGTGGCGAGCCGTTCCTCGGCAGCTCGCGATCGAATTCGTCAACGAGCTGAGTCTCATCTTGACGAACGCCGAAAGCAGCGGCCTGACCGGACCGGCGCACGAAGCCTTGGTCCTGGCATCCGCCGACCTCCGCGCACGCGTTCTCCGACGGGCGTCGGAAATAAACTGCACGAGTTTCTGTGCGGGACGGGAGCCGGTGAACCACGGCCCCGTGTTCACGACTCTCTGGGAGATCACTCGAAGAAAAAGGACTTAAATGCGAAAAACAAGCACCACGTTCGGAAAAGAAATCGAACAAATCATGACGCGCGAAGGACCGCAACGGCACGTGCAGATCATCGTCGACGGCAAAACGCTGTCCGCGGTCGTACCGGAAAAGAAAGAAACGCTCGATCAACTGCCTTCGTTCCCGCGCCCGACGCTCGTGTCGAACGACCTGCCTCGCATCCCGTGGAACAACGTCGACGGCGGCGTGCTCCAGGCGTGGCTGTACTTCAAAGCCGTCTACGAGAAACTTCGCACCGAGGCGTTTCTGTGGTGGCACTGGGACCGCGAAGCGCGCTGCTACGTCATGCTCGTGCCGGCCTTCTACTACGTCTCCTCGGCCGGCCTCGAGTACCCGAGCCGCCCGAGGCACTTCTGCCGCTCGTGTCGCGTCGGTCTCTATCACGGCGGCGTTCGCTGTCCGCACTGCGTCGAGAGCCGCATCGAAGAGGCCGTCATCGTCGGCACGAGCCACTCTCACGGCTCGCTTCAACCGTTCCACTCCGGTGAAGATCACGCCAACGAACTGGACCACACCGGGTTCCACATCACGTTCGGCCACCTCGACCGCCCGTTGCCGGTCGCGGCGTCTTTCGTGGTGGCGGACGCGAAGACGCGCTTCACCACCGACTGGAATCAGCACTTCGAAGTCGACGACGCGACCGCCTGGGAGACAAGACTCCGCTTGTGGCTCACGCTCGTGAGTCCCGGCCGAAGCCTCATCGATTCTTCCCGCTACCAGGTGACGCAGAACGGACAGATCGCGTTCAGGCACGGCGACAGGAACGCCTGCGAAATCTGGTTGAAGAGCCAGATCGACCCGAGCGGCTTCTCGATCGAAGAGAACAAGGAAGAGCGCGGCATCCGCTCAGGCGGCGTCGTCGACCGGCTCGTGCTGTCGTCCGATCGCGACATCGACACGAGAGTCTTCGACGGCCGGGAGAAAAGCCAACGCGCCTACTCGCGCGACTTCTTCGACTCGATCCCCTCCTTCAATCAGCGAAAGAAGCAGGAAAAGAAACGCGAACGGAAGGTCGCCGCCCGCGACGAGGTGCCGGAGTTCTGGCTGTACCAGCTCCTGTCTTCCGTGCCGAAGCCGCTTCTCGGCTGCGCTTACGCGGAAGTCGTCGCCGAGATCCGACTGCTCGTTTCAGGCGTGAACACGAGCCCGAGCGACAACGACTCGATCAGCCGGCTGCTCTCGGAGATCCCGGATCCGTCGACCGAATACACCTGGCTCGACACGGTCAGGAACGGCATCAGCTGCTCCGAGGCCGTCGAAGTCGAAAAAGACGAAGAAAGCTGGGGCGCGTACAACCGCATGCTGACCACCGTCGCTCAGCACGCGGACGTCAACGAGCTTCAGGATTTCGCCGATTGGGTTCGATCGCTTCGCGTCGAAGACGAGCGAAAAAACGAAGAAGGGAGTGACATCTTCTGATGAAAACCTACGTGGTGGTGGGATGCGGAGGCATCGGCTTCGCACTCGCACCACCTCTCGCCCGCATGCTGATGGGAACGGACAGCACGCTCTACCTGGTGGACGGAAAATCCGTTCGAAGCGCGAATCTCGCCCGCCAATTCGAGGCGAGGGACGTCGGAGAGAACAAGGCGATCGCGCTGGCGCGCCGCCTCTCCGACATGCTCGGAACCGGCACGCGATTGACGATCGTTCCGATCGCGACGTACGTCGAGCAAACGGAAAAGGAAGCGCACGTCTGGCTGACAGAGGAGGATCCGACCGTCTTCCTCGGCGTCGACACGGCCGCGTCGCGCGTCTGCATCGAGAACATCCTCGTCGAGAAGTGCCGCTCCTTCACGCTGATTTCCGGCGGCAACGCGGAGTACGATGGACAAGCCGTTCTCACCCGGCGCCTGAACGGCAAATTCAAAACGCCGCTTCCGTCCGACGTCACCCCGGACATCCGCGTCAACGACGGCCGCACGCCGTCCCTCATCCCGTGCGACGAAGCGCAAGTCAGCGAACCGCAGTTGGTGCTTGCGAACGCGCAGGCCGCTCTCTGCATGTTGGGCCTCTGGTACGGTCAAGTGCTCAACAAACCCAAACGCGACCGTGAATTCAACTACGTCAAGTTCGACATGCGGCTGCCCGAGGTCTTCCCGGCCTCCCGCCAGGCGGTTCCGCGTCAAGCCATCTGATCCGAAAGGTAAACCATGAGCAACGAAAACATCCGAATCGGCGTCTCCGGCAGCATCGACCTCAACGTGAGCCAGCCGACCCCGGCTCCGGCCCCGCGCCCCAAGACGGAGACGATGCAAGAGGGCGTCGAGGTGAAGGTCATCGCCGTCAACCCGGCCTATTCGCGCGGGCAGCGCGCCAAGCTGAGCTGCATCGGCGAAATCGAATACCGCGACGCGCGCGAAGACGGCACGCCGACCGCCGGCGTGTACTTCACCGACACGAGCGACACGTTCGAATTCACGCTCGACGAGCTCGATCTCGCGCGTCCGGCGGTTGCGCCCGCTCCGGCCGCTCAGGCTCCGTGCTCCGCTCCGGCCAACGTCACCGCGCAGGACACCTTCACGTCCACGAAGCAGGCGAGCTCCTCGTTCGACTCGTACCCGGTCATCCAGATCGCCTGCGTCGATCGCGCGACCGGTCGTCGCACGATGATCGCCGACGTCCGCCGCATGCACGGCGCGGCTCTCGAGCTCGGCCACAAGCCGCACACCGCGTGGGTGAACGGCCGTCTCGTCCAGGACAGCTACACGCCGGCGCCGAACGAAACCGTCGTCTGGATGGAAGAATCCGGCAAGCGCGGCTGATCCGGCTCGCCGCCCTCTGAATTGATTTTTGCTCGCATGAAACGTTCGATGAGCGGCAAGGGCTGATCACCCACGCGGCGTATCGCCGCGAAGCATAAACCACTCCGCGCGCACAAGGGCTCCCGACGTCGTCCGGCGTCCGCCGGCGTCAGCTCGAGGTCGCTCTCGTTCGCGCAGAGGATCCGTTCCGTCTCTCCCTGCAGCTTCGCTCCTGCAGCTCCGAGAGCGATCTCGAGCTGAAGCCGGCGGACGACGGACCACGTCTTACGCCAGCGCTCATCGGCGTTTCGTGCGAGCATCTACGAGAATCCGAAAGCGACGGCTCTCGGGTGCTCGTAGATGCTCGCACACGGCAGACCTTGATCCGGTCTCGACGGCGTATCGCCGTCAGAACGCAATCTCGCTTACGATCACACGACGGCTCAACCTCCACCCGCCGGAGCCTGGTGCTCCGGGCGCCCTTGTGCGGGTGGCCCGGCTCGGAAGAGGAGATGACTCCTCGGATCCGGGCAACCCAGCACAAGGAGCGCCCGAGCACCTGGCTCCGGCGGAGGAGGTGAGCCGTAAGCGTGTGCGGGTATCTTAATACAAACGAGGTGCCTACTCGGAGGCACAATACGATGTGGCGTATCGCCACAGTGACACTTCCTGTCGCGTGCCGTAACGCTTGCGTCGCGAGTACGCCTCCGCTCCGACGCCCGGACGGGCGTCGCGCTGCGGCTACCTCGCTCTGCTCGCCCAGCGATAACGCACCTCGTTCCTATCAAGACACATGTCGATACCGGGCAGCTAATTGCGTCGGATCGACGCAGTCGGTCGAGGAGCCGACGCCGCTCACGTCGAACGACGTAAATCCAGGCGGATTTACATCGTTCGACAGAGCGGTATCGGCATGTGTCTTTCTTTTTTGGAAAAGCGGAACATGAATAAAAAAATCACTGATGCCATAGATTTGCTGCTCACCGCTGTGGGGGAAGAAATTACGGAAGAAACGAGCAAACAGGATCACCTGCACACTCTGAAATCAGGGTTGACGGGACTCGTTTGGTCGGCGATAAGGGCGGCCCGGACTGAACCGAAGATCAACCGCTCGCTCTCGAAGTTTCCCCGAGTGTTCCGTCCGTTCCTCTCTCACGGCGTTCGCCTCGAAGCACCGCCGAACCGACAAATGCGCTACGACCCTGAAACCAGGCTTCTGAAGATGTGGCCCACGCCGGAGTACCTATGCACCGACGGCGAGCCGATACTGCCGCTGGCCGCTTGGCCGGCGGAGGCGCGTCTGCTGCGCGCAGCCGCCGACGAGGACGAATGCTACGAGCTGAACGCCGAGATGCTTCACCTGAGCGCGTCCCCGACCACGCACCAGAAAAAAACGTGCTCGCGTTTCTACTTCTTCTTGGCTCAAGGGGACGGCGTTCTCTCTTTCGAGCCGCTCAGCCTCACCGGCGAAGAACCGAAAGAAGGGCAGCCGTACGTGGACGTCGATGTCATCTGCAGGGTCCTGCGCCGGATGGACAAAAACCGCGTCTGGACGCTCACCTTCCGGTACGCGGAGGGCAAGCCGCGCTACTCGATCACGGACGGCCGATGGATGGTCTCCGGTTTCGCCTCGATCGGGGGGATTCCCACCGGGAAGCCAAGGAGAGCCAAGACGTGACCCTGACGACGAAATTCGATTCGACTTTTGCGAAGCTGCCGCATGCCGTCAACCGCAGCCGCACGCTACTCAGCTGTGGCCCGGCAATTCGCATGTACGCGGAACTCTGCGCAAGCGCGACCTGGACAGCCGAAGCGATGTGGGCGGTGACGACGCCGCTTAAGGTCATTCGCCGAAGACTCGGCATCGACCACAGCCAGCTGATGCGCGCCGGACGCCTGCTGCGCGACGTCGGCCTCGTCGGCAAGACGGAAAACGGCTGTCGAGCCGTACTCAACCCGGACGCGCTGACGTGGGCACACGTCTTCCTCTTGTGGCCCAGCTACCTCACCGAAACGCAGACCGCCGCGCTTGCGGCGATGATCTCTTCCGGGGTCGTACCGGCGGCCGTCGCGGCCTCACTGCTCTCCGAGAAAACGACTCCCTGGGAAGGATGCACCACACCCGAGTGCCTGCCATTCAGAACCAAGGTCGACGTCGAGGTGGTAAAACTTACGCGGTGTCACGTATGCTACATCGATGTAGCACCAATGCTACACGAAAACAGTCAAAAGACCGACACATCCAGTTTATTCAGCACGGGATACACTCTTTCTCCCGGAGGATCTCAGATTATTTACAGAAGAGAGTCGCACCCGGCTTCGCCGAGTGCTCCACTCTCTGGTTCCGACCCAATGATTTCGGAGCCTGAAAAGGAGGCTACGCCAATGCGAGAAGACCCCAAAGAAATCGCACGAGCCGCGATGCGGGCAGGGAGAGAAAAAGAGACCAAGGCCAAGAGCAAAAAGATCACTCCCGGCGTACTCGGACCCATCCCGCCCAGAAAGAAGAAAGCGGCGAACGAAGCGCTGCGTCCCTTAATCGTCGAGCAGGCCGGTTCGTGGGCGGCGTTCGATTGGGCCCGCTTCTTCCACTTCAGTGCGGTACGACCGGGAAAAGAGCGTACGCCGCTTTGGCTCGACATCGACGCAAAGCTCGCCAGCGCTTCCACCGGCGTGGTCATCGACGACGTTTACTCCAACGTCGACGCCAGGAAGAAGATCGCCGCCAAAGGCAAGCTGACGCCGCTGATGGACTTCGTCGGCTTGTTTTGTCGCGAGGCGTTCAAGGCGGACGGCCCCGAGGAGCGCACGAAGCTGGCGCTCTTCGTCCAAGACCACCTGCTCCCCCGTTGGGAGTATTTCTGTCTGAACTACCTCGGCCCGGTCGCGGCGTCGAAAGGCCCGCGGGTGCATCCGGCGTACCTTTCGGCCGTTCTTCCGAATCTGCTCAAGTTCTACGCCGACTCCGCCGTCACGCAGGAGGACTTCGACGAACAGCTGCGACAACAAGGCGTCCGCATCATCAAATCAAGCACGGCCGTCGACTGGGAAGATCCGCTTTTGAAACGGACGCCTAAACCGGCCTCGCCGGCGGCTCTCGACGAGGCACGGTTGCGAGAACTCGAAAAGGAGGCAGGCTGGTAACCATGCGCCTGGCACAACGAACAGAAGAAGGATCTTTCCTCATCGGTCATCACACGCTCTCCGTGGGCGACGTGATCTACCCCATCGAAGCCCAGGACGCGATCGACGCGTTCTTCGAGGCTCACGAGGCGATGCAACGCAGCGGTAGAGTGCTGTTGGATCAAAGCGTACGAGGAGCCGACCAATCGACCGCCGATGTGCGCAGCTCCGTGCTTTTTGCGCGCCTACAGCGCGAGCAGGCGGCCTGCCGGGCGGCGCTGGCCGTCTTTGCCGTCTTCGGCGTCATATTTCCGCTCCGCGCCGATTATGCCGCGAAACGACTGCGTGTCGCCAACTATCCGTATCCGGACGCCAAGAACCTCCTCGGCCGCCTGCTCTGTCGCGACGCCGAAAAGCACAACAGCTACCTCCTCGGAGAACTCTGATGCTGCTGTTTGCCGACGGCTCCTCGGCGATGCCTCGCGGCGGAGTCGGTGTCGTGCTCGTCTGCCGAGACGAGGACCGCATTCGCGTCACCGTCGAAGGCGCTCCGTTGCCCGACGGAGCCAAAGTCACCAACCAGCGCGCGGAGATCGCTGCGATTGCAGCGGCGGCCGAGAAAGCGAGGACGCGGTCGATCCTGTGGACCGACAGCACCTACGCCGCCGGCGTGGTGCAGCCGCACATCTCCGGGTGGCGCCCGAAAGCGAACCTGGACGTCATCAAGCCGGCGATCGGCGTCGTGAAGCAGGCGGCGCTTACGGCCATCGTGCACGTCACCGGTCACGTGAACAGAAAGCACGACCTGCCCGCAATGTTCTTCCACGATCTCGCCGATCAGTCGGCCGGCAAGGCGGCGGTGACCGGAACGGAGACGGTCGAAACGGCCTTCAACGCGCGCGCTCATCTGGCTTGTTTGACGTGCGTCTTTTTCCCGTGCCGGGGGAACACGCATCACGACGCGGCGTGCGACAAAAGAGCGGAGTGGCCGCATCGCGTCGTCGAGCGCTTCACGATGCCGATCGTGGCCACGCACCTGTAAAGGAGATCGACCGTGGTATTCGAAAACATGGACGGAAATCCTCCGGGGGAGGAGGTGCTCAACAGGTTGACGCCGACCGAATGGGTCAGCCGAAGCCTGTACGCAGATCAGGCGGCGCTTGAGCGGTCGCTGCTCGCAGTCGACACGCCGCTGACGCCGGAACTGAGAACAGCCATTCACGACGATCCGGACATCGCAGATGCCGGCCGTCTTTTCTTTCTGTCTTTGCCTGATAAAGCCACGCCTGCGCAGCAAACCAGGGCACGCCACGACTACGCGTCTTGCCTGTCCTACTTTCGCCATTTCTGTAGACAGCCCCTATTCATCGACGCGCGCTTGCTGGCGGAGAAGATGCTCAGCCGCCAACCGATCGACAACGACGACGACGGAGCGACGTTGACGGACTACGTCACGCGTGAGTGTGACCTGCTGGTCATTCGTGACTTCAGTCAGCAGACATCACCGCAGGCGAACGACCGTCTCAGCCTCGCGATCTCCTCTCGCTTCTGGTCTCCGAGAGTGACGATTCTGCTCGGCACGCACGACGAGAAGCTCTGCGAGGCGTTTTCCGTTCTTCGATCCGGCTGGACGCGAGACCTTGTACGGGTGATCAAGTCGTGACCGACGAAATAGAAAACAGCGGGCCGCAGCGCATCATCCGCTGGACCGAGAGCCAGCGCGCCTTCATCCAGACGCTCCTCGAGGCGTCGAAGGAAGACGTCACGGCGTTGATCAGGCGAAAACTCGATCTGCAGTGCTTCGCCCCTTCGTTTCGGTCGAAGCTCGAGTGGATCCTCAACGAGTACGCCCGCAACGAGATGATGCCGAGCACCGACCGGCTCGAACTGCAGTTCCCCGGCTTCGCCGAAGAGACGCTGGTTCTCTTCGGCGACAAGGCCGAATTCGCGGCGCAACCGCAGACGCTCGCCGACACGTACCGGCAAGTGCGCGAGATGTACCAGGCGAAGCTGATCGCCGCGGAGACGAACCAGATCGCCGCGCTGTGGAACGACCCGAACACGTCGATCTCGGATCTCGTCAAGTTCAAGCTGGAGGCGGCCGCCGAGATCGCGGCGTTCAAGACGGACGCCGACGACGAGACGAAGACGCTGCGCGAGAGCGTTTCCGACATCCTGTTCGACGTGCAGGAGGCCGCGCTCGGCAAGCGCTGGGGCATTCCGTTCCCCTTCCCGTTCTTCCAGCACGCCACGATGGGCGGACAGCCCGGCGACGTCACCACCATCATCGGCCGGCCGGGCATCGGAAAGACGTTCGCCGTGCTGATGTGCGTCATCTCGGCCATCACCGGCAACCCGTACTTCTTCACGCAATTCGAGCGGGCGGCCGTCCCCGCCAGGTTTCAGCTGACGAAAGAGGCCCTCGTCGAGCTCATGCAGAAGTGGCGCACCCGCGTCATGGTGCTCAGCCTCGAAATGTCGCCGGCGCAGCTTCGTCTTCGTCTCGCCGCTCTGCTGGCGAAGGTCGGCTACCCCGAGTTGCGCGCCGGGCGCTTCTCCGCCGGCAACGAAGCGGTGTTCAAGGAACGCATGGAGCGGCTGGCGCAACCGGGCGTCGGCGACAACTGCCTCATCGCGGACCGGCTCACCACGCCGACGCAGATCTTCGCGTCCGCCGTGGCGTTCAAGGCGCGCCTCGTGATCGTCGACGGCTTCTACCTGATGGTCGGCGAGGACGAGAAACGCTGGGAGACGGTGCAGCGCAACCTCGCGCTGTTCCGCGCGCACGCCAAGCTCACCGGCATCCACTACATTCTGGTGTCACAGCTCGACACCGCGAGCGACCGCATCATGTTCTCGCAGGCCATCGAGCAAGACTCCGCGAACGTCCTCACCATGCACCAGACGCGAATGGACAAGACCGGCAACCAAGTCCGGCTGTCGTCCCGCAAGGTGCGCGACGGCACGAGCGGCGAGGAGTACCTCTACTACTGGGACGTCGCGGCCCCGCGCTTCGCCCAGGACCGCATCGCACCCGCGCGCGAGACAAGAGGCTGATCGAAATGTGGCACGAGAAGGATGAAGGAGAACTTACATGAAGAAGCTCGTCACCGAAATCATCACCGCCGTCCTCGTCCTCGGTCTCGTCGCCGCGGCCATCGCGATCAACGATCCCGGCATCGGCTGGTGATCCCATCCTCCCACGCGGAGGGCAGTCCTCGCGACCGCCCTCTGTTTTAACGGTGAAAAATGAACGACACGAAAACGGAAGAAGGCTGGCCGACGGCCGAGCCGCTCGGCTGGTCGTCCCCATCGCGGTACGGCGTCTGCCACCTCATCGTCACCAAACCCGGCGATCCGTACGACACCGCGCGCACGTACTGCCGAGAAGGGCGCAAAACAGGTGGGCAAATACAAACGGAGATCACCGCCAACGTCTGTCGCGCCTGCGCCAAAAGTCCGCTGCTGAAGACGGCGTTCAAGGCGCTTCAACGACCCCGCTGTGAGCAGCGCCGGCGTCCTGATCCGAAAGATCGAACTTACTCCGTCCAGTGCACTAAGCCGCTGCACCACGACGGCAAACACGTAACGCTCGCGACCATCGATGGCACTCTCCGCGAGTTCCGTTGGGTCAGCGGCGAAAAGAACCAGGAGCAAGCCGATGCTTAAGGTCGAGTTCATCCAAACGCACCCGGCTGCCCGACTGCCGAAGCGCGCCACGGACGGCGCCGCCGGGTACGACCTGTGGCTGCCCGACGTCTCGCCGGAGACGCTCGTAAACGAGTTCTTCGGAGAGCACAAGCCCATCGCGGAGGACGGCGACGACGGCATGATCAAGGAGTCGCTGCTTTTGCCTCCGTGGCCGACGCTCGTCCGTCTCGGCTTTCGCATCTGGATCGGAGATCCGAACTACGAGGCTCAGATCCGACTGAGAAGCAGCCTCGGGAAGCGCGGGTTCGTCATCCCGAACGCGCCAGGCACCATCGACTCCGACTACCAGGGAGAGGTGGCGGTGCTTTTGGCCTCGATCAACGGATGGCAAAAACTCGAACCGAGAAGCCGCGTCGCGCAGATGGTGTTTTGTCCGGTGGTGCACCCGCAAATCATCGCCGTCAGCAAATTCAGCACGAGCACCGAACGCGGTGAGGGCGGCTTCGGCAGCACCGGGAGCTGACCCGTGCGCGAAGAGACGCTGGCTCGCTACATGACGCGCCTCGGCATGTGGCCGCTTAAACGATCCGGGCAGAACCATTTCAAGATGGCGTGTCTTTTCCAGGAGACGCGGCACGCGAAGGGCTTCGACACGCACCCGTCGGCCACCGTCTCGGCGGATACGTTCCCGTCGTGGTTTTCTTGCTTCGCGTGCGAAACGAAGATGCCGCTGTGGCGCGCGATCCTTCTCACGTGCATTCAGCACCCCGGACGCGGCTGGGCGAAAATAGCCGAGGAGATCAAGCAGCGCGAAGAGCAAGAACAACCGATCCTGCTCAACGGCATCCGTGTCCCCAAACTCGACGTCCCGGTCGACATGACGGTGGCCTTGCGCCAACTGATCGCGGACGGCGGCATGGACTACCCGAAGAAGATCGTCGACTTTCTGGACGAAAAGAACGTCTCGGTGGAGACGGCCCGCAGTCTCTACTGGTGCTACGTTCCCGCCGGCTACCAAAACGAGCACATGTCGAAGGACGAAGACGGCGACGTCATTCCGGCGTTGTTCGACAGCCTGCTGTTTCCGACGCTCATCCGCCGACCCGATCGACCGGAGAAAGTGATGTGCATCGGCGCGGCCGCGCGCCCGGTGCCGAAGAAGAAGATCAAGTACATCACGCTGTTCCCGTACAACGCCGGCTCGTACCTGTACGGCGAGCACCTGCTGCCGACGACCCCCGGGCAGCCGTTCTTCGTCGTCGAGGGACCGCTCGACATGGCGCACCTGCTGCAAGAAGGATTCCCGGCGGGAAGCCTCTCCGGACTGCACGTGACGCCGATGCGCTGCGGGAAGATCGCCAAGGGACACTCCGGGCCGGTCTTTCTTTTCCTCGATCCCGACCAAAGACAGAGAAAAAGCGTCGAGGTCGCGCTCACCAGCCTCAAGAAAAAGAACGCCGACGTACGCCTGGTGGATTGGTCGACGGACCCGAAATACTGCACCAAGGAGGACCTCCGCAAAATCACCGGCTATGACCCCCCTGCGCGCTAAACTACGCGCACAATCAGGCGCGATGCGCCCCCTATGAGTTAGATCGACAAGGAGTAAAAATGAGCCTCAACGACCTCACCGGCGACGACAACACGTCGCTCAGCCCGCAGCTTCAGCGAGCCCGGGCCGCCTACGCCGAGTCGGCGCGCCAGAGCCCCGGCATGCGCCTCTGGACCGAGCGGAAAAAGGCGCTCGGCTTCGAGTTCTTCCTCACGTCCGGCAAGACGGCGTCGGTCATCTTTCTGACCGAGATCGAGCCGTTCCTCGTTCACCGCATCAAGACGCAATGGGTCAAGCGCGGCCCCAACGGCGGCTTCGCCGAGGCGTTCAACGTCGCGTGCAGCCAGCACACCATCAGCCTCACCGGAGCGGAGTGGGACTCGACCGGCAAGCCGTGCATCTTCTGCTCGGTGATCGGAAAGCCCAAGGCGATCAACACGGCGAAGATCTACTTCAAGCTCGACGAGCCGGTGACGAAGGAAGACGGCACCGTTTTCCAGGACGGCATCAAGCCGCTGGTCTTCTGGCAAACCGAAATCTTCAACATGCTCATCGACTCGGCGGCGAGCCGGCAGGGCGGCGGTTCGCTCATCGGCTGCAAGTTCAAGGTGACGCGGTCGGACAAAGAGAAGGCCGCGCGCATCGGCGACTCGTGGGTTCTCCAGGACAAGATCACCAAGGAGAAGCTGGTCGCGGCCCTGACGCCGAAAAAGGCCGAGATCGACAAGATCAAATTCGACGCGGCGTTCGCTTCGATGACGATCGAAGAGCAGCGCCAGGTGCTGATGCAGCACAAGATCCTCTCCGATCGCGGAGGCGACGAAAACGGTCCCGGCTACGACGACGAGGCGTTCCGCCGTTACGTCGTGCGGCAAGAAACGCCGCGCCTCGACGGCGAAGAAAAGAAGGCGGGAGCCGGCTGGAACGCCGGAGACCTCTCGAGCCTGGCCTCCGCCATCCCCGACGCCGCGGAGCAGGACGCGCTTCTCCCGACGATCAACTTCGACGCGGACGACGCGCCGGCGGCCGAGACGACTCGGCAGGAACCGCCGCCCGTCACGCCGTCGACCGCTCCGACGACGGCTCCGACCGCGCAGCCGACCAAAGCGGCGCCGCAGATCAAGGGCGATCTCTGGGACTAAGCCTCTTCGCGCCGGCGCTTCGTGTGCCGGCGCGTTTTCGTCTCTAAGGAGCGCGCATGTTCGACGCCGATCTCGCCATCGAAATCCCGGATGCGCCGCCGAAGCTCGTCAGCGAGCTGAAGCGCACCCGACGCCTCGCGTTCGACTTGGAAACGAAGGCCCCGGAAGGAATGCGCGACACCGAGGCTAAGAATCCCCGCATCGCCATTCCGACGCTGTACTCGATCACGTGCGGCGAGTACAAAGGCGTCTTCCGCGCCGGACCGGCGGCCGAACGCATTACCCGCGCGCTGTTCGAATGCCCGTGGTTGCGCATCGGCATCCACAACACCCTGTACGACGTCATCGTGCTGCACTCTCAAGGCATCGTGCCGGAGCACACGATTCGCGCGCAAATCATCGACATCATGGTGTTTCAGTTCCTGCTCGACGAAGAGCAGGAAAAGGGACTGAAGGAGATGGCGAAAGCGCATCTCCGCGTGTCGATGAAGACGTACAAGGAGGTCACGCAGGAGAACTCGCTCGTCATCGCGATCGACGAGCTGACCGCCGAGGTCGTCGAATGGAACAAAAAGATCAAGCGGTTTCCCAAAGAGAGACCGTGGCCCGGCTTCGACGGTCTGCGCACCAGAAATAAAACGGCCACCAAAAACGACATCAAGGCGGTGAAGGACGCTCGTTGGCCGGGCACGCCGTCACCGACGTCCGGTCGAGCCATCTACACGCCGGAGGAGCGCGCCGAGCGCGAGCAGTTCCAGGAAAAGAACGACCTGCTTCTCGATCTGCACTTCGGACCGCTGGCGCACGAGGCGTTCGAAGAGTGGGTGACCGTAACGCACCTCATTCCGCTACAAGACAGAATCGACGCGCTGCGGCTCGAGCTGGAGAAGCAGTTCCTGCAGTACGCGCAAGACGACACGGCTTACGACTACAAGTTGTGGACCAAGCTCGAGCCGATCGTGCGGAACGGATCGAAGGTCAACCCTCCGCTCGGCTACTGGCTTGACGTCGAGATGGCGGTCAGAGAGATCACGACGCGAGCCTCATGCCGCGGTCTGCCGATCGACGTACCGCGCCTGCAGCGACTCGGGACGATCCTCGACCCACTCATCGAGGAATTCAAAGCCGAAATCAAAAACCTGTCCGCAGGTTTCGTTCCGCCTTCCGGCGAGGAGTTCAATCCGGCGTCCACGATCCAGCTTCGAACGCTTTTGTTCGACGTGCTGAACGTCACTCCTCCCGAGTTTCGTCGCTCACCGGACGGCAGAGTGCTGCCGAAATTCACGCCGGGCGGACAGAAGACGATCGAGGAGCTCGAAAAGAAAGGGGTATTTCCGGATCTCCGTTTTCCCGATTCGCTGACGCCGGAAGTGCGCGCTTGCCTCGCATGCGACAGCGAAG
>ERZ724505.914-NODE-914-length-17292-cov-16.787898_pt1 | contig 17292 bp, 17 predicted proteins | sample MGYA00376038_ERZ724505 | MGnify/ENA primary metagenome ERZ724505 (study PRJEB28724, sample SAMN07190884) | wastewater metagenome | isolation source: effluent of sewage treatment plant in Hong Hong | place: Hong Kong | collected 2016-03-17 ... | reverse complement strand
GCGCTTTGTCGCCTTCGTGCGCGGTGGCCGCGCGGTCAATGCGCTGGATCTGCGCACCGCGCTCGCGGGCGGCCTGCTGCTGCTCGGCCAGGTCGCGCTGGGCGATCACGCCGGCGTGGTACTTGACGCCCCCGCCGAAGCCTGCGACCAGCAGCACCATGGCGATGACGATCTGGGCGGCGAGGCTCATGCGGCCACCTCGGAAAATAGATCGTTTTGCGCCACCACAGGCGCCACACAATGCGGGCTGCACCACACCGTTTCACTTGCGCTGTTGGCCACGGCCTCGTCGGTCAGCGCGTAGCCTTTGCGGGCCATCCACTGGCGGGTGTGCCAGCCGTGTTGCAACAGGGCGTCGTGCTCGCCCGCGTGGCCGCACAGCACGATGCGCAGCATCTTGTTGGAACCATTGGCCGCACACCACGCTTGCACGTCGCGGGCCAGCTCGCCACCCACACCGCCTGCGCTGTAGTCCATGGCGCCTTTGGTGTAGGGCGGATCAAGAAATACCGCCGTGAGGCCGTGGCGTGTGGTCACCGAATCCTTGACCACGCGGGACCAATCGCCGCAGGTCACGCGCACGTCACGCATGCGCGCCTGCAGCGCGGCAAACCAGGCGCGGATGTAGGCGCTGCGAGGGTGCCCGTCGCCCTGCCCCGCATTGCCCAGGTGCGGGAGCTGGCGGTTGATGCCCTGCCCCGCGCTGAGGTGCGGGAGCTGGCGGTTGATGCCCCGCCCCGCATCGCCCAGGTGCGGGAGCTTGCGGTTGATGCCCTGCCCCGCGCTGAGGTGCGGGAGCTTGCGAACGTCCACAATCTTGTCACCGTCATGCACCCACGGGCCAGTGCCAGCGCACCAGCCGCTCCCGATCCAGTTGCACGCGCCCCAGCACCACCACCCGGCAATCTGCGCGTCGTAAAACGCGGGGTCGGCGTGGAGCTTGTCCAGCAGTCCATCGCGCTGGCGCACCAGCCAGCTGTGGCGCGCAAACAGATCCGCCTCATTGCAGGGCCAATCGGCCGCAGCGGCTACGGCCTCGGCATCCATCGCCGTGGCCCGCCAGAAGTTGGCCACAAAGCCGTCGGCGTCGTTGATGGTCTCCACGCGCTTGCCATCGGGCGCACCCAGCAGCATGGCCGCGCTACCAGCAAAGGGCTCGACGTAGTTGTCCACAACGCCAAAGGCCTGCCAGACAACATCACACGCGCCAGATTTTCCGCCAAACCACGGGAAGGGGGCGGCCAGTGTGCCGCTGTTGGTTTGCATGCTCAATCCACCGGCTTAATTCCCACCGCCACACCGCTGTCGGTGATGGTGATGATGCGGTTGACGGCTTTCTCGGGCGTGTGGGTGCTGACGTGCACCCAGCGCTTGCCTTTGATGCCCTCCAGGATGAGCTGGCCGATGCCCAGGGTGCTGACGAGCGGGGCCAGGGTGCGGGCTACGTCGTAAGGCGTGCCGAACGCGGGCGCGACGATGTCGGCGGCGTGGCCCTGGGTGTGGTCGCTGCTGGTGGCACCTCCCACGGCGATGTTGACCTGGGGCGACCTGTAGCCGCTGGTGACGCTGACCGGCACGCCCAGCGTGGCGCGGATGCGCTCCAGCATCTCGGCCGTGAGGATCAGGCGCGGCAGCAGCTCGGGCGGCGGCTCGTTGCTCAGGCCACGGGCCTGGGCAACGCTGGAGCGCGTCAGCTCGGCCAGGGTGAAGTGTGGGGTGAGTTGCATGGTCAGGCCTGTGGTGGTGTGGCCGGTGACTGGGCCGGTGGCGGCATGGGCCTGGGTGGGACGTCGCTGCCACGGGGCGGCGCTGGATCCGGCGGCGCGTCAGCTCGAAACGCCAGCGGCGCCCCCGCGTGCCAATGGTGGGCGGTGACGACTTGCACCAGCGTCATGGCAGCCAGCAGGGTTAGGTCGGTCCACTGGACGATGTAGCGTTTGACGTCCCACAGCTTCCAGGCCCACGGCGCATTGAAGGCGACGAACGCCGCGATGAACAGGGCCCAGAAGGCCATGCGCACGCTTTCGCGGGTGTGCGCATCAGTGCGGGCCAGGCGGCAGAAGCAACCCCACATCAGCACGATGCACAGGGCGCTGTGCAGGCAGACTTTGAAGGCGGCCAGGGTCATGGCTGGCCCCCCTGCCCTGCGCCGGTGGCGGGCGGTGATATGGGTTGATCCGGCTCACCCAGGCGCTTGCCCACAAAGCGCTGCAGCCACTGGGGCCACTTGTCGGCCAGGAAGGTGAGCAAAAACGCCACCACACCCGGCCAGCGGGTGGCCGGAAAGTTGAAGGCCTGCTCGATGACCACGCTGGCCGCCCCGGTGAGGAAGACAGCCGTGCCGACCCACTTGATGACGTACAGCGCCGCAGCGGTGCGCGTGGTGTGGGTGATCTTGCCCATGGCGTGCATGACGCCGGCCAGCGCGCCGACGATGATGAGCAGGTAGTCGGCCACCAGCGGGGCCAGCACCGGGCCGAGCTTGGGGCCCAGCACCAGGATGACGGCGCCGGTGAGGCCAGCGGCGGCGGTTGTTGAGGTGGGTTCTGGCATGCGCTGGCCTCAAAAGCGAAGGGTGAAAGAAAACTGCGCCACTGCCGGCGTGACGCCGCGCACCGGTGGGATGACGGTGAGGTGGATCTCGTCCACCACGCGCTTGACGGGCTTAAGCACAGCCCACGCGGGCAGATCGAGCGCGGACACGCTGGCCACGATGGCGGCCATGGGCAGGGTGCGGCCGCTGTTGTAGCTGTAGCCGTTGACCAGGCCCACCATGCCGCCCAGGCGCACCGGGCCCACGTCCCAAGGCTGCCAGCCGCCAAAGGCGTACTGGCTGACCTTGCGCTGCACAGCGCGCTCGCTGTTGGCGTAGGCGCCGGCTCCGGCGATGTATTGCGCATCTTCTCCCGAGCGGCAGAACACCCCAGCGCCGGGCACTGCGGTGTTAAATCCGCCCTGGCTGTGCAGGGCAATCGCCAGGATGTGGGGCAGGCAGTCCATGAAGCACTCACGCAGCCCGCTGGGTTTGGTATGCAGCCACAACCTCCGGCGTGTGAACCGCCAATGCAATTGCCCGGACCCTTGCATCCTCGTTGCTAAGGTCATCGCCGGGTGCAATAACGTGTCGGTGAGATTTGCTACTGATTTCAATGCCATCTTCTTTGATAGCTGTCTTAGTGCGAACTTGAATGCAGCCGTTTTCAACAACTTCAATCAGATCGACAGAGATAACTTTTTCGAGAGCCATGATATTTCCTTGTTTCCAACCTGACCATCTATTCAGGTATTAAGGTTTCCAGTTGTCCGAACTGGTACGGATTAACAATCAGTTCCAGTGCGAGTAGCATTGATAGCAGCTTGAATTGACGCTGTGTCATCCGCTGTGCCATTTCCGACAGCGCCATAATCACGCGCATTGATGGCCGCGCCATCAATCATTGAAAAGGTTACTTTGGTAAGCGCCATATTTACACCATATAAGTTACAGAACCAGCAAAACCAGTTCCTGTTTCTGTTGTTCCAACATATCCAAACGAATTGCCAGAAGCAACTTGGAATCCAGAATTTCCCACGCTTGTGTTTGGGTTAATAATGACGCCAGTTTCATAGCCTGTTGCTGCAAACGGCAAGGAAATAGTTGTGCTGCCTTGCGTAATTGTAAAATTGCCACCAGACAAAATAAAATATGCTGTAACCAATCGCCCGACTTTGGTATATTTTCCAGACCAAGAAGCTGCTCCAGAATTGACCGTCAAGTTTGTTGCAGTCGGGGTGTAAGTACCTTCTTCATAGTCATCCAACAACTCGCTTGTGCCTGTGCCCGGTGTGGCAGAAAAGTCGATGCCTTTGCCGCTGGTAAAAGTTAAATTGTCTGTCATGGTGCCGCCGGACTTTGGCAGCCGCGCATGGACCGCCGTGTCCAGCGTGTCCAGGTTGGTGTTCATCTTGGTGCCCCAGGTGCCGTCGCTGGCGCCGGGCTCTGGCTTGGTCAGGCCCAGGTTGGTGGTGGTGGTATCGGCCATGGTTTACAGATCCTCCAGAACGGTGAAGGCCAGGGCGTTTTGCCCATAGCCGGGGTTGGTGATGCCGCCCGACTCCAGGCGGCCATAGACGGTGCTGACCAGCCCCCGGTTGGTGGACTCGGGGAACACGGAATAAATGAGCGGGCGGTGCTGACCCCAATTGATGAGGCGCTTGGTCATGCGGGTGCGCTCGTCCTCGGTCAGCCACTCAAAGTTGCCGCGCAGGCGCAGGCGCCGGTCGCGGGCGTTGTAGTAGCCCTGCCCGCCCAGGCTCTGGCGCCGCACGGTTTCGTCCACCGCCTCAGCGCCCCAGCCGTAGCTGAGGTTTTGCTCAAACTCCACGGCCTTGGCCAAAAACAGCCGGCCGCATTGCTGATAGCTGCCCGCCGTGTCGGTGAACGTCACGCGCCAATAGGCGGCGGCGATGTTGGCGCCAAACGGGATGATGGTGATGTTGCGCGCCTGGTCCTGAGTAATGGCGCCAATGCCATACGGGCCGGCACCGTAGAGGCCAGAGCCATAGGCCGATGGCGTGCGCTCGTCCTCGATGTAAAGCGTGGGGCTGACGGTTTTGTCCAGCACACCGACCGAGCCGCCCAGCGCATCGGTCCAAAACTGAACGCGAATGGTGCCCACGGTGCTGAGATTCAGGTCCACCAGGCCAAGGTGGCTGACCTCGCGCACGGCGGCCAGGGTGCCGTTGACGTAGCTGCTGGTGCCCGCGCCGCTGCGCCAAAACTTGGTGCGCTGGTAGTCCTGCAGGTTGGCCACAGCCATGGTGCTGCCGGCCGTGCTGCTGGCGGCCAGGGTGGCCGCATCGGCCAGGTTGTCGAAGAGGAAGATGGAATTGGGCATGGTGTGGGGTCCTGCGGTTACACCAGCACGGTGAGGCGCTGCACGGGCGGGCCTTCGCCAAACACATCGGCCACGGCGATCACGGCGCCGTCGTAGCTGGTGCCGTTGAAGCTGAGGGTCAGCGTGCTGCCGATGCTCAGCGTCTCGCTGTAGGGCAGAGTGCACTCCATCAGCTTGCGCGGCACGCTGTACAGGGTGCGCAGCCGCTCGGCCACGGTCTGCGCGGCGCTGTTGCCGGCAAAGTAGGTCGGGAATATCGGGCTTTCGGTGTAAGTGGTCTCGGCCGCCGGGGTGATGCTGACGCTGCCCACCTCACCCTGCCCGGCCAGAAAGTTGGCCACCGCCGTGGTGGCTGCGGGCTTGGCCTGCAGGCCCGGGCTCCAGTTGGGCTTGTACAGGTAGCGCACCGGGTTGTGCAGACGGTCCCACTCGGTCCAGGTGACCTGGTCAATGATGACGGTGTACGGAAACGTGGTGCCTCCGCTGGCGGGCAGCGGGTACTGCCCCACCACCAGCGTGCCGGTGCGGTCAATCAGCCAATACCCGCCGCAGCCGCGCGCCAGCTCGGTCAGACACTGGCCCAGCGTGGTGCTGGCCGGGATGTGGTAGCCAATGGTGTCCGACGGCAGGCTGAAGCTGGTGCTCAGGCCCGTGACGCCCGCGCGGCTGATGAGCTGCTCCATGATGGCCTGGGTGCTGGTCACGTAGGTGGGCGTGCCGCTGATGGTGGGCTTGGCGCCCTTGACGTCGGCGGTGACCTTGCCCACCGGGGCCAGGGCCAGGGTGAACGTGCCCGCGCTGGCCGTGGCGGTGAAGGTGACGGGCACGCCGTCGTCGTACACCGCGTCAATGGACTGCACGGCCCCGTCGTGCACCGCGTATTTGAGCGTGCCCGGGTCGGTGAGCACCGGGGTGATGTGGTAGCACTCGCCATAGGTCAGCGGCCCCACCGAGGGCGTGACAGTGATGGGTGCGGCGGCAATGGTCTTGGTCTGGTCGACGATCTCGATGGTGCGGCGGTCGTCGCTGTCGCCGCCCACGCGGTTGACGCGGCCCACAGCCAGGGTGACGGCGTCGCTCAGCGGGTACAGGTAGCGCGGTGCCGCCATCTTGACGGTGACCACCGCGCCGCGCGGCAGGGTCATGGTGGCAAAGCCGCTGGCCGGCACACTGTTGGTGTAGGCGGCCTGGTCGTCAATGAGCGTGACGGTGCCAAAGCCGGTGGACGCCCCGCCGTCCCAAATCTCATTCAGGGTGCGACGGAACTCCGGCAGCTCGGCCAAGATGGGGCTGTACAGCGTGCTGGCCGGCGTGTCCGCCGCCTCGGTGGCATACGGGTGCGAGCTGATGCGGTAGGTGGTGGCGTTGGCATCACTGCGCGCAATGTGCAATAGCACAATGCGCCGCGCGTCAAGTTGCTGGAAATACTCGGCAATGGTGGTCATGCACCCACCCCGCTGGCATAGACGACGATTTCACCTCGGCGCGAGCGCTCCTTGAGGTTGGTGATGACGGTGTTGCTCATCTCCGTGCCCGAGGCGGTCACCACGCGGATGCTGATGCTGTCGCCCCCACCGCCGCCCACCCCGCCCGCGCTGACCAGGTCGCCCAGCCGGCGCCACAGCGCATCAAACTGCACCGACTGGAAGTCTTGGCGCTGCCCGTCGTAGTACTGCTGCTGCAGGATCTGCGACAAGTAATCATTGGCGCCACCCAGGCGCTGCCAAATGCTGTCCAGCTGGGTCTGCTGGAAGACGATAGCCTCCAGCTGGGTGCTCTGCCACAGGGCGGCGTTGAGCTGCTTGTCTGCCGTGGCGCCCAAGGCCTCCAGCCGGGTGAGCTGGCCGTCGCCATTGGCGTCCAGGCTGGTGAACAGGGCTTTGAGCGTGTCTTCGCTGGCGAATTTGCTCAGGCCTTTGGTGAACTCACCCAGATCCAGCGTGCCGTTGAGGGACGTGTCCAGCTGGCCGAAGTTGGCCTGCAGGCTTTGCAGCAGGCTGGTCTGCAGACTGCCCACGGCGGTGGTGGTCTGGTGGACGGCGTCGACAATGAGCTGCTCGGGCCGCACCTGGCTGGGCAGGCCCTGCAGGTCGGTGCGCAGTGCGTCCAGAATGCTGGCCGTGGCGCCGCCGCTGCCGCTGTAGGCTTTGCTGGCGCTCAGGAACGTGTCGGCATACTGCGTGATGTTGCTCAGCGCGTCGCGGTTGCCGCTGCGCGCCAGGGCCAGCTGCTGCTGGTACAGCTCGCGGGCGTTGACCACCTGCGCCTGGGGGCTGAGCAGCCCGGCGTCCGTGGTGTTGAGCCGCGCCATGTACGCGCCGATGGTGCTGCCCACGCCGACCAGGAACTGCTTGGCTTCGGTCAGGCTCTGGTTGTACCTGTCCTGCGCGGCGCGGGCCACCTCGGCCGCAGCGGCCTGGTCCTGCAGCGCCCAGATGTGCTGCTGCAGGGCGCGGTTGCTGGGGTCCAGTGCGGCCAGCTCGGCACCGCGCAGGGCGGCGGTGTTGCCCTCCAGCTGCCACAGCTGGGTCTGCAGGTTCTGCCGCTGTTGGGCGACCTGTTCCTCAATGCGGGCGCGCTCCTGCGCGGCGGCGGCCGCCTCGGCAGCGGCGGCTTTTTCGTCCTGCAGGGCATAGACGCGATCGAGCAGCGTGCTGTTGCTGGCGTCGATCGCTTCGCGTTCTTTGGCGCGGGTGTCCAGCAGCTTCTGCGCGTCGCTGGTGGTCAGCTCATAGATCTGCTGCTCGAGCGTGGCGCGCTGGGTGGCCACGGCGTCAATGCTGGCCAGCAGCTTGTCTGCCGCGTCTTTGCCCATGGCGTCGACGTCAATGCCGTCGAGGTACTTGCGGACGTAGTCCGGCAGGTGGTCCAGATCGGCCTGCAGGGCTTGCAGCACCGACTGGCTGAGCTCCTCGCCGAAGGCGGTGACGGCGCCGGCCGCGTCAAAATTGCCGCGCCGATTCATGTAGCCCAGGCCATTCTGGCCTTGGCCGAACACGCGGCCGGTGGAGAGTGCGCCGCCGGCATAGGCGAAGCCCTTGCCGTTGTCGGACGTTTCCAGCCCGCTGAAGAACTCGCTCAGGCGCGTGCTGCTGCCAAGCCGCGCCAGGTAGGCATTGATGCTGGCCTGCGTGGTGCCGATGGCGCCAGTGATGTTGGCGGCGTCAATCTGCCCGCCGCTGGGCGCGGCCAGCAGGTTGGTGCCGTTGTACTGGCCGCCGGAGCGGGTTTCGCCGCCGCTGAGCAGCTTGGCCGCAGCCATGGCGGCCAGCACGTAGGGACCAGCGGCACCGGCAAAGGTGCCCAGGCCGCCCGCGATGTTGCCCGAGGCCATGGCAATGCTGCCCGCGTCCATGGCGCCCATGAAGCCGGCCTCGTTGAACAGCGCCGAGAAGCCGGCATTGAGGCCGCCGCCGAAGGAACCGATGGCCGAGCCGATGCTGCCCAGGTTGCCCAGGCTGATGCTGCCCGGGCCTGCAGCGGCGGCAATGCTGGAGGCGCTGCCACCGGTGATGGCGGCGGTGAGCTGCACCACAAACTTGCGCACGGTGAGCTGGTAGAGCACGTCGAGCACCGAGGCCTTGAGCACGTCGCCCAGCTTGCGGAAGATGTTGGCGCCGCCCTCAAACACGTTGGTGAACACGCTGTGCGCGGTCTGGTCGATGCTGCGGAACACCGAGAGGATGGCCTGGCCCTGCTCTTTGGTGCCGATGAGCTGCTGCAGCTCGCGGCGCTTATCGATCTCGCGCTGGATGGCGAGGACGGCCTCTTCATTGCCGAGCAGCTGGGTTTGCTGTTCTTGTAGCTTGGCGATGTGCACCGCCTCGACAGCCTGGGCCAGCGACATGCCGGACTTGGCGGCCAGATCGGCGGCAGCCGCTTCGTCGCGCAGGGACTCGACGCGCTGAGCAGCAGTGTCGGCCGACTTGACGAAGCCTTCGACCAGGCGCTCGTTGATGCGGCGGGCTTCGTCGATGGCCTTGGCGGCTTCTTTTTGGGCTTTGGCGTGCTGCTCTGCACCGATGGCTGCATAGGCCTGCTGCAGCACGACTTGGCGCATTTCTTCGCTGTGCTGCTCGTAGGCCGGGGATGTGAGGTACTGCACCAGGCGGGCCTGGGCTTTGTTGAGACCATCGGTCTCGGCTGTGGCTTCTTGTTGCAGCTTGATGAAGTCTTTGAAGGCGTCGGCGTATTCCTTGGCGAATTCGCGCTGGCTGGCAAAGGGGTCGCCTTCGCGACCGGTCGCACCAGACGTGGTCCTGTTCTGAAAGTTCAACCGGCCCTTGGCGGTGTCCGACGCCTGCGGCCCCATTGCACGGATCTGCTCGGCCAGCATGGCGTCGCGGATAGCCTGCCCCTTCAGCTCGGGGAACATCAGCGACTGGAAGTCGGCCTTGAAGTCCTGCGACCGCTTGCTCATGCGGCTGAGGGTGTTGTCGAAAACGTCGGCCAGGCCCTTGAAGTCGCGGTTCATGACTCCCGCGATCAGCAGCGGGATGGTGCCGACAATGTCAGTGATGTCGCCAAACACTGCGCCAAAGGCTTTGCCGATGATGGCCACCATGCCGTAGAGGCCCTGGAAGACGTCCATCAGGTAGGTGAGCGCCTTGATGGTGTTGCGCGTCCAGTCCGTGAGCGTGCCGTCCTGCGATAGCTCGCGGATGACGCCACGCAGGCCGCTGGCCTGGTTCTGGGTGTCGATGAAGGCGCGTGTGGCTTCATCCAGCGCCGGGATGATGCCGGCGGCCAGTTCCTTGCGCCAGGCTTCGCTGCTGCTGCGCAGGCGGACGAGGTTGTCGCCAAACTCGTCCGCCTGAGCGGCCTGCTCGGTGGTGATCTTGGCTTGCAGGCCCTGGGTGAGCGCCAGGTCTTTGATGAAGGGCAGCAGACGGGCGCCTTCTTTGCCCCACAGGGCCTGGGCGATGGCAGATTTGTCGGCGCTGTCGGCGTAGCCGTTCATGGCCTGGGCGACCAGCTGCATTTGCTGGGCGGGTCCAAGGCGGCGGAACTCTTCCAGATTCAGGCCTAGCGTCTGGATGGCAAGGCCTGTGCCGACGCTTTCTTCATTGGCGCCGGCAAGGTTCTTGGCCATGCGGCCCATGGCAGAGGCGATGCTTTCGGCGCCGGTGTTGGTGTACTTACCTACAGCGACCAGGGCGCTGAGGTTTTCGACCGTCTCATTGGTCTGGATGGACAGGTCGTGCAGGGCGCCCATGGCGTCGACGCTGCCGCGCACGATGGCGGTGAGTGCGGCCAGGATGGCCGCGGGTGCCAATGCGGCCATGATGCGGCCACCCACACCAGCAAAGGAGCCGGCGACTTTTTGGCCGGTGGCGTCCATGAGCTGCTGGACCTGGGCCATTTGCTGCTGCAGGGCCGAGATGTCGGCCATGAGCTTGAAGTTGGCGGCGCCGGCCTGGATTCCGTTGCCCATGGGTTACGCGCCTTTCTGGCTGGGGTGGGTGGAACCCGTGGCCGTGCCGCGCGAGCGGCTGCCGAGGATGGCGGTGACTTTGCGGGCGACGCGCTCGCGATCGTCTTGCTCGATGCTTTCAGCCACCCAGGGGGCTGGGCAGTCAGCGGCGCGGGCGTCGTTGGAGGCGCTGGCCCAGGCTGCGCTGAGGCTGCGCAGGGTGTCTGACTCCCACGCGGTGAGGTCGCGGCCGGTGTTGGCTTGCCAGGCGGCCAGCTCTGCGCTGGTGATGGGCACTGGCCCCATGCCGCCGGCCATGACGGGCCCGACGCTGAAAAGGTAGCCGACCAGGTAGGCGGCTGGGCCCGGTGGCGGCAGATCCGGCTCGGTCCCATTTTTCTGGTGCTGGATGGCGCGGGTCATGCGTTGGTTCCGGGTGCGGAGTCGGTTCTTGGAGGCTTGTCTCTCGGGTTCTTCGATGGGGGTGTGCAGCCAGGCCAGTTGTTGGACGTGCAGGGTCAGCTCGTGGGCGAGCTGCTCGAAAAATTTGCCCAGTCACCTATGGCTGCAGACACCTGGTCTGCGATGAAGCCGATGGTGGGATCTGCAAATGCAGCGACGATGGCGCCCTGGTCGGCGTTGCCTTTGTAGGCCCAGTGGTTGAAGCTCTTGGTGCAGGCGCCCAGGTACTCGGCCTGCTCGATGCGCTGCTCTTCGGCGCTGAGCTTGGCTTTGCCGCGCTTGGCCATGCGGTCCATGATGCGCTGGTTGCGGCGGGCCTGTGCGGCCTGGTGCTGCTTGCTGCCGGGGCCGTAGACGGTGACCGAGATGCGCTGGCCTTCGGCGGCAAAGATGGGCTCGCCGTTGGCGTTGTTGAGTTCAAGCTCGAAGGTGTCTTTGGCAGCGAGCTGGGTGATTTCGAACGGGGCGTTCATGGGTGGTTGGCCTTTTGCGGGGGTTGAGGTTTGCCCTTGCCCGGACTGCCCTCCCCCGCAAAGGAGAGAAACAGCCCGGGTAGGTGCGCGGTGGTCTGGCTGCGCTGACGGGTCAGGCGGCCAGGGTTTCGACGATGCCGACGCCAGTGCTGGAGGTGGTGATTTCCAGCGTCATGGTGGCGCTGGTGACGGTGTCGACACCGCCAACGCCGACCTTGAAGCTCATGACCTTGGCCTGGAAGTAGTACTTGTCGCCGTTCTGGGTGGTGACCTTGAAGGCATAGTTGGCGTCGCTGCCCCGGGCGGTCTTGCACAGGATCTGGCCGGCGTCGTCGGTGTCCAGCGCGAGCTGCACTTGCATGCTGCCCTCGTTGAAGCTGCCTTTGAGCTTGACGGTGCCACGGTTACCAACCGGGTTGTGGGTGACGAGGTTGTATTCGCGCCCGAATTCGCCCAGGTCGGTGACTTCGCCGACTGCCGTATAGGTCAGCGCGGCGTAGCCGGTGTCGTCAAAGGTGGACGGGACGCCGGCGGAGATGTGCAGGGTGGTGCCTGCGGAGGTTACTGCGGTCATGAAATTTGCTCCTTAAGCAGGTTTGAGAACGAGGGTGTGCAGACCTGTGCCGTCGGGCTGGGCGTCGCCGACGCGCCAGTTTCCGGCCGCAGGACCCTGCAGGATGACGAGGGGCAGGCCTTCGGGCCGGGCCGGTACGCTGGCGGACGGCAGCACGACGCTGGGGCTGTCGCCAGCACCCTGGTTGCGCCCGATAAGGGGCGCGTCGTCCATGCCCGCAATGACGTAGACCTTGACGGTCTGGCCATTGAACGTGGCATTGACGGCGTCGAGGCCATCAAAGAACAGCGACAGGTCTTCGGTGAAGGCCATGGTGGGTCAGGCCTGTGGCTCAGTGGTGCCGCCAGCTGCGCCAGCATTGGCGGCAGTGCCAGCTGCGTCTGCCGCCGCCTTTTCTGCTGCTGCCTTGTCGTCTTCAGCCTGTTTGGCTTTGGCTGCAGCTGCAACGCGGGCCTGGGCTTCGGCTTCGAGGTTGACGGCGAGCGCTTTGGGCAGATCGCCGGCGTAGTCGAAGGACTCGCCGGCCTTGAACTGCACAGGCGCTTTGGCGGTGTAAAGGCCCTTGCGGGGGCCTTTGTCCAGCGCGTGCTGGCGGTCTGCCGCCTGGGCATTGCTCAAGCCCAGGACGGCGCCGGCCGGCAGCGTGACGGGTGCTGTGGCGGTGTACTTCACAGCGATCAGGCCAGGGTGACTTGAACAGCGCCCTGCCAACGGCCATACCCGACGTTGCGCCAGGTGTCGATGCCGACCTGGATGGCGTCGTTGTCGAAGGCGTATTCGCTGTTTTCGTCTTTGACCTTGAGGGCCGGGGCGGTTTCTTCCTGGCGGATGAGCGGCTTGACGGAGCCGTCGGTGCGGAAGATGGCGAACTTGTCTGTCCAGCCGGCAGCGGTGAGGCGCGGGTTGATGGCCAGTTGCAGGTTGAAGTTTTCGATGGCCATGCTGGTGACGCCCGCCTGGCGCACCATGCTGAGCGCGGCCAGCGCGGCCTGGGACAGGCCCACCGGGGTGACGACGATGAACGACTGCGCCGACTCGTTCAACGGCTCGCCCTGGTCATCCACAAAGGTGTACATCTGGCTGATGCCTTTAAGGATGGCTTGCTGCATGGTCTCGGGCGACGGTGCGGTGGTGGAGCCGGCAGTTGCCACGGGCAGGCCGCTGACGGTGACCGAGATCTTGTTGCTCTGCGTGCCGCTGGAGCCTTCGGAGTGGTCGGTGTCGAAGAAGTACTGGCCGTCGTAGCAGGTGGTGCTGGCGCCGTTGACGATCAGGGTGGACAGCAGGCTGGCGAAGTGGGTGGTGCCACGCTCGGCCAGCTCGGCCATGCGCGCACGCAGCTGGCCAGTCTTGTCGCGCCGCAGGTCTTGGAGGGCAATGTCGATGGTGCTCTCAAAGTGCTTGTTGGCGATGTCGATGCCATTGGTGGTGAAGCCCTTGGCGTTGCGGCCACCGATCCACTCACGCAGGGCCGGAGGCATGCCGAGCCAGCGGTATTGCTCGGTGCTTTGGTCGCTGTTGAAGTAGTTGGAGACGGCGTTGACCCAGGCGGCGCCGGGGTTGGCGGCCAGGGCTTCGAAGTACATGCCGGTGACGGCACGGCTGGAAAGGTCTTGTGCGGACATGGTGATGTTTCCTTGTCAGTGCGTTGATGGGGTGCCTGGAGTGCCGGCCGGTCAGGCGAGCATCTTTTGCATGGCGTTGATCTTTGCGGCCAGGCTGGCCACAGCGTTGCGGACTTCAGACTGGCTGTAGGTGCCGCCAATGGCCGCGATGGTGTCGCCCGCTGTACCGCCGGAGTTGTCGGTGAGCGCGGTGAAGCTGCCCAGCTCGCCCTTGGCAGCGCAGAATTCGACGATGCAGACGCCGCTGGAGATGAAGCGAACGACGCGACCGACAAAACTGTTGCTGGTGGCGGTGAGGACGAAGGTGTCGTCGTCCGACGCATACACGGGCTTGCCCACGTCGGTGATGGCCACGCTGGTGACGGCGAGCTGGACGCGGCCTTCGTGCTTGACTTCGACATACACGGCACCGGCAGCGCCAGCGCTGTTGTCTGCCTTGGCTACCGCAAAGCCCCGGAACGGGTCGCCAGCGACCAACGGGCGGGCGTAGCCGGAGCCGTTGTCGCCCACAGCAGCGCCTTCATAGATGATGTCTGCGGCGATGACGGGGAGGTGGTTGCGGTCGCCCAGTTCGAAGGGGCGGGCCTTGTCAATGGCCAGGGTGGTCATGCCCACGCCCAGGAGCATGAGATCCTGCGGCTGGGTGCCCAGATGCGCGGCGATGCCTGCGACGAGCGAGAACGCGACGAGCGCCAGGATGGCGATGGCGCCGAAGCGCAGCGGGTTGCGAAGGGTGTGCTTCATGGTGGATTACTCCTTGGACTTGAGGTTCTTGACTTGGCCAGCGGCCTGGGCCTTGGCGTAGGCCAGGTAGGTGCTGAACTGGCCGGCGAATTCGGCGCGGAGGTTGGCGTTGCCGTCCCAGGCGGCTTGGGCGCGGGCCTGGACAGCGGCGTCGCTGTTGTCGCCATCGGCGGCGGCTGCAGTGGCGGGGTTGCTGGCAGCGGGCAGCGGGCCGGCGGGCACTTGGGCCAGAGGCTGAGGTGCGGCTGCGGCCTGGGCCGATGCGTGGGCCTGGCGCAGGTTGCGCTCGGCGGCCAGCACAGCGGCGGCGGCTTGCACGCCGGTGGTGGCGCCGTCGGCCGCGAGGGTTTCGATCAGCGCCTCGTGACCCGGCAGGAGCTGGGCGCGCACGTCGGCAATGCGCTGACGCTCGGCGGCAGCGCCTGCGGTGGCAAATTCAGTCTGGAGTGCAGCAAACAGGCCAGGGTGCTGCGCCTCCAAGGTGGCTCGGTCCATGGGGACGTTCCTTTCAGTGGGGGTGGATGGAGAGACTTGGGTTTCGAGCAACACCGGCTCGGTACAAAGTGCAGACGCCTGCTCACCGGCAGGCGCCTGCTCTTGCGCTGGGGCGCTGACTGCAAACACGGCTTTGCGGCGGGTTGCAAACTGCGCGGGGTTGGTGGCCATGGCTTCGACAAGCTGGTCAATGGTCTGGATGCCATCGACCAGGCCGGCGTCAACAGCCTGCTGGCCGATGAAGGTGCGGCCATCGGCCATGTGCTGGAGGACTTCTTCAGCGGTGACACCCCGATTGGCGGCGACGGTGTCGACAAACTGGCTGTACATGTAGTCGAGCTGGGCTTCAAAGCGGGCCATGTACTCGGGGCTGGGCGCCTGGCCGTTGATGCCGCCGCGTTTGTAGCTGCCGCGCACAAACTCGATGCTGGTGGGGTCGGGCTGGCTGAGGCCCATGCGGGCATAGACGCCGATGCTGCCGGCCTGTGCCATGGCGCCTGTGAGGTAGACGGCATTGGCGGCACTGCCGCCCCAATAGCCGGCAGACATCATGATGCCGTCGGACACGGACACGATGGGCTTGACATCGGCCACGGCCCGCACGGCGGCGCCCCACTCGGGCACACCGAGGACGTTGCCGCCAGGCGAGTCAATGATCTGCAGCACGGACTTGACACGGGTGTCTGCCGCTGCGGTCTGCAGCTGCTTGACGATGGCCTGGGCCGAGGTGCCGCCCGATACGTCGGTGAACAGGTTGGCCTTGGGGGCGAGGATGCCTTCCACACCGATGATGGCGACGCCGCCTTCGCGCAGGGTGTAGGCGCTGGCGGCCTGGTTGTTGAGCGGGCGGCCAAGCCGGGCTTCCACACCAGCGAGGTCGATCTTTTCACCCTTGAGGTGGGTGGCATAGATCTCCTGGATTTCGCGCAGGCTTTCAGGGACGATGGCCCAGGGCGATTGCAGGAGTTCGATCAGCTTCATGGTGGTTGAATGTAGAAATTCAGGGCTGCAAAAAACAGGGCAACTTTGGACTACTGGCCGCTGTTGTGGTCGGCGTTGGGGTCCGGCGCTGCGGGGTCTGCTGCAGGATCGGGCGTGCCTGGCGTGGTGTTGGCAATGCCGTCTTGCTGCCGCGCACGGACTTCAATGACGCGCTGGCGGTGTTTGGTTTCCCAGTCAATGCCGTCGTGCAGGATGCTTTCCTGCTCCAGCGTGCTGATGCCCAAGGCGACGCGCTTTTCAGCGGCGGCCACTTCTTTGCCGGGGTCGATGGTTCCGGGGCCGTCGCCAGTCCACAAGCAGCGCGACCAGGCGGCGCGCACCATGTCGTTTGCAAAAAAAGCGGGCGCTGCGATGCGGCCTTCGGCCACTTCATCAGCCAACCAGAGCTCGTAGCCCGGCTGACAAAGTTTTTTGGCGAGCTGCTCGCGCCGGCCCCGGTAGAACTTCCAGGCCATGAGGAGCGCACCGCGGGCGGCGCTGTAGCTGGACTGGAAGTGCATGACCAGCACTTCAAACGGGATTTCGAGCGCCATGCCGATCTGGCGGACCATGGCGGTCCAGAACGGGTCGAACAGGGGGTTGGGCCGAGTGCTGCTGACGCTGCCCAGCTCTTCACCGGGCAGGAGGTTGATGGCCTTGCCGGAGGTCAGCTCGCCAGTCCATTGACTGCGCTGCTTGATGAGGTCTTCGCTTTCGCCATCCCCATCAAAGATGTCCTGGAAGGCTTGCGGATCAATCTTGGCAAAGACGGAGAAGATGCTGCTGGTGACGGCGGCGTTGAGTTCGTTCTCGGTCCAACGGTCGAGCTGCTTGAGTGGCTCCAGGATGGGCGCCAGCCAGGGCATGCCGCGCACCTGGCCAGGGCGCAGGGGCGTGAACAGGTGCAACACGTTGCGCCGGCCGTTGCTGGCGTAGGCGTCGCGGGCGTCCCAGACATTGCCGCCTGCAAAGTAGTCGCCAGGGTGGCGGCGCGCGAAGTGGTAGCGCACGGGTGCCTGGGTGGCGGAATCCAGCTCGACGCCTTCAATCAGCGTGGGAGTGTTGGCGCTGCGATTGGGGTTGCAGCACCGGTCGCCCTCGATGAGCTGCAAAGCCAGTCGGACGGGTCGCCCCGGGTGAGCTATGCGCGGGGTAAGAACAAAAGCGTCGCCACTTTCCAGCCAGGTGCGCAGTGCCAAGCTTTGAAGATCGTAGAAGTCGCAGGTGCGAGCCACGTCGCAGTCGGTGCTGGCGGCCCAGGTTTCAAAGCGGCGGCGGGTGTTGCGGGCCCAGGCCTTGGCTTCTTCGAGGCTGATGCCGAGCAGCTCATGGTCTGGCACTGGATTTGCCGAGAGGCCTGTGCCGACGGTACCGGTGATGGCACCATTGAGAGCGCCGGCGGCCACACCGCTGTTGCGCATTTCGTCGCGGCTGCGGTCCCGCAGGGTGGGCAGGTCTGCCACGGCGTCGGTGGTGGGTGAGCCGCTGCCGGGGTTCCAGCTGCTGAGCTGGGCTTTGTCGCGGCGGGCGCCGTTGTAGCCGCCGGCCAACGCCAGGACGCCGCGATTTTTTAGACGTCTAACTGCGCGCTCAGGGTCGAAGTAGGCAATGGCACGGTCCAGCAGGTTTTGCTGGAACAGCGGATGGC
>ERZ724505.910-NODE-910-length-17338-cov-4.316149_pt1 | contig 17338 bp, 22 predicted proteins | sample MGYA00376038_ERZ724505 | MGnify/ENA primary metagenome ERZ724505 (study PRJEB28724, sample SAMN07190884) | wastewater metagenome | isolation source: effluent of sewage treatment plant in Hong Hong | place: Hong Kong | collected 2016-03-17 ... | reverse complement strand
GAACTCAAATGGTTTAATTAAAAATTTCAAACGAGAATGTCAATCGGAGAACGTCTGCAAGGCATTACGCATAACTTACTTATTACCGCTAATTTATAGCGCATATACAACAAACACCTATTCTAACATGATAAAGATGTCTCAATACAATAAGCCTATAGTGGCTAGATACATGAGTGATAAGAAAGAAGACGGAGCAGCGGCTAAGATGTTATATGCTACAGAAAACCCTTACAATAGCATAATGTGGCGGGTGTATGAGTTAGAGTGTATTTTCGATAAATCTTGAACTAGTATAACAGGAGAAAACTAAATGAAAGATAACATAAAATTTGAAGAATTCCTCGAGATAGAAAAGAGGTTGGAAATAAGGGCTGGAACCATAACGTCCGTCGCAGAGGTTGAAAAGTCCAAGAAGCTGTTGCAACTGTCGGTCGACTTCGGAGATGGAGACCAGCGCACAGTAGTCACGAACATAAAGGACAGACTCACACACCCGCAGTACCTGGTTGGACTGACGGTGCCATTCGTGACTAACTTAGAGCCTTCCGTGATAATGGGAGTAAGGTCCGAGGCAATGATATGTCCGGTAACCATTAGTGGTGTGTTTGTATGGCCAAGCCTGACGAAAGGGTCGGTGATAATATAATGATTTTATCGCCAGAAAACACAACAAGACATGACTGATTCGTGTCCGGATTCGTATACCTACTGAAGGCAATAGGGGAGAATGATGTGTTCTACAAGATAGGTCGCACTAGCAGGAGCGCGAAGCACAGGGCCGACGAGCTGGGGAAGAGCCAGGCGCTGGACGTTACGGTGCTAGCCGAATACCAGTCGCCGGTTTACGACCTGCTAGAGACGGTCGTGTTGCGCAACTTTGCCACCAACAAGAAAAAGGGCGAGTGGTTCTCGTTCCCAGATGGAATAGACTCCGCGACTTTCCTGGAAACATGCGAGAGGTGCGAAAAGAACTTATTGCTGTTCGACGCAAACTATCTCAGGAAAATGAGGTAAAAGACTTATATGAAAATTACACTAACGCCGGTAGACCTCATAGAGAGGTGCGTGTGGTCGAAGTACGACTACTTCATATTGAAGGACATGTCCGCAGAGGAGAAGAAGCTCCTGGTAGCGGAGAACAAGGAGTTCGAGATAGACGAACAGACGGCCTACCTTATAGGCCTGCTTAAGACCCTCTATACAGACAACCTGGTACACAAGTTCAACGAGCACATGATACAGTCACTGACCATAAAGTCATTCGCTACAAAGGACAAGAAGGCGATAGTCACGAGGGACTCTGTCTATTCGGAGGTAAACGAGTTCAAGAAGAAATTCCCGTCTTTCTACACGCCTTCTGCAGAGCTTGCAAAGCCTATTGATGACCTCAGGGCGTACATGGAGGAAGTGATAAGACAGGTATCAAAGCTGCCGATATACCTGCACGATTCCATTCCGTGCATATCGCTATACAGGATAAAGAAACTGTTGAACGTGCATGGAGCATAAAGAAGATAGCACACAGTATAAAGGATTAGTTAGTTATGTTACCTTATAACTAAAACAATAAGCATCTCTATAAATGGAGAGACGGTCTGGCATTCTAATAAGTTATTTAATTTGTTCCTAAAGATAAAGAGGCTCTTTATAAAACCGAACTACTTGAAGAACGCACATGTTAATAAAACAACAATGATTTCGCGGGGTTACCTGGGATATTCCCCAAGGTACACGAATCCTTCATAAGAAGTGTTCTTTTCATTGAATTCGACGAGATTTCCTTTTACGCGGACAGTGTAGTTTACACGACACGATTCATACACTACAGTTTGCATCATATGACCGTAACCGTCTACCATCACACCCAATATTATTCCTGGCTTACCGGCGGTGCCGTACACCACAGTGCCTGCCGGAAGTCCCCACGTATGTCCTTTGTTTTCTAGCGTCTCGACGTGTGATGCACGGATTTCTGTGTGTTGTGTCATTTAACCTGGTTTGCTGTATATTTGCGTACAAATATGTATTGAAAATCCTATAATATAAAATTAATCATGAAAAGGTATATTATAACAGCTGTATCAGCGTTGTTGATGCTGGTGTCATGTGGTATAACAAATATGGTCCAGCATGACCCCTCAAAAGACCTTTCGCTGAGCATGGTCCTGTCCCTGTACGGCAGGGACCACAATGCCATAATGAACTGTTGCAAGACGGTCATATATTACGAGGAAGACGAGGTAGGCAGGTTCATAACTGCGGACTCGCTAGTGTACTACATTGCCGACGACATAGACTCCACCAAGTCCATACAGAACAGGAACTTCAACTATGATGGCAATGTCGTGGAGTTCTGTCTAGGATACAACAATGCAGGCAGTTTCGATGACCGCATGAATATCAGGTTCGTGCTAGACAGGTTCGACCTCATAGAGGAGGTATACGTACATAATCTTAAATAAGCATAAAATGAAAAAAATATTTCTTTTAGCATTTGTAGTCATGCTATTGGCCTCGTGTCAAGATAAGGACTATGTAAGTAAAAACGATAATTTATACAGGGGAGTCAGCCGCGAGTGGCTTATACAGTCGGTCAAAGACACGTGCTTGTATACCAGGTGGGACGTGACAGACGATTCTGCGTGGTTTAATTCGAGCATAGGCGATACGCTCCATTTCGATTACATAAGGAAAGACAGGTTCTTCAAGATTCACAACAGACGTGCGGCTCCTTCACATGAAGGCTTGTCAGGATTATTATATACCATAGCGACAGACACCACTATAGATTCCGCTTTTATATACAAGGGTGGGATACAGGTAATGTATAGAAATAAGAAATAACATAAAATGACAATGGCTTTCAAATATGGTTCTAATCTTTTGCACCTGATAAAAATATTGAATTAGTAAACCATTTCAATACAATGTATTTGTCCAGGGCAGTTAACTTAAGGTGAAATGACAAAAAGAACAATTAAAATCAAAGAATTAATAAGTGGACAAGTTGATATGGGAACATTTGGGCTTGTAGAACTTGAATTACTTGAGAGTGAGAAAAAATTGAATGATGCATTACATTTACTTATTGAATTAAGCAAAAAGCCTCATCTCTTATATGTAGAGGAATTAAAGCAAGTCGCGAAATTGATACACGAGTCATTTAATTAACCCGTGCAGTGCAATTCCCACAGTTTAGAAATTTAAAAATAGGAATAATAACTCAATTACCAGGTTTATTTTCGCTTATCCCGCTTTCGTCTGGTTTATTATTTTCCGTTATTAGAGTATCTAGCTTTGTATTGTCCAAAGTATTAGTCAGTTTCTACTACGTCTTTCGGCTTGTTCCTATTGAACAGGATAGCCAGGTGGTGCGACAGCACCATACCGAATGCTATTATGAACTCGTTTGATATGGAGTAAGGTTTTGAAGTGTTCCATGCTATCACTGCATTGGTAACCTCTATGCATATTATCGACAGTATCATGACGAGCACAGATGCCACCAGGAAGTACGACTGTATCCTGTTAGTGCTCACCAGGTTGTTGGTGCCGTCTAGCGACTGTGACACCTTGTTCATCATCTTGCCGATCATAGAATACTTCTTGTCCTTCTTGTCTTTCTTGTCTTTCTGCCCGCCGTTGCCGCCGAACATTTCCTTAAATTTGTCTGTCAACCACATAAAACTTTAACTTGTTTTTATAAACTATATATCCCGTTTCTGTGTATAATAATTATGGCATCAGGCGATATAGAAGTAATAAGTATAATAGAGTGTGTAGGCAAGCACGACGGCGGCATAGGATACATAATGTCTGCCAGGGACACGGGCGGCACGCAGTACATGTTCGGATATTGGTCGAACGGCATGAGGGAGGTCGTCAGCTCTAGTGCTCTTTCTGACGAGCAGAAAGGCGCGCTCAAGGACGCTGTGAAAAGACTGGTGCACGTAAAAGACCTAATATCTACCTACGAAAACTACAAGGCAAATGATAATAAAGAGCTTAAGAATTAAGAATCACCAGAGCTATGGGAACGTAGTCACCGAGTTGAAGTTCAACCAGGACAAGGGGGACCTAATACTGTTGCAGGGAAAGAACGGGTCAGGGAAGTCTGGACTGTTGTCAGCACTGGAGTTTACTTTGTATGGGGTGGTTCGCGGAAAGAACGGCAAGAGGAGGGTGCTCTCATCCATACCGAACAGGTTGAACGGCCACTTGTTAGACGAGGTGGATTTTAGCACGCCGTCGTGTGATGTCACCGTGTCCAGGTCGCTAAATCCAAACAAGGTTAAGCTGTACGAGAATGGCGTGGAGTATCCGAAGGCAAACAAGATACAGGACAAGATAGAGGAGCACGTCGGGCTGGACATGGAGATGTTCAAGTCCTTCGTGTCTATGAGCGTTAACGACTTCAAGAACTTCATATCGCTGCCTGCAGAGGACAAGAGGAAGCTGTTCGACAACTTCTTCAACATGGACGCCATAAACGCCATGGCAAAGATACTAAGGCAGCTGAAGACGGAGAACGAGATGCACATAGCAGAGCACAAGAGGGCCATGCTAGCAGCAGACAGCACGATAGCATCGTTCAAAGAGTCCATAAGGAATCTTAGCATACGCATCGAAGAGGGAAACATGGAAGAGGTCAACGGACTGAAGGAGGACATAAAGTCTTTCAGGCCCAAGTTCGAGGAGTTGACATCTGCCATAGAGGCACACAGCGCGAGTAACGAGGACCTTCGCAGGCAGGTGGAGGCTATAAGAAACAGCATGACGTCCACGAAGACCAGGCGTGCCATAATACAAGAGCAGGTGTCCCTGCTGGAGAAGGGAGAGTGCCCGACATGCGGGACGGTGTTCTGCGGAGACGAGCACGTGGAGAAGACTTCATCGCTCAGGAGCAGCCTCGCTGCCATAGACGAGCTCGTTAAGGAGGAGTCTGCCAGCTATAACACCCTAAACGCGTCATACCTGGAATCTGGCAACCAGCTCAACAAGTACAACAGGGAGATCAACGATATAAAGAGTCGCATAACATCATTGAAGGCGCGCATAGAAACGCTGAACAGCAAGGACAACAAGGCTCTCCAGTCATCTATAGAGGAGTTCCAGCGCAAGATAGCCGAGATGAATTCCAAGAAGGACGCGTCCTCGGCCATAGTTGGGGACAGGACAACGCAGTCCGTCTACTACGACAAGGCGCTCGACGTGTTCTCGGACCTGGGCATAAAGCAGTGGATGATAGAGAAGATCGTGGAGCCGATAAACCACTTCATCGTGGAGAACATAAGGGACCTAAACCTGCCTTTCACCATAGAGCTAGACAAGGAGTTCGACGCGAAGGTGTTCGACGGCGGAGAGGAGGTCGACCCGGACACGCTGAGCACGGGCGAGGCCAGGAAGGTGAACATATGTATAATGCTCGCGTACCTCAAGCTCATACGCATGAGGAGACACGTAAACGTGCTATTCCTGGACGAAGTGTTCAGCTCGATAGATATGGAGTCTATAAAGGACATCCTAGCTATGTTTAGAAGGTTTGCTTCTGATTACAATGTAAACGTTTTATTGGTTCACCATTCAGAATTAGACTACTCGCTCTTCGATAGGACAATAAAGGTGCACAAGACTATATTCACATCTCTGGAGGACTCAGGCCCCTCAAAATCAATGTAAAAAATTAACAAATGGAAGCAACATTAAAAAAAATATTCGATCATATAGAAGGAAAAACTATTTACAACATAAAAACACCTTATGCGAGCATACACATATATGCCGAGAATGATCTAGAAGCCATAGGAAGGGCAGAAGAGCTATCTAAGATAGGGCATGCGGCTAAACGCATTATCGAAATAAAGGAAGACCTGGTAAATAAAAACGAGCTATATTCGGAATTGATAAGAATATATCAATTAGGTTTCAAGCACGAATTGAACAAGCAAGACATAGCAAATATATACTCAGGACTTGCCATGAGGGCTTACGCTTTAGGAAAGCTAGATGCTTTGGTTGGAGATGATGTAAGGGCTGTTGATTATCAATCTAATGAAGAAATCTTGGAAAGAATCTTGCTAAATTAACGATATTTTGTGAATATATGAAATACATATACAGGGGTCATACCATATTCGAATACCTTCCAGACGCTAAGTTCGACAAGGTAGTTCAACACAAGGTCAGTGGTAGCATTCCAGCCTTCGACTTTTGCTACATGATTGACGAGGATTACAGACTGTTAGGACAGTTCTTCGACACCGTCTACAGACACAGGATGGGCGAGGACGTCTTGCTACAAGATATAGAAGTAAGCTGATGAGAACGAAAAAAGAAATACACAACTGCTTGGTGAGCGAGCTGCGAAACATGGTGTCAGAACTTGAATTAGGCACGCTTAACGAGGAACTAAAAATATGAGTCACCTAAGAATAAAAACAGAATATCAAGTTGAAGGGTCATACGGTTCAACTGAAAAGAAAACACTATATGCACATCATAATAATACTTGTGATGTAGTAACTTTCTTTGATGAAGATGGAGCATATCTATTTTCGGTTGAAGATACGATGGATAACAATTTGATGGATGCAATAAATAGATTGTATGCACCACATAAAAACAGCAGTGAATTAGATGACAATGTTCAATATATGGATGCAGATGATAGGTCAAAGTGTGGTCTTTAGAATAGCGAGGGATACTGATGAGAAAAATACTAAAGTGGCTCTGGATTATACAAGAGTCGTCAAATAAGGGCAGGGCAAATAAGCTCGGTCGAGGGTTCTCTACAGCGTACAGGATAAACCCGTACAACCCGCTCAGCTACGTAGCCGTCTTGGTAATAGCTATTGTCGGTATTATGATGTTTGGTATAGTAGGCTTCTGGAACCAGACGGATCAGAGGAACCCGTTCAAGTGGAATTAGACTATGGTCACATTGTACTCGTAGTCGACCCTATCGTTTGTGTCAAGGTTATACCCGGCATTGCTCTGGAACCACAATATAATGTCGTTAACCTTTATATCCACTATATTTCTTTTCTGGTATATCCAGGTCAGTGACGTTATGGAGTCTGACACGTCTATGTTTGTCGAAGTGTTTACGGTGTCTACTGTCGTATACAGTATGGTAGACCCGTCCTTGTAAATCATCTCGTCGCCAGCCTGCAGGTTGTGGTTGCTGGCGAACTCTATATTAGTGCCTGTCGCGGCAGACACACTTGGCAGATCTCTCACGAACATGCAGTCGAAATCTATTGCGCCCCCGGTCCATGCGTCGCTTATGCTAACGGTCACCCCGTTTACCTTTACAGTGACGTAGCAGTCGGAAGCAGGCGTCTGTGCCATGCTGTTCAGACATCCCGGGTCCCCGTCGTTGGTTGTGTTCTCCGCATTCATGGACTTGTTTCCTATGGTGGGAATGCTGCCGGGATTGAAATTGTCTGGGTTTAGTATCTCCCCTATGTACCTGTATACCCTGAGGTACAATGTAGTGCCCGTGGTGACGCCCGACGGGAGCGTTTCCGCTAGAAAGTTCAATATTACCGCATCGGGGTCCAAGAACCAGTCGCTAGTGCCAAAGGATATTTCGTTGCTGAGCGTGTACGTAGTACCCCACGTGGAGTCTGGTGTGCCGGTGGTCTTAGTTCTATATAGCTGGTACCTGTACATAGTGCCTGTGCCCTCGAAAGAGAACGGCATTATGTTGTATGACCTGAAGTCGGCCTCCGGACCGAAGTCGTTTACCCAGTTGGCAGAGCCTACCGCGTCAGCCAACTTCCAGGCGTATACGGAACCGGAAACGAACGTCATGGACAGGTCCAGTCTCTGTATAATGTTATGGCCGTCGACCACCAGTATGGGCCTGTTGGTGTCCGTATTGTCTATGGCATCGACGTATGGAGACGTACGCAGTGTGGTAACAACACCGGACTTGTTTAGCGGGTTAGATGCAGTGGGTATAAACTTGGTCTGTGTCAGCACCTGTTCGGCAGTGACGGGTGATTTTGACCCGTTGTCTTCCAGTGAGTATGGCGTAGAGGGTGCCGTGAAGCTGGCTCCGTTTCCGCCAGATACGTTAACGCCCGACTTGAACGCTATGAACTTCTTGAATAGCAGGTCTACTTTCTGTGTTAGTGATGGCATATACTATATACTTTATCCTGTGTAGTTTGTGTAGGAGCCGAAACCGTTTGTGCCTATTATCGATGGTACGCCGGTCAGCTTGTATGTAGAATTGGAATCGTCCCACTTTATCCTTATGAACACGTCCTTCTGAGATCCCGTGTCGCCGGAAGTGACCAGCGTCACCAGCCTGTTGGTAGCCGAGTGTGACGCGTTGTTTATAGTGTCTAGTGCGGCAGCACCGTCTGTGTCTGTGTTTATGGCAGACTGTTGTCCCGCAGTGCCGGTGTATGCAGTAGACGCGTCGAACCAGCCGGTCTCCCAAGTGTTAGTATTTGCATTACCCACCCTGACATACACGCCGAACGAGCCAGAAGACAGCTCTTGCGTCAATCCTGGAGTAGAGATCTGCACCTGCTTGACGTTGGTAACCGTGCCTATCTTGAATGTTATCCAGCGCATGCCAGTCTGTCCCGAATAGTTTATGGAGTTAGACGGCAGGTACCCGCTGTAGTTCTCGGTAGGATATACGTATATGCCGCCCTTCAGCTGCAGCTCCTTATTGTAGGGTGCTATACTGTTGCCGACTATTACCTCATTAGTGTCGTATGCCGTCGTGAGCTGCGTGCTGTATATAGTTGTGCCGCCCCTCAGCCTCCTTGTCGACTCCGAAGATATGGTGTCTATCCTTAGCTTGTTCGCATCGCTGTTGGACAGCGATATTGTGTCTGTCAGCCCGAGCACGTCGGTGGCCACCAGGGTGGCACTCAAGGCACCACCCGAAGCACTTATATTCCCATTCCTGTCCCTGAACCTACCGCTTACTGGTGACGCGGTTATCACCATGCTGCTCTGAGAAGAGTTGACTGCCGGAGTCGACGGCCAGTTCCACGTGGGTGCAGACAAGTCGCTGTTCGTAGAGCTGAACGATATTGGGTTCAACGGGTAGAACTGCTTTGCCACGTTTGTCATGTCGAAGGCGAACGTGAACGAGTCGGACGGAGACAATACGGGCACACCAGACACCTTCTTTCCGGAAGAGTATGTCACGCCGGTCGATATGAAATTGGTGAGGTCTGGCACGTTCACAGACTCGACCCTATATGTAGGAGAAGACTTTGATCCGGACACCACACCGACAGCACCGGCGTCACGGTAGTGCTCGAGGGTGAAACTGTACATGCCCGTGCCCGGGGATATTGATGTGGACCGCTGCACCTGCACCCTTATCGCATACCAAAAGTCCTCTTTACCCTGTTGTCCCAGGTAGTAGTCTATGTCGTCTAATATAGTAACAGTATAGCCACCACTGGTAAAGGTCAGTCCTGTATCGTCATCCGGAGTAAGGTCTAAATACCCAGCCCCGCTCTGCAACTTTAATGAACCAGCATAGCCGTTGAAAAAATAATACGACGCGTTTGCAGGCGTTGCGAATATTGGCGTAGGCAGTCCTGTTATGTTCGTCACCAGTGTTCCGGTCCCTGATATGTACCCCGTCTTGAAGCTGTTTGGTGAAGGATAAGTGGCAGTGTTACCGGTCAAGGAGAACGCTACGTTGCTGTCTGACAGGTACGGCGGGTTGGCCGGGGACAGCTTGTCTATCACCACGGTCAGCTTGTCAAAGGCCTCCTCCATCATGTCTAGGTTCGTGAGGCCCGGTATGTTCTTATTATTATACCCGTAGTCTGTCTTCTCAGACAGCGTTATGTTTAACTGTTTTCTCTTAGGTTTGGCCATTTCGTTATTAGTTGTACACAAGCACCAGCTTGTCGGTTGTTTCAAGGTCGTAGTCGCCTGTCCATGTGAGTATGTTTGACGACACGCTATAGTTATCGGAGTCCTCCCGCAGCCCGTTTATATACAGGTCATATATGTTTGCGGGCACGATGCCAAGGTCGAACACCGTGTCTCCGTCGTTAGCAACGACTATATCCATGTAACTGTCGTGAGACAGTGCCGATATGCCCTTGTCGCCTATGTACCTGTAGAAGCTGATCTTGGGCGGGTGGTCAGCATCTACCAGGATAGGGCCGTTTGATGACAGGCCCTCTGGAAACACCAGCTGGTTCCTGTCAAGGTCTACGTACCACTCCTTCCATCCCACAGGTATGCTGACGCCGTCGTGCGTCTTCAACGTTATTGCATAGCTGCCGTCACCGAACAGCGGGCTTATTACGTCATACAGGTCGTCGTGCCTGAAAGTGTATGTGCCAGCCACTATCTCTAGCTCCAGGTCGGTCACTATCTCCACTATAGAAGTGCTAGTCAGTGGCGCCGTAGGAGACATCGACCCGGTCTGTCCCCATATGTCCGACACGACAACGTCGTGCTGTGGGTACCTGTATGGCTTTGGCAGGACGACGGAAGACACTGCCTGCCTGTTTACCAGGTTGGTCTTGAGCTTTCCTATGGCCGCATTTAATAACAGCAGCGCTGCAGAGGCCTCAGACTGGTTTGGAAAGTCCAGCACTATCTTACGCGTGTCAGATTTCTGTCTTATTACTATGGTGTTGCCCTCGACGCGGGCCGTCGAATACTCGTCGTTCAGCGTGTATGCCACCTGCCCGGCATTATTCCTTATCTTGAGGCTGGTGTCGGTGTCTGAAAGAGGTATTATAAATTGCGTCCTGGTATATGGCATTCTGTTATGCTGTTACTGTTAGTGTTATGGTCTCTGTGTCGTGGTTGCCGGCAAGGTCCGTAGACGTGAACACTACCGTGTAGACTCCCTCCAGCGTTATTGCCATGTAGTCTATGCCGGACTTCGACATCGCCACCCCTAGTGCCTGCGGGTTTATGTTGTCGTCCCTGTCGTCGACCACGGAGTCTATGCAGTAAGAGATGACGTCTGACTTGTGTATGGTGCCGGAGTAGGAAGCCAGGGACAGTGTAGCCTCTGAAGACACCACGTTAGTGCCGTCGGTAGTTATCACGGGGCCGGTCGAGTCTGCTGCCTGTGGCAGTGACCTGCTAGCATAGTCGGCTATCAGCCAGCTAATGGCAGACAGTGCCTGCTTTGCATGGTACTCTGATGCGAATTGTATGCCCACTAGTCCGCTGGCAGTAGAGTCCACCACAACAGTGGTCCCCGATATTGATGTGTTCTGTACCGTAGACGCCTCTATCGTCACCACCAGCTCGTCGCTTGTGTTGTACACACCGAAGCTGGTGCCGAAGTCTACCGTCTTCACGTCGTTGAAATCTATTCCTATAACGTAAACGTCATAGTCGTTGTCTGTCGTGCTTGCGGTGTAGTCTGCGGTACAAACGAGTACGTCCAGCACCACGGCATAGTTCTCGTCCGGATTGCTTATCAGCAGCGTGGGTACCGGGTGTTCTGATGTACCAGACATAATGGCAAGCTCTTTTATGTGCCTGGCGCTGCCCGTGTCCGACTTTACCGTGTAACTGAGGTAGTTGTACGACTGCGTCGAAGAAGTGTCGTACGTGGGCTTTATTACTATGAAAGTGGACACCTCGCCCATGTCGCACAGCTTAAGCTCGAAGTCCGAAGCACCTGCCGGTATAATGACCCTCTTTCTGGAGTACTGGTCGTAGGCGACCTTAACGTCGCACAACGGGAGCTTTGCCAGCATCGCTGCGCCGTCTACAACTATCAGAGAGTCGTCGTAAAATTTTATATTTTTAGGCGATGGCCCGAACAACGTGTTTGGCTTTAATATTCCCATTTCTTGTGCAGTTTTTCTTTTTATTATATATATGATTACAGATGTCTACAGTACAATTCAATATAAACAGCAGCCAAGAGTTAGAGGGCAGGGTTTCATTCACGGTCGTCGACTGCACGCTGTCTTCTCAGGGCGAGTATATCGTGCTCACCCACAACACGCCAATAACGTCGCTGACGTCGCTCACTAGCGCAAAGGGCTTCGTGGACAAAGAGGGCGCTGTGGTGCTAGAGGAGATCACATGGTCATATGACAACGTGAATTTCGAGCAGTGGCGCAACATAGCGACTACAGACCTCTCCACTGCGTACGTGAACCAGTCCGGCAGTGACGTGTGGTTCAAGATGAGGTATACGAAGACCGATGCGGGCAGCTCTCCAGTATACGTCAGGGCTGCCGAGATATTAGGCGAACGCACCATACAGGGAGCGAACACAGCAATAACCATAAAGGACAACAGCCCTGTCATACTGGAGCCAGAGGACATTTTTAAAGTCTTCTCGCTGACTGCAATAGAGATAACGGCATCCGGTATAGACAACAGCACATATATAAACGTCATGGTCAGGACGTCGACGAACTCCGGCAGGACGTGGACCGAGTGGATAGAGGTCACAGACGCCAACATATCGTCGATAAGGTTCGAGCCGTTGAGGTTCACCAAGTTCCAGTTCTCCATAATGAAGTCTGGCGAGGGCGTCGTGGACCTGCTTGACATAGAGCTGGTGGGCGACTTCCAGAATGTGTCAGCCAACTATAAGACCACGTCAAGACTGGGCCTGAGGTCAGACTGCTCTAGTGGCGGCATCGTGGACCCGCTGGCTGGCAGCTCCTCTTCTGGGCCGAGCAATAACCCCGGAGGCAAGTACGAGGTTATCAGGTGGCAGTGCGACGAGTGCGTGGACGCGCCGAAGTACGACCCGTACAAGTCGGTACAGGGCATAATGCCGTTTTACGAGTACCTGTCCAACCAGGTGAACTCCATCTACGGCCACGAGGTAGAGTACTTCCTTACAGACCCGGACGGCAACGGCGATGACTCTTTCATACACGAGTACCAGCTGTACAACACCGTTAAGGCGGCCAAGCTCAAGGTGTCCGTTCCAGACAACCAGTTCCCAGACAACCAGATAAAGTTCAACCTGTTCGACCTAGACCTGTTCGACTCGTTCGAGGTTCACATGCCGGCTGCACAGTTCAGGCAGGCGTTCGGTATAGAGAAAAGGCCTGCCAAGGAGGACTACCTGTTCATGTGCAAGACCAACAGGATGTACAAGGTGGAACACGTCACGTTTAACAGGATGGCGTTCAACTCCACCATATTTTACAAGCTGGTGCTGACGCACTACAACCAGGCGGCAAGCAAGCAGGTGCTAGATGCCGGCGTACAGGCGTCGCACGACAAGCTGCTTAGCAACACGACGCTTGAAAGCATACTCGGCATAGTTAACGGCGAAGAGGCCAAGGACGTGACACAGCCCATACAGCGTGCGGAAATAACAGAAAACACCATAGTGGTAGACAGAAACAAATACACCGACATCGTGACACAGGACCTGGTAAACTCCACCGTAGTGGTCTCAAAGTCTGCATACAAGCTGACGACGCAGAAAACCGACATAGGCATGAGCGTGTCATATGGTAACATCGATGGAAAGTGGAACGCTGCAAGCAACAGGACGCTGAACATGTGGGTCAGCTTCTCAGACTATGCACCGGCGCAGGTTTACAACCTGTTCGACAACCACGACGGGGACAACGGTTATAAGCTGGTTTACACCGGTGGCACATTGACCTACACGATAAACGACGATTACTACACGCTGAATTTCTCGCCGGTCAATGACACGTGGTACTGTATAAGTGTCATAACAGACCAGGTTAAAAACACCATCAAGATGAAAGTGTTCTCAAGGACGTCAGAGTCAGAACCGTCCAGGATCAAGAACTCCAACCTGAAGTTGGTAGCCAGCAACATATACGAGAACCTCGTTGACCCACTGCCAGACCACACTTTCGACATAAACAAGAACGCGGGAATAGGCACGTGCGTGCACGACAAGAAAGCCAACTACTACATAACGAACGTCAGGCTGTTCAAGTGTGCCGTGCCAGACGACCGCATAAACGTCATAATGAACCAGAATATAGCTACAGACGGATCGCTACTCATAATGGCAGACAATGCGGAGGCAAGACCGAAATTGCCATACTATGGAAACATATGAGATGGCAACATATAAACATATGTACGCTCTGGGCGTATAAGTAGTAGATGATAGTAAAGATACTACCAGAAATACAGAAGCTATACATACAGGAGTGTACTCTGGAGGAGCACAAGTCGCTTAAGAACTACATAAACTTCCATGCGAAAAACTACAGGTTCGACAAGAGATTCAAGCTGGGGATATGGGACGGTAAGGTGCACTTTTACGGAGACGACCGGTTCGTGCCCATAGGGCTCTGGAGAGAGGTGTACAAGTGCTGTCAGGAGTGTGGCTATCAGCTGAACATATTAAACCCGCAGGACTTCCCGCTGAACAGGAACATAACGTCGGGAGACATGGCTGCGTTTGCGGACACGTTCTTCAAGTACCATCGAACAAAGGACAACAGCGGGCCTTTCACGCCAAGGGGGTACCAGACAGAGGCTGCCTTCAACATATTGAAGAACAGGTACTGTAACACGGAAATCGCTACCAGTGGCGGGAAGTCTGTGACATTCGCCATGGTTGTGTTCTACATGCTGAGGTACGTGGACCCAGACGCCAGGTTCCTGCTGGTGGTGCCGACGTCGACCCTCGTCAGGCAGTTCTACGACGATATAATAGACTACAACTACGGCTTCCATAACGAGAACCCGGATCCACTGAATATAAGACTGGAAGAGATAATGTCAGACAAGCCGAGGAGGTTGGCGCCAGGAGAACCACTGCCGCACGTGTATATAGGCACATACCAGTCGCTATGCAAGTACCCGTCAGAGTGGTTCGCACAGTTTACCGGGGTATGCTTCGACGAGGCGCACGGTGCCAAGTCGTCATCCGTCCAGAAGATAGGCAACAACTGCATACCGCACACCTATATAAGGTGTGGTATGTCCGGCACCTTCCCGGAAGAGGACTCGGCAGAGTTAATGGCCATATACTCGATAACGGGGCCTATAATAACCAAGATAAAGGCCAAGAAACTGATGGACTCCGGTGCCATCACTCAGGTGAAGATAAAGCGCGTGCTGATAGACCACAATGACAGGGACTTCCACGAAAGGGTGAACACCATAAGGAAGGGCGACGGCAAGAAGGCGTTCGACATAGAGGTCGCATACATACAAGACAGCATGCTGAGACTGAACCTGGTCTACAAGATATGCGATGCCGCTAAGACGAACACCCTGGTCCTCTTCAAGAACATAGAATACGGCAAGAGAATCTTTGACAAGCTGTCGGAGCTTGGGCTGGATAACAAGAAGAGGGTCTACTACATAGACGGCAACACCAAGGAGGACGAGAGGGGCGCTATAAAGCAACAGATGGAATTGACCGACGTTCCTGCCATACTGGTGGCGTCCTACGGGACCCTGAGCACCGGCGTCAGCATAAATGCCATACAGAACGTTGTGTTGGCTGACAGCTACAAGTCATACCAGAAGGTCATACAGGCCATAGGACGCGCGCTCAGGCTGCACAAGCTGAAGGCCATGGCATACATATTCGACCTGTGCGACAGGTTTACTTTCGACAAGAACATAAAGGACAACGCTCTTTTCGTGCATGCCAAGGAGAGGAAGAAGATGTATGACAGGGAAGAGTACCCGTACGAGGACGTCCTCGTGCGATTGAAGAACGACTAAATAAACAAAAAAAAACAATGCTAAAAGTAAAAACAAGAATAGGATTGAGTGCTATAGAGGGCATAGGCCTTTTCGCGGACGAGTTTATAAAAAAAGGCACCGTCATCTGGACATACGACCCTATGTTCGACAGGACATATACGGAAGATGACGTCGACTCCATGACTGATATAGAATGGTCCTACGTGAAGAAGTACTCTTTCAAGTATGCCGGCGAGTATTGCCTGTGCTGCGACGATGCGAGGTTCTTCAACCATTCCGAAAGTCCAAACTGTACTGAGGTAGTCAACGACATTCCGTTTGGTTGTACCATAGCGGCAAGGGACATATACCCACACGAGGAATTGACAACTGATTATGCGACGTTCGGACAGACCGAAGAAGATAACTTGTTTAATAAGGACTTTTAAAACTATGCAGGGCAAAATAAATGAAATCTTGAAAAAGTTAGACAAGTTAGATTCAATTGAAGAAGACATTAAAGATCTGAAAAAACGTGTGGAAGACTATGAAAAATCTATAGAAAGTATAATAGAACACATGCGTGATTTAGCACCCATAGTTAGACACTATGACGGTTACATAGTATTGGCACAGAACGAAAAAGATTTTAATTCCAAAGTTAGAAAGATACAATACGGGGACACTAACGGGTTCTATACGGTAGAATCGCTTATAAACAACATAAACATATGAATAAAAAAATAACAGGCAATGCCAGCGTACAGTGCGAGTTCACTGTAGACGTCAAGCTAACGCTCGGCGAGGCAGAGGCACTTAAAGCGATGGCATCTTATAACACAAGAGACTTCCTTGACGCGCTTTACGAGAAGCTAGGCAAGTCTTACATACAGCCACACGAGGAGGACCTCAAGTCGCTGTTCTCTACTATAAAGCAAACACTGCCGGCAGAGATAAAAAGGCTAAACGAGGTCAAGGAAAAAATAGAAAAAGCGCTGTCATGATAAAGGTAAACATAGAACTATCGGGAAACGAAGAAGACGTATTATCATTCATTGGGTTGTGCGCGAAAATACAGTTGCTAGGCGAGATCGGCTCGTCGACTACAATACCCGTTTGTGTAGACGGCGACGGGTCTGCCAACCTGGCGTTCAAAATAGTTGCAGAGGTGCTAGGAAAGGGCGAGGTAGACATGGTGAGAGCTTGGAAAGAAAGGTATAGAGACAGCTTCCTGAAACAGGCAGACAGCGACAGGGTGCAGGTACATTACATAGGAGAGTGAAATGCACATAAATCAGAAGTCTAGCTGCCCGTTCAACTATGCGGGATCGAAGTCGGCCTACACGTTCTTGCACGATATAGAATGTAACGTAATAGACCTTTTCGCCGGTGGCGGCGGGTTCTACTCCAACGTCGCTTCCGGAAAAGTGTTCGTTAATGACATGAACGAGCACATAATATCATTTCAGAAAATGCTGTATGAAATGAACGATGCGCAGTATGCCATGTTGAAGAAAGACATATACAGTAGGACATCCGCAATAACTTCTAGGGAAGCCTACGAGGCCATGCGTAGCGAGTTTAACCACGGTAAGAGTCCTGTGCTATTCTACTGTTGCCTGTGCTGTTGTACGAACAACCTCATAAGGTTTAACAAGAAGGGCGGATTCAACCAGACATGGGGTCAGAGGATGTTCAACTC
>ERZ724505.909-NODE-909-length-17345-cov-6.534760_pt1 | contig 17345 bp, 30 predicted proteins | sample MGYA00376038_ERZ724505 | MGnify/ENA primary metagenome ERZ724505 (study PRJEB28724, sample SAMN07190884) | wastewater metagenome | isolation source: effluent of sewage treatment plant in Hong Hong | place: Hong Kong | collected 2016-03-17 ... | reverse complement strand
CTTTCGTTGGAAGAAAGGGCAATGTCAATTTTGAGCTCAGCAGAAGGATTGAAGAAAATCAGGGAGAAGGTGGTACGATGAAAATACACCTCATATACCTCATATTTGCTTGGTATGACTTCTGGATAGGATTATACTTTGATAGAAAAAAGAAGTGCCTGTATTTTTTTCCTTTTCCAATGATAGGGTTTGTATTGGAGTTTAAAGGTAAATCGACTCACGTTGAGAAACCTAACGAAATTGATCAAATACTATCAGAGAATGGTCTAAAACAACACATGAGAGGTGAATGGTTTGCAGGATATGCCTATGATAATGAGGAATTTCCCCGTTACATGACTGAAGGTAGAAAAGGTCAATATATATGGTATTCTGTTAATGATGAAGTAAATTTCAAACGGTTAAAAGATGGGCGTATTGCAGTTTATAAAATAACAGACATACAAATACAAGGGTCAGATTCATTGCCATGGGACGACTGTAAAAAATACGACTTAACTTTTGTTCGATTCATCAATGATAAATAAGGAAAGTTGTATATGAAGATCATCTCTTTTGCATGGACAACCTCAGCATTAATAGAAGAACGAAAAACAGTAACCCGGAGAGAATGTAAGGAAGGGGATTACTACGGACGTTTTGAGAAGGGTGATGTATTACAAGCATTCAATAGGTCGCCGAGATTCAAGGGTGAGCCGGTTGGTTATATCGTCCTCTTGGAAAAACCGTATAAAGAAAAACTCAGTTCGATGCCGGACGATGATTATGAAGGTGAGGGGTTCGGGTTTTATGATGAGAACCCGGAGTTAGTACCCAAATACTGGCGTAAAACTTTTAAAGATTACGGTATCTCTTCATTCAGGCAATGGTTTCGCTTGATGAAGCGATCAAATCTGGAGATGTGGGTACTACGTTTTGAGTTTTATCCGTACTTACCGGCGGCGATGAAAGGAGAGGATCAGGCAGAGTTTGATCGATTGGTAGCAAAAAATGTTCAACTTTTCATGGATTTACGTGATGCTCACAAAACTGAAAGCATGGTTGAAAAAATGGTGGGAAGTTGAAACCTGCCGCCACGAGTTTACAACTTGGGAGGATATAGGGTATAGATTCAAACGTAAGTGTACAAAATGTGGATTTATCCAAAAAACAGAACAGTATTAAAATTTTTATAATCAGGAGTACAGTATGCAGGTCAAAATGGTATCTATCACATCATCATTGATTCAAGAAAAGCCACTCACACCCGAGGAATTGATTGTCTATACCGCGAGAGTAAGCAATCCGGGTAATCAATTAAATACAGAAACAGCGGACAAGCTCCTGGGCTATCTTGTGAAAAATTTTCATTGGTCACCGTTTGAAATGGTCGATATGACCGTCGAGATTGTCACGAGCCGCGCGATCGCTCAACAAATACTCCGTCACCGATCCTTTGTTTTCCAAGAATTCTCTCAGCGGTATGCCAAAGCAACGAAAATCGAACCGGTAGAATTGCGATATCAGGCAGAAAAAAACAGACAGTCATCATCGCAGAGTTTCATTGGTGATGAAGCAGATAAATTGAATATGTCGGTAGAACACCTCTTAGAACACTCCGAAGAGGTCTATTCAAAGCTTATAGATGCAGGGGTCGCCAAGGAATGTGCGCGATTTGTATTACCGCTTGCCACACAGACTACAATGTACATGAAGGGCTCAGTCCGTTCATGGATCCACTACCTTCAAATCAGGACCAACGATCACACCCAGAAAGAACATCGCGAAGTCGCCATGGAAATACTCCAGTTATTCATTTCGCTTTTCCCGAATATCTCGAAAGCACTTGGCTGGATCGAACCATTACCGGAGCCAGTCCAATCATGACTAACAAACAACGAGCTATGATGGTCGCTGAGAAAGCTCATGCGAACCAAACGTATGATATATACCCATACATGTACCATATAAAACAAGTCGTTGAGATTGCGGAAGCATTGGGATATGATGAGAGCATCATCATTGCGGCTACCTTGCATGATGTATTGGAAGATACAAGTTTGTCATACAACGACTTAAAGAAAACATTCGGAAGGGAAGTAGCGGAGATTGTTTATGCTGTTACCGATGAGCTCGGACGAAACAGAAGTGAACGGAAAGCAAAAACGTATCCGAAAATCCGGGCAAATTGGAAAGCGGCAGTCGTGAAAATTTGTGATCGTATCGCAAATATGGAGCATTCGGTATGGTATAATAAGGAACTATATACCATGTATAAGAATGAGTTGCCGGACTTCTTCAAGAATATCAACAATGCAGATCACCCGAAAGAAGAGATGGAGAGGGTGTATAAAAGAATTTCTGAAATTGAAATCTATTGAATGCTATGAAAATCACATCGAGCGATATAGAAAAAGCAGTAGCGCGAATGTTCGATATACGTAAAAATTTGATTGTGCCTAATATAAGCTGGGGATTGAATTTACATGAATGCGATCTATTGATAATCAATGGGAATGGTTATGCGACAGAGGTAGAGATAAAGGTAAGCAAAGCCGATCTGAAAGCTGATTTGAACAAAAAGCACGGACACATCAGTAAACGTATTAAATACTTGTACTATGCTGTACCTGAAGAACTTGTAGATTTTGCTTTTGAGATACTACCTAACCATGTTGGTATAATTCAATGCTTTAGGATTAGTGAAACTAATATGCGTGTAGATGCAGTTAGAATTCGTAGGCCAAAGTCAATTAATGCGTTCATCAAGATGCCAGAAAAGGATATTCACAAATTAGCTCTACTTGGTGTAATGAGATACTGGAATTTGCGATTTCAACAACCGAAAGATGTTTTCGATATATTCTAATAATTTATATAATCAGTTATGATTCTTTACGCTTACAGGTCTGTGGACGGACTATATTCGGAAGTAGTATTCCTAACGCCGATCAAGCCAATTTTTAAAGACGGCAGATTTTATAATCCCTATATGTGGATTACGCCGGTAGCATTCTGCACTGTGTATAAGAAGGAAACAGCACTCCTATACTTAAAAGAAGGTGAGTGCAAGGTTATGACATTAAAAAGTATTAGAAGAATATTAGATAATGCCGGAATGAAATCAGATGCAATTGAGCAGTTGGAAGAATTCGTGAAAGCTGCAAAAGAGGAGCAAGAATTAGATATGAAAAATCTTGATTTATTAACTACTCCAACAATTATATGAGTGTCTGTCAAAAATGCAAAAATGCACTCTACACACATGCAGAAGAGAAGAGACACAGGATCTGCTTCAAGTGCGTACCGAACGGCATTGAAATTATATCAGTGAAGGAAGCTTTCGATAAGTTCACCGGTAAAATGGTGGTAGTCGTAAAAACAAAAGAGCTTCTGCATAAACGAGTAACGCCTTCTTTATTCAGTGGTGAACCTGCCGAGGTTCAGGAAGTCTATAAAACACGAAAATATTTCTCTAAATAACTTTTATATAACAACTATTCAAAAATATGAGCATTGAATTTAGTCGGTTTGATAACCGCGTCTGGGGTGAATTAGCGGCGTATGAATTTCAGGAAGATGTGAAGATATTCATCGACGAAAAGGCGTTTTTCTTGTACCTGTGCCACAATGAGCGCATGAATTTCTTTGGACTATATCCTATCAATAAACATCAAATTTCCGCTGAAATTGGCATGGATCGTAGCCGGATTGAAGATTGTTTACGCAAATGGACGGATCGAGGATTCCTAATCTATGACAACGGATTGATCTTTGTGCCATCGATTGGCATGGAGCAAAACATTGAAAACGACCGCTATTTCAAGTCAATTTTAGCGAAATGTCTGACCTATAGAAAGTTTCAGAGCGAGATTATGGACAGCCCAAATCGCGCTTATGAGGAGTTCGAAAAGCGGTATTACGACACAATTAAGACGTTCATTGAAGCAGAGAACGCAAAACATGGCAAAGCGTTGCACGGTGAATTGCCGCTATTCACGGTGAATTCGACGAATTCACAGCGCATCACAGAGAATTCGACGAATTCACGGGGAATCGCGGAGAGTCGCGGTGATTCACGGGGAATCGCGGAGAGTCGCGGTGATTCACGGGGAATCGCGGAGAGTCACGGTGATTCACAGAGAAACGGGCAATTTCACGGTGATTTTGCCGATTTCACGGAGAGTCACGGTGATTTTGCCGATTTCACGGAGAACCCCAGTGATTCACGGAGCGCCACGGAGAACCCCAGTGATTCACGGAGCACCACGGAGAACCCCAGTGATTCACGGAGCGCCACGGAGGAAAATCCAAAAAAACGGAAAAAGTGAAAATTCACGGTGATTTTGCCGAATTCACGGTGATTTTGCCGAATTCACGGTGATTCACAGAGATTTCAGCCATTTCACTGCTAATCACAGCGAAGCACCGCTACTCACCGTGCATCACGAAGAACAGTAAGATATAAGATATAAGTATTAAGATATAAGTAATAAGAGTAAAAAGAGAGATTACCTAATAATGAGGGGTGTGGGGAGTTTCGGGAAGGGGCTTCTCCGGTTTTGAGGGCAATTCAATCATGAGCAGAAAACATCAGCCGAACATAATTCAGCTACGCAGAATGAGCAAGGAACACCTTGCCGACTTCATAGCGGCGCTAACGGACGACCTGACACAGGAACACGTGCCTGAAAATTTGCGTACCGTGGACTTTGCAGACATCTGGGCGCGGTACATTATCGACCGTCAAAATATCAGAGGCGAGATTTTGAGGACCGACACGATTATCCTGATCCTGCAATTTTTGAAATACGAGCCGGATCCTGTCGCAGTAGTTGGATATGCCCATCAGCACGGGAATAAATCAATCCGGCCTATTGATGAGATTGGGCTGCGGTATTATAAAACCCGGAAACCGGCTGAGCGCTATGCTCAGCGCACCTCTCGAAAGACACGCGCCCATAATGGGCAAAAAATTACAGATACAGTTTTTAAACCACGACCAATTTTTATCTGAATATGGCACTTGTCATTTTATCAAAAACTCCTACAACAGTTCAAACGAACGGCAATCATTCTGCTAATACTACACAGCAGTCGCACAAGAAGGAAGTGTTCTTAATCCGGCAAGCAAAAAATAGTCCGGCAATCCAATTACCTGCGATTTCCCTTCTGCCACGTGATCTGTCGCTATCAGAATGGGTGAGATGCTTACATAAACGCACCGAGAAAGAGCGAAATATAGTCATTGCATCAACTGTAACGACCTCGCACATAGATTACCTCACAGCGATTGGTTATGAAGATGATCGAAGGGCGGCAACGGAGTACTGGTTTATCGCCGGGAACTGGCAGTTTAAGGTCCCAAAGAGTCCAACGTTTGCGGATTACTATCAGGACGCTGAACAAATGAAGCATTTTACTGACCACTTCTTTCTCAAGAGCAGAGTTCAGGAGATTATCCAGCGCGATCGGCGGCAATTTGAACGGCAGATCGCGGCTATGGCTCCGAAAGCTGTACTATCTGATGATGAGAAGGCGGATATGGACGTATCGAATCTGTATATCATCGAAAGAACGCGTCGCATCGATGCGGAAAAATCAGTGAGGCAATTAGAGAATGATAAATCTACCCTTGAGAAGCAAATCGAGAATATTCGTTCACAGGTTTTTGAACGGTTTCGTGAAATTCATGACTTGATTCTCGATGATAAGTTGAATTCTGAGGATAAAGTACGCTCAATCGCACTGAAAATAGGGGCGATTCCTTCAAAAATTGACTCAAACAATGAGATTCCTCAGCCGGAAAAACGCGGAATTGTTCATTCAATGAAGGAGCTGACCTCGATTCCCGTGATTTCCTCGCTGATACCAAGCGAAAAATGAAAAAAAGTGGCGAAATCATCGAAAATTGAGGGGGTCAAAATGGTCTGGTATCAGCGAAACGCTCAAAAATGGCAAAAAATCGACTTTTTCGATGTCATTTTATATACCATCCATATACCATTCATGTCAGTTTATGTCTATAGGACAAACATGCAAGGTCAATCACAGATTGTCAAAAACGCTATAATTAACGATTTTCTCCAAAAACTTTCAAAGGAATCTATCAAAATGGAAGGCAAAGAGTTCAAATACATACTGAATAGAGCAGGAATTACCTTTAAAGAGTGGTCAGATCAGCTTAAGAGCAAGCATAATATGCTAAAAAAGCCACGAACTGTTGCGAGTTGGCAGCACAAGCGAGAAGTGGGAGAACTTCAGGTAGAATTTCTCAAGAGAGATTTGGGCAAAGAGCTCGTAAATTCTCTACGCGCTGAATTTCAGGAGCTAAAAAAAGCACGATTAGCAGCAAAAAACACAACCAAGGACAGTTAATCATCATGAGACACGCTTCACTCTTCACCGGTTTTGGTGGATTCGATTACGCAGCTTCACAGATCGGCTGGGAAAATGTATTTCAGGTCGAGAACAATGAGTACTGCAATAAGATTCTCGCACTGCGATTCAAAAACACGAAGCGATACCTTGACATTAAAGAATTTTCAGGGAAAGAGTACTATGGAAAAATTGACATTATTTCAGGCGGATTCCCTTGCCAACCATTTAGTGTTGCCGGGGAGCAGCGCGGCAAAGAAGATGACCGTTACCTCTGGCCGGAAATGCTTAGGGTTGTCTCGGAAATCCGGCCGGCTTGGGTTGTTGGTGAAAATGTTGCTGGAATCGGAAGCATTTTTCAGTACGAGATGCTATCTGACTTGGAAGGCAAGGTATATTCCTCACCGGCGGACGCAGCGATTGACTCTAATCAAGTGCATGAACGAATCGGGACAAACATACTATACATGGTTATTCAAGACCTTGAAAAAATCGGATACTCAGTCCAAGTATTTGTTATTCCAGCTTGCGGTATCAACGCGACGCACCGAAGAGATCGAGTCTGGATTGTTGCGCACTCCGAGTGCGAACGAACCTGGAGTACAAACAAGCAACTTAATAACGAAAGACGGGAACCCTGCAAAAGTGGGAGAGAGAGCATACGACAAGAATACAGGAAGATTGGCTCAAGTAGGACTAATACAACAGGTGAATATGCTATTGACTCCGAGAGCGAACGAAAGCTACGAAGCCCCGGAGAAGTTCAAGAGAAGGATGAAAAAGTACAAGAACGGATATGGAATGCCCAATCTCACTACGCGAATCAATCACTTGATTCCATCACCCAAGACGACGGATCACAAGTCACCGGGCAAGCACGGCGAAGGAGGAATGGACTTGAAAACATTCATAGCGGAAAAGTTCCTGCCAACACCGAACGCGAGCGATGCACAAGCAGGATCGATAATCACAGAGAACGATCAGGTGATCCACGGGAAAGGATTACCGAAGAGAGTCACAAAAACGGGATGGAATCGCTCGATGGGACTCGGGAGACTCTCGCAACTATTGCCAAGCCCACAAGCTGCGGACTCGAAACACAGAGGCAACCTGAACGACAGGTGCATTCAAAACAGGATCAGGAAAAGCAAACAGATAATGCTATCAATGAGCTTCATTGCGACTCCGACGGCGCAGGACGGAAAGGGGAGCGGACAGAATTCCACGATGCGGGACCGGTTAGATTACCAAGTGGAGAAAACGCCGGATGGCGAACGCTTGAATGGCCAACTGAACCCCCGCTTTGTGGAACAAATGATGGGGTTTCCTCCCGGGTGGACAGATTGCACGGTCTTGGAAATTCAGTAGTACCGCAATTGGTTTATGAGATATTTTTTGCAATAAATACCATTCATTATTCATGATAACGACAAACCAAATCTACAACGAATCTTGCATGGACACCATCGAAAGAATGCCGGATGGATTTTTGGACTCTGTGATTACCTCACCTCCATATTGGCAACTGCGAGATTACGGCTACGACCTCCAGTGGGGATTAGAACCAACGTATGAAGAATACCTTCAGAACCTATGGAGCATGATGGAAGCTTTACACCGAGTGTTAAAATCTACCGGAACCGTTTGGATAAATTTAGGCGATACCTAATATAGAGGTAAGTCATGCCCAGTGATGTAGTATTAAAAGATTTTGTGGTGATAGGAGATGGTCGCGACTTGCGAATTAGAAAGAATGATGGGCACGTACAAGATAGATACACTCACGAGACTATAAAAGGTGATCTAATATTTATTCATCACGGTCAACATTCAAGCTACCCGGATTTTGCCATACAGCGCAAGGACGTACTTTTTTTTAGCGGAGATACTTAAGTCTTTTGCAGTTGAATAAAGTACATATCATTAATATTCTGATGTAATCATTTTTTATAGCGGATGAACACAATGGAGCATTTTACGCAATGGTTTAATGAAAAATTAAAAGTTGATCGATTCCCTGTACTCAAAGAGTTACAGGATGAAGGGAAACATGCTGATGTTGAAGTAGTTATCAACGTATCCGATGAGTTCTATTTTGAGTATGTCAATGAGATCATGAAGCTTGGCAAACAGCACTATTATTTCCCGATGGGTGAGCGCTCCCTTGATATGGGGCTCGCTTCTCTCTATGGAGCCCTGGAGGTACTCTACTATGCCTATCAGAATGATCGAAAAGTCCTGCTTCACTGTCAAGCAGGGCTAAATAGAAGCCCTACCGTGCAATGCGCCATGTACTATATGATTACGGGTAATCATATAGCGGAGAATGTAACCAAGGGTGGAATATTCCTCAAATCAAACCGACTATTTGATAATTCAGGAATCCATTTACCAAACTTATGGTGGCTTGAAGAATGGCTGATGAACTGCCGGATAGTACATCAGACTCCTGACAGATTCCCGTTCGGCGGCAAGTATGACTTTACGATTTCAAAAACTGACAGTGTGAAAATCAGGTAATTTATTCATATACAGGAGATTACAGGCAATGGGAGAAAAGTCTAAAATCAGAATAATAAAGTGCTCCGATCCAATGTATTGGTATCAGTGCATGGAAGGCGTGGAACTTACAGTTATCCAATCCAAAAGGCATGACTGCTATACGATTGTTAGCTTTCAACACGAGAACAAGAGGATTCTTAAGGATGACTGTCAAGTAATTCAAGAGTTTAACTGCAAATGTAAAGCCATAAAATCAGCAGAAACAGCAGAAACAGAATCAGATAAGCACAGCACAATCCTACACTTTCTCGATGGATTAAGGAAAGATGTAGTTGAGATGAGAGATGATCTCGATGATAAAATCAAAAGCTTGGATTCAACAACCTCACTGAAGATAGCACGTTTAGACATGGCTATCTCTGAACTTAGTCACAAGATTGGATCGATTGACTGCAGAGTTGATAATATTAACGAACAACCACCAGCAGGTCCTGCTCCATATTTCAACAGCCCATACTTTGAGGCACCTTTCCCAGCAGGAAAGGATAAAGTCACCGTGAACACACCTACTGTTGTAACCGTAACCGGAGATGAAAGCACAAATTGTGGATACAAAATAGAATTCAAATTTATGGCGACTTTCGAGTACTCTAATCGATCTTCTACATTCAAGGTTGCACTAACCGAAGATAACAATGGACTTGCAAGGGATTGGTGGGAGAGTATATGTCCAGAAGAAAGGAACTACATACAAGGTGTGATTTTTAAGCATCATCATCCAATGCGTACTTACAATAATATTACTATCCAATAATTTACCATCTCCATTACCAATAATACTATGAGTAGCACAAACGCAATGATCCACTTTCAGAATGAAAAGACAACGCTTGAGTTGATTAAAATTCTAAGCAATAGAACTTCCGGGAATACTGATTTTGCAGATAAATTTATTGCAGATCTAAAACTTCGAGGTGATGTTCCCGGGAGTCCTCCTGTTTCCATGCCGCTCATGGTAGTATTTGAAGGTCGTTTTGATTTTCACTTAATTATTTACGATACAAGAGCATACAGAGGAGAACACTATGGTTCTATTTTTGTTCCTGATTTCATGGGTGGAAACGTTCTTAATTTCTACACACTCAATAGAATAATGAATGACTTAAGTAATTCATTCGGCTCGGCTGTTTTTGAGGTAATTCGTATGTACGTTCACACACTATTAGAAACGTACAACTTACCTCCCGATACAATCACTACCGAAATTACCGACGACTGCATGAAATTTCAATGCACGACGAAGTTCCCAACTACGCAAGCAAATCCGTTTATCTTTCAAACATCTCTTAATTAATTACAGGAGTACTCATTATGCCGGTCACAAAGTCGCCAAAGCTCTACAATTGGAGCCACACTCCCGCCGAACCCTTCATCATGCACTTAACTCACGCAGGAGTTAATTACTCGTTTAATATGCCGCTTGTAGCAGATTATTACTTCCGCGCTACCTTCGTAAAGGGCAGGGCGATGGATTATATCTTAGATTATAAATATTCCAACGGCATAGTACCGTGGCCACTTTTCGGAGAGGTTGCCAATCAGTTCTTTTTGGCGATGCAGGAGTATTTAGAAGCTCAGCGTAAAGTCACCGAGACCACAGCAGAAGGGGAAGGAGAATCGCAATGAATAACTTATTCAATTTAATCAAAGAGCATAGAGAAGCAACCAAGCTATTTGAACGCTATATGGGCGGTGAGCTTGAGATCAATGGAATTCAAATAGAACCTAATGATTTATCAGACAAACTCAATTTTCTCGAAGATCAAATTGATAGTATCATCGAGGGGAAGGAAGTCGGCGATATGTCCGATGGCTATCATACCTTCAATGAATTGTACGATCACCGCTTAGAATTATTCAAACAATTAGCCGACAGAGTATATCTCATTGAATTAGCTAACCATATTTTAGGACACCAAAACAACCACATAAAACTTATTATCAATCGTAATGAAAACGGTATAGCAATCCCCGAGAGAGTCGATGCTCCAGCGGAAATACCGCCTTACCGGCCAAGGGTATGGAAATCCAAGCACCATAGTGATGGCAGCTCATACCCCGGATGGTTTATTATGGGAATAAATTACGAGCAGGGACAACAAATCTCATACCACATGCCATTAAGCTACTGGGAGCGCTGTAATAATGCAGTGACTCTTGATCGCGCCCCGGACTTTGACGGACACACGCCGGCCGATGTATTGAATAGAATGAGGGAGGGAGTACTATGCAACGAGTTTTAAGATTAGTTGAAATTGCAATCCCGAGCGATCTGCCTCAATTCGTACAAGACATGCAAGGGTTACCGGCGGAAGCGAAGAAATGTTCATACAGGATTGAAATTTGCGATGAAGGTCTTCCGGGTGCAAGTCGAGTACTGGGAATCTATGAATCTCAATATACTGCATTCGTTCGATTCTCTGAGATTCAAAAAGCAATCAAAAACGAGACCTATACAGAAAATACCATCGCTGAACTTAGTTTCGAATCTATACTTAATGGAAGTAGAGAGCAGCCATTAGTATTAGGGAGAAAACTTCAAAGTGCTGATATTGAAGTCCTCTTTAGAATGATAAACAAACCTGTTAGTGACTATTTAATGGCACTCCTTAATGAATTAGGAAAAGGGTATAGCGGACAAACAGAGAAAGGAGTTTGACAATATGATGTACCGACTTGTTGAATATACCGGCTTTGCCGACAAAACTATAATCGAGCACAGGATTGAAATGCGAGCATCCGGTGATCTTCCTCTACCTTGGATAACGTATAAATTCGAGTTTAATTCACGAGAGGAAGCAGTTAGAGAGTTCTACGCCATTGCAATAAATCACGAAATACATACTGAAAATTGCTTGGTTCTTACAAACCGCTATGACCCGGCGAGCAAGAATCTACTTAGTGCGAGAATGATTTTATTTACGCCGGACGCGCCATATACCGACGAAATGATGCGCGATTACAACAAACGTACCGCACAGGAATCAGCGCCGAATGCAATGACTGAGTTTTGGATCAATAAAGGGCAAGTGCAATTTGAGATAAAGGACTCGCGAACAGGGATAACGCTTGGTTTTGCTAAGTCAGGCAACATTGAAGGGAATATGGCGACACTTAAAGTCCAGTGGGTAAGCGAAGAAGAATTCAATCGACAACTTGAAGAATATAACCGTAATAATTCTATTCAAATTATAAAGGAACAAAGCAATGGACTCACATCCATCTGATACAATCAGCATTCCGCGTGGAAATGCACCCGAGGAATATGTTGCAAGTCGCACAATTATAAAGTCTGCATCCGTGAAAGTCATGCTGAGCTATAACTACAATCACTTCGAATCATCTATGACGCTTGAAAATCCGATGGGTGTTACACTTGAGGAGATTGACGAAGCCCGGAAGAATCTCAACCGGCTCAATAACAAAGCAATCAAGCAGTACAAGGAAGCCAAAGAAGCCGCCGATCGGCGCGAGCAGTCAGCATACCTTAGAGCAGAATTCAAAGCGCAATGTGAAAGGATTCTAAAAAAGCCAGAAGAGGAACGCACAGCAGAACAGAAAGCACAACTAAAGCAGTATCAAGACGAAGACTGGGAAAACCAATTCGATTTTGATTATGACTTTGAAGATGATGATGAAGATTGGGCTCCATGGGGTCAAACGATAGAGAGGAGTGTAGGGGAATGAGTAAAATCACGATCAATGGCATTACTTACCAAGGCGAGAACATTACCGTAAAAAATGGGCAGGTTATCATCGACGGCAAGAAATATTCAGCTTCAGCTAATAAAATCAACATCTCAGTTGAGGGTAATGTTAATGAATTACAAGTAGATAGTTGCGAGCAAGTGACTGTAAACGGAGAGATAAAAGGAGATGTAAAAACAATGAGTGGAGATGTTGTTACCACCGGACCAATAGCGGGAAGCGTATCAACAATGTCAGGTAATGTGCATTGTTTAAATATCGGCGGAGCGGTTTCAACTATGTCAGGTGATATTAAGCGATGAGCCGTATAGCTTAAATAAAGACAATTGTCGGTATATTTTTAATTTTATAATAGTTAAGGAGATTGATATGACAGAGGTTGACGCAGCAGTCGCGACGAATGCAGAAATTCCCGCGATAGAAATTGATGAGAATGTTATAGTAGGAGTGGCTGAATTCCCTGTAGTATTGGGCGAGCATATCGCTTTATTGCACGGTCAGGTGACAGCCCTTCTACAAAAAATAATAGAAGAGTATGAACAAAACCTGTTTGAGCATAGTTTCTTAAAAAGCCGGACAAGTGAATCAATCGCACTCGAAGGTTGGATTAAAGAAGTATCATCTGCAATCCTGAGTAAACATTGTCCAATCTTGACGAACAATGATCTGGATTCGACAGTGGATCAGGTGCAAAAAATCATAGAGGATCAAATTCAGAAGTTACAAGATAGAGTACCACCACCCGATCCGCTACGAGATCTAAAGTTGATTACTAATTTTTCTGATTCTGAATTATTGCCGTTGATTGAGATTTTCGAGAAAGATCTGCTTGACATTACATCAAGCATAGCGGAAAGTTTTGAAGATCGAGTACTTGCACTCGATTTTGTTAAGAGCAAAATAAGTGAAGATGATATATTTGAGAAACAAGTCAAAGAGATTGCAAAAGATGTTCTAAAGGAATACAGTCAGATACTAAAAACCGATTTCGTAGAATTGCTGCGAGATGCCATCTTGCTCGCAACAAAACTAAACAAGCTCGATAATGCCGCCATCATGAGAACATTGGACACTTTAGACCAACTGAGAATGGACAGAATGGACGAACCAACTAATAGCACAGATTGCGGGGATCAGGGTAGTGTCATTCCCGGAGATGCTACACTTCGACCGGAGTACCTAAGTCAACAACCTCCATCAAATACATTTACTGAAATCAATGGAGATTACGCAGGAATTGTTAATTATGCTCAGAAGCCAAAGCGGTGCAAGGTAGTTGACACAAAGTCAAAAATTTCGAAGGTCAAAGGTACAAAGGAATCGAAGGCTACCAAGCCCAAGAAAAAGTAGCCGCAATACAGTCTATCAGAACAAAAAAAAAGCCGTCAAACGACGGCTTTTTTCATTTCAACTTCAATAATCTTATCAAGTGCGGAGGCATTGTAGATAATCGACTTATTCTTCATCGGCCTGGAGTAATGGACATTCTCGATCAAGTATGGCTGCCATCCACGATCGCGGCGGCCGGCCACGGCAAAAACAAGGGATTGTCTTGACATTTTGACCCCACACCGCTGCAGCTTCGCCCGGAGCTCCGGTCCGGTATAAGTTTTAGGGTTAATCGTATAGTTCATTCCCGTCCAAATCAGTTATCTCACAATACCCATACTCACCACCCATCTCGGGATCGTGACGAGCGATCCACGCAGGATTAACCAATAAATGAATCGTGCCGTCAGATTCGATAGGGAAGTCTGCTGTTGTTGGCGGTGTATTAGCTATGAATTCACCGCTTGGGCTCACTTCTCCAACTATAAATCTACTTACGGTCTTTATATTGCCGGAATAATCGCGAGTTCTAAGCTCCTTATCCAGAAGTAGGTATTTCCATCCTTCGGCAAGCTCGACATACGCAAGAAATGCCATTGAAGGGGTAACAACCATTCGGGCTAATTTCTGATCACCATACGGCGAAGTGATAACAGATTTGATTTGAGTATTCCGGTTTATAGCGTCCATAAAAAACTCACCGGCTTGCCGTGCTATACTTGCAAGCATATCGGCAATATCCTGTCCATCAAATTTTTCGAATTCCGGCTTCTCATTTGCTACCATTTTGATTTCATTTCCGAAACGCTCGAAAACAATCAGCGGTTTCCCGCAGTGTATGACAAATTCTCGTTTTCCACGTGTGGAATAGAGAAATTTTGGGAGAGATTGACTCATTGTATTTCCTTTGATATTAAATTATCAACATTAGATTCGATAAATTCTTGAAGCAAAGCTCCATTCCATTCTGCGATTTTTCCTGTCTCATCAATGCTCATGATGATATGCTTGCCATAACCTTTACCGGAAGTATCTAATACGTTAGGTACGTAGCATTGTCCAACACCAAAGATAGCTTTACCGAGTGAATTCATCACAGAATAGTATCCATCCTCACAGATTTTATAACAAACTTTTGCCGTTACACCCGGAGTCCAGTTCGTAATGACTCCCGAATCAACGTCTATAACCGGCCACCAGTATTCACCAACTCGACAAGGAATAAGTTTGCCGTCAATGTCGCCTTCTTCCTCTCCATTGACCAATGTATCTTCCCAATACTGAACTCCAGCTCTTACTACTAAAAATTTTGCATCGATTTGTTGCGGAACGTTGACTGTCAAAACCATAGGTTCTCCTTGTAAAAAATACAATACGTTTATTCTTGAGTGATTTGTGGCTGTTGCTTGTCCAAATTCTAACCCTGCATTCAGGATTGTTTTGCAATTCGTCGAGCCAAATACTCGCTTTGTCGATCTCAACTGATTCTACTTGAATCGCTTCTGAATGCGTTGTCATTAGAGCTCCTGTTTCTTATTGAACCTGTTGAGTCACAGCCGAATCAGTTATATCCCCACCACCGTTGGCGGCGACCGGCGCTGTATCCTGCTTTTGCACCCGTAAGATTGCTATGGCAGAATCATAGTAATATATCTTAGCCCTGCCATTCTCAGTAGTTCGAGTATAATCAACTTTCTCGGTCAGCAGGGGAGTAATCGTCCAGTATTTTGTTTTTGCTTTATTCCAGGATTTATATCCATTCACAGCACGAGATAGTGCAGATTGAGAAATTCCGGTTTCGGCGATCACCTCATTCGCATCATATCGTTTTTTCTTCATAATCAGTTTATTTATAGAGTGTTTAACATGTCCAAGTATCTGAGTACTGCATTTTTGAATATATCAGTTTTCATATACGCAGCTAATTCAGACGGATCCGTATGACCTTTTTCAATAGCGTCCAGAATCACCATTTTGATTGCTGTTTCTTCCATAAGACTCCCAAAGTTAAATAAAAATATACAAACTCTTTATAAAGTCCTTCCTATGGAAGGGCTTGAAAAGAGATTGCTTATCAAGCAGGGCAGTTTTGAACAAGTTTATAAGCTATACCTTTGAACTTTGCGTATGCCTCCAAGGAAGCCAAATTTCGACGAGTTTCCGCATTACCATACCAGTTATAAGCATCAAAAGCCGCTTGTATATGATGATCGAAGTTCAATATTGTCACTTCTTTAAAAGTAAAATCAGCCCAAACATTTTTGTCCTGCATTTCAATAGCAACCATTCCGGGGAGCAATTGCGCCACATTTTGCACTTTGCCATTCCACTTCCGGTATGCTGACCCTGGATGAACTTTTATTACTGCTTGCATTATCATTTCCGACTCCTAAAAACTTAAAAAATCAATTAACTACAGCGCAAAATTACATGGATATATATTCATGTGCAAGTTATTTTTTTAGAATATTTTTAATAATCACTGTAAGTCTTTGCGATTAATCTAAATAAAAAATATTTCAACATTAGAAAAAACGATGTTTTTTAGTGAAAATGAGTGTTTCTGTGTGTGAAATCACAGCTTAATGCGAAAGGCTGCTATGTACCTGAGTGCAATTTTACTACGTACCTGAGTGCAATTTTAAGCAAAAAAAAAGCCCTCAATTGAGAGGGCTTTGAGCACCGGACCGGATTCGAACCGATGTAAGCGGTTTTGCAGACCGCCGCACAACCACTATGCGACCGATGCGACAAATCATGCCATTTGTCATGACAAATGGCATGACAAACGGCATGAAGATAATTTCGTATATTCGGCTATGCGGAAAATGTGCGGAATTACGCACATTTTTCGCACGGGATTAATTATACATACTGGGCAAAAGCAGACCACCGGTGATTGCACCAACGGCGGCGGACATTTGCCAATTTTTCCAACCAAATATATGATTGAGCGCGAGTCCAATCGCTGCACCGGATAATGTGCCGGTAAAGTCAATTGAAAGCCCGCCAAGCCCCGAAAGGGGAGCGGGAAGATACGATGTAGGGCTTTGGCAGTTTGAAAGCCCTGATATGCCTTTGTTGCATGTGCAATTAGCACCACAATTACAGTTCAACATGTGAGTTCTCCGAAAATTGATAATAGAATGATTTTTTCATTATTTTCTTCTTTGATTTATTTTTCTATGGAAATTAATTGACTTTTTCCCATGCGGTCGTGCTATGATTATATGCTTCGGCCTAATGGTAAGTTTGTCAAATTGATATAACACTTCTAACCGGCCATTGATATTTTTTGAAATTAATTTTTGAAAAACGACAGTCTGATACTCTAATTTACCCGGTGAATAAATACCTATTTTATACATATACCGCCTGGTAAAATCCCC
>ERZ724505.908-NODE-908-length-17358-cov-10.654222_pt1 | contig 17358 bp, 16 predicted proteins | sample MGYA00376038_ERZ724505 | MGnify/ENA primary metagenome ERZ724505 (study PRJEB28724, sample SAMN07190884) | wastewater metagenome | isolation source: effluent of sewage treatment plant in Hong Hong | place: Hong Kong | collected 2016-03-17 ... | reverse complement strand
GGAACTGCTTCTCTCAACTATACGCCGCTGGAGAATTTGCCGGGGTTTGAGGGACAGAGTGGGGATTTTGCGACATATTTCGGGAATCTCTACAAGTTGGCACTGTGGATTGTGGCGATATCGGCGCTCTTCATGCTTGTTGTGGGCGGGTTTCTCTATCTTTCGAGCGCGGGGAATACGGCGCTTCTTGGCACAGCGAAGAAGGTGATTTACTCAGCGCTTATTGGGCTGGTGATCGCGCTTATTTCATGGCTGCTTCTCGATACGATAAACAGCGACCTGACGAATTTGAAACTGACGGGGCTAACCGGAGCAATAGGAACTAGCAGTGGTACAAGCAGTTCGTCAACAGCCTCACCGACAAGTGGCTCCGCGGCTGCAGTTTTGAGTGAAGCGTATAAGATGGTAAACAATACCTCTTGTAATTACAGCCAAGCTATCCCTCGGAATGGTTGTCAAGGTGATCCGCCTCATACGGACTGTTCGGACTTTGTTGTCTCTGCATATAAGCGAGCAGGGTGTTCCGTTCCTCCTGATGGTACCTCAAATATGAAAGCCGTAGCTGAAGACATTGGCGATAAGAGCAGCTTAAAATCCGGGGATGCTATTGTTTACAATAACGGGTCACATGGACACGTTGTGATTTGTGAAAATAGCGGTTGCAGTACGTATACGGCTGCCGCTTCAACTAAGAGCGGACTTGTGAAGGGGCGAGACTCTGCTCATGTGTTTTCTGACGGTGCTGCTGCCGGAGGTTTGAAGGTGCTTCGGGTAAGTAAATACTGCAAAAGCTAGCTGATATGACCCAGAAAGTTCACATACAAAAAAAACGTGAAATCCCTGTTCTCTTCGCAATTATTTTCGTGCTGAGTATTATTGCTGTCAGCATTTTTTTTCTTCACAAGAAAGAATCTCCTCAGTCCGGCAATGTGAATTCTGCAGAGAATGATCGGACATATACATCAGTAGAGCAATTTTACGGTTCGATTTCCAGTGATGGTGGCAAGGGAATGCGGTGGGCAAACTTTGATAAGCATCAGGATGTTCATTCTGTTTCGCTTAATGATGTGCTCTTGCAAGACGGATCGATTTCTGCGGAAGGGGATGCTTTTATTCGCTACATGAGTCAACGGGATTTCGATATATTCTGTTATGGGAGTGACAATATTCCGCGTTGTGGTATATACATGTCATTTGCACACCTGGAAAACTATTCGGGAAATTCTTATGAGGACGCTCTTGTAAAGTTGGATGCGTGGAGTTCATTTATATTGAAAGATTTGCATGGAATTCTCTTTCCACGAAATTTGTTGTCCATGGAGGACATTGGGCAGGATGTCCAATTTGGTGAAGAGTATTCTTTAGCTACGGATTTGGGATTAAAATACAAAAGTTCGGAAGTAGTCATTGGTTCAAAGAGAAGAGATATTTATTGCGGTGTCGTTGATGGGTATGTTATTCTGACAACTTCCAAGGAGGGTCTGTTTGAAGCCTCTCGGGAACTTTTTTCGCTTGTTCCATGAAGTTTCTATGAAGAAATTCTTCATTGTCATGGCGGTGTTGTTTGGGGTGTTGCTCCTGTTCTTTTTGATATATAACTTCTTGTTCAAAAACAATCCGCTTGAGGGAAAAGTGCCGAATGTTGCGGTGATTCCCAATACGTCTGAGGTCAATACGTCAAAGCCCGAGTCTGTGGCGGATGACCAAAAAATAGCGGCAGTTACCGAGAGTGAAGGGCTCGCGCCATTCTTTGATGCGAAAGACCGCGCGCTGCTCTACCTGGTGCCGGATGAGAAGGCGCTGAAAGAAACATTTCTGGCGACCGGGCTGCCGAAAACTGTGACGACTTTCCCATTTGTTCCTCGCGATATCGTGTGGTCGCCGGATGGCGGAAAGGCGCTGGTGAAGAAGAGCGATACTGAGTGGGCGCTTCTGACTCGTCAGTCCGCGGGAACATCGAGCGAGCCTATGGTATCGGTCTTGAAATCGGGAATAGAGAGCCCGACATGGACGAGCTTGGGGGATCGCATTGTCTACAAATATTTTGACCCCGAAACGAAGAAACGGACGCTGAATGTTGCCAACCCGGACGGGTCCGATTGGGAAGTGATTGGCGAAACACCGTTTCAGTTTCTTGAGATGCGTCCAGTACCGAAGAGTTCGACGGTGGCCGTGTGGAATCGCGGCAATGCTTTTGAACGTACGTTGCTCAGTATACTACCTATCGTTGGCGGGGAGATGAAGGAGATTTTCTCCGCCAATTATGGCGCCGACTATCTGTTTGCACCGAGCGGCGCGCGCATTCTGGTATCGGACTCCATAGAAAAAGGGAGTTCGAATATGTCTCTCGCACTGCTTAACGATCAAGGGGGCGGATACACCAATCTCTTCGCGCCATCTTTTGTGGGGAAGGCGGTGTGGTCGAAGAATAGCCGGTTTGTATACTATGCGCTTCCCGGATCGATACCGGCTGGAAGTATTTTGCCGAATGATTACTATCGCAAACCGATTCTCACGGCGGACACCTTTTGGAAGGTGGATGTTGAGACGGGCGAAAAGTCGCGTATTGTGGATCCGAACGATATTGATCAGAATTACGATGCCGAAGATCTCGTGCTGGATGCCGACGAGGCGATTCTCTTCTTCTGCAATCGACACGACGGAAGGATATATCGAATCAACTTGTAGATCCGCTTCCCGAATTCTTTCAGCGTTCGGCGTCTACTTGAGATGAGCTCTAGTGAGAATTTATAGAGCGTGATGAATTCTCCTTAGTTGACGACGCTTCTTTACTTTGGTTTACCTTGTAGCATCTTCGAGGGAGATTTGCGATGTGCCTGGGGAAATATGCCGAGAAAGAATATGATCCAGAAGAGAGGGGCGAGACCCATCCTCCAGTAAGGTGTGTCGAAGAGTCCGTGGACGAGTAACGCTATCATAATCGCAGAAAGCGCCAAGAGAGCTGATGAAGGCTCTTTTTTTGTGGCAACATGAGAAATGTTTCGAAACCAGAATACAATGAGAAAACAAAAGGAAATGAGACCGAGTACGCCGCTCTCGAGCCAGAACGCAAGGAAAATATTATGCGGCTCTGGGACGGACCATTCGAGATAAGGCGGAAAGAACGGTTGATAGGCGAGATAACAGCTCTGAAAATTTCCCGGTCCGATACCGAATATTGGGGAGTCGGCAATCATTTTCTCGGCGGATTTCCAGATCATGACGCGCGAAGCAAATGATGACCGCGAATCGGGACTGAAGAAATGCTCGAATCGCGGCGAGTTTTTATGGGCAACAGAAAAGAGTGCGATGCTTGCGAGGGCGATACTCAGCGCCATGCCGATGGTTTTTGGGGTTATACGACAGCGCGCACCTTCGAAGAAAAGTATCGCCATACCGAGAGCAAGCCATGCCGAGTAGGAATGAGTCAGGAACAAAAGGAAGAAAAAAATGAAGGCGGAGAGAGGCCAGAGAAGCGTCTTGTGTGTCCGTAGGAAGTACCATGAAAGTATGGCGGCGGGCTCGAGAAATAGAGCAAGAGCGTTTGGCGAATTGAAGATACCTTTGAATCGTCCGTCATAGGTCACTCCGCTTCCAAAAACCCACATGAGAGATGAATAAATACCAAAGGGAAGAAAAGATACTGTGAACATTGATAGGAGTTTCTCGCGCGAAAAATATCGCTGTGCGGCGAGAAAGATGACATACCCGAACAGGATAGGAAAGAGAAACCATGACTTCACAATCCCAAGTGCTCGAAGCGATGTCTCCGGAGAGAATGGACAAATCGCCTGCTCCGAATGTGCAGCGATAATCGAGAGTATGACACTTCCAACAAGGGCGAGTATGCCGAGTGTCACCGGGCGCGGCGGAATAAAAGTGATACCGGCGGTTTGGCGGCGGAACGTGCGAGAAGAAAATTGTGCGATAAGCACAAGAACGCAGAAGAGCGTTGCTGCTTCGATGAAATAAATCGGTATGCCGAACAATATGAAACGGGCTCCTTCGAAGGGGAGAAGGAGAAAGACGCTTATGATGCCGGCGAGGAGTATTTTCATGGAAATTACAAGATACATGCGATCAGACTGAGGAACAGTGGGAGAATGTGCACTGAGTATAGCGGCGTTTCAAAAAGGCTATGAACGAAAAAGATCAGCATTGAGCATCCGCCAGCAAAGAGCATCGGATTGTCTCGGCGTTTCGCGAGGGCGCGTGCAGTGGTGCTTGTAATAGCAAGGAAAAAGAGTAAAGCGGTTACGATGCCGGTTTCGGCGGCGATATCGAGCAGGGTATTATGCGCATAGCGCGGCTCGCGGTAGTGAGCGGAGGGAAGCACAGTGTTGGAGTAATTGCCAAGCCCCACGCCGGTCAAAGGGTGTTTGGCGATAATATGTATTGCCTCGCTCCAGATGGCGAGTCGACCGCTGGTTGAATGATCGGAAAGGTCGAATGTTGAGAGTAGACGGTTGGAAAGAGGGTTTGGAACAAGTGCGACGAGCGTGAAGAGCATGCCAAAAATGCCGAGCTGAAGGAAATGTTTGCGGATGAGTTTCGAGAAGAGAAGGCTAAAAGAGACGACTGCGGTGATGATGAGGGCGAGGTATCCGCCCCGGGAGAACGTGAGCATATCCGCGAGAAAAATGACGCCGGTTGTTGCTATGAAGAGAACCTGCGCCCCCTTCGTCTTTTGTTGTGTTGCCTGAAAGGCGAGCGCGAGTGAAAAAGGAAGTGTCATGCCCCAAAAGAACGAAGCGATATGCGGATCGGGAAAGAAAGCGCTGGCGCGGAAGAAATTTGTTCCGCCGACATTGGCAACCATACTGGAGTATTCGGATACGACACCGGAAACCGTCTGTCCGGAGAAGATGGGAATAACAATGTGCTGCCAGAAACGCAGTGCCGGATCGAGACCGACAAAGAACGGGAGGAAACTTTGTGCAATGCCGATGATGCCGGAAAGTGCGGAACCATATACGAGCGATTTTGCAAACTGTTCCCGTGAAGACGTTTTGCGGAACACGGAGAAGGCAATGAGAAAGAGTGGAAAAAACGAGAGTAGGAAGGCGAGTTTGCGTATTCCCCATGAGAGATGTTCGGCAAAAAAGAGGGAAAATGCCGAGAGAAACAAGATAGATGCCAAAAGGATTGCTGCGAATGCGCGCGGAATGATAAGTGATCGACGAAGGAGCGAGTGCGCGAGCCAAAGTCCGAACAGCCCGAGGACGAAGAGTCTCGAGATATGGAGATCGACGCCGGAGAGTGGACTCAGCGCAAACTGAAAAGGAAGTGTGGCAAAGAAGAAAACGAAGAGGAGTCGAATCATACGCGACGTATCTTTCGGAGAAGTTTCAAGAAGTACTGTTCATATCGCGGGCGATGCAGGGAGAAATATCGGTCTTGGGAAAGATCGTATTCGAGCTTTTGCCGAATGCTTGAACCGTTCATACTACCGCCCCCTCGATGGAGCACACGGATATGCGGCAGGAACAGAATTTTTTTACGGAGTTTCTTCATGCGAGCACAGAGGTCGACATCTTCGTAGTAGAGGAAGAAGTGTTCGTTAAAGCCGTGAATACGAAAAAAGAGCGCGCGCGGAATGGCAAGCGCCGCGCCGCTCACCCAGTCGACGTTTCGGAGTCGGGAGCTTCTCCAGAGGTGTGCGCTTGCGGAGAGAAGGAGATGGTTGCGTAAGAGATTACAAAGCGTGACGTTTCTGCCGGCGCTCCATGGCTGCGGCATCTCCGGTTCGACGAGGAGCTTCATGCCAATAATACCCAGGGAATCGTGGCGATGGAACAGTGCTTCCACTTCGAGGAGATTGCCCGAGAGAAATCGCGCATCGGGATTCAAGAACATGAGAATGTGTCCTTGAGCGTGTTCGGCGCCGCGATTGACGGCGAAGCCGAACCCGCGGTTTTCATCGAGCGGTAAGAGTGTAAAAGAAAATTTTTTCTGCAGAGCGATGAGCGCCGATTGTTCACGCGAGTCATTGTTTACCACGATGCACTCGTATTCTTTGGGAAGTGAGATATTTCGAAACGACGAAAAACACGCCGGGAGAAGTGCGGCGCTTTGATAATTCACGATAATAAACGAAAACCGCGGCGTCTTCTGTGTGGCGCTAGTATCCATATTTCCAGAAATCTCTGATCGCGTCGCGTACGGAACGTGCCGAGAGATCATTGGCATTTCGTGCGATGCGAATCATATTCCATGCTTTCCGTATCACGAGGGCGCTCCAGAAGAAGGGCTGTCCGATGAGGGGTATATTTTTTCGGAAGAAAAAGAGTCCCGAACGGACAAGCCAGTATGTTTTCTCGGGGTTCTTTGTGCTTTCCTCGGAGTGCTCTATGACCACTCTCGGATGCACAACGATGGAGAATCCGGATTTCTTGGTGCGATAGGAAAGATCGGCATCTTCGTAGTAGAGGAAGAATCGCTCATCGAAGAGTCCGACGATGCGGAACACCGAGGCTTTGATGAGCGGCGCGCATCCGGAGAGAAAGCCGGTTTCGAATGGCAAATCGCGACTGCGCGGTGGAGTATGGAGAGCACGTAGACGAGACCAGGAGAGTTTCCCGCCGCCAAACCAGACCGATCGATTCTTCGAACGCAGTATGAGCGGAGATACCATGCCAGCATCCGCGTGTCGTTCAAGGAGAGCGACGAGCGGTTGCAGTGAATCTTTTGGGACTTTTGTATCGGGATTCACGAGCCAGACATATTCCGCTCTCTGATCGAGTGCGAAGCGGATGCCGACATTCATGCCGCGCGCGAAGCCGACGTTTTCGGAGTTTCTGATGAAGTGCGCTTTCGGATATGTTTTCCGCGCCTGTTCGAAAGAACCATCTGTGGATGCGTTGTCTATCACGACAACGCGGAAGAGTGGATAGTCGAGATGAAAGAGTGAGCGAAGGCACGCGGGAAGTGTCGCTCTTCCGTTATAGTTAAGCACCAAGATAAAAACAAGCGGAGATCGGTTCATACGAGAGGCGAGGAAATAGGCGTGTCTTTACGTGATGCGGGTTTGCGAAAGAGAATGGGGGCAACTTCGTCCATGCTGATGCCGCCGGTTGCCCAGAGCGCTGCCAGGTAGACGCCTATACCGCCCAAGAGTCGCACCAGAAAGGGGAATGATGCGCAGAAAAAGAGGAATGCTCCCAAGACGACGGAGGCAAGGAGTATGCGGAATACCCCGTGTCCGTCGGGTCGATATCCGAGGAAGCGGAACGCGAGTATGGCGGTGCCGAGCGCAACAGCGCCTTCGGTTGCGAGCGAGACTCCCGCGGCACCGGCAAAGGAATATCGGGGGATGATGAGGAGATTGGCAACAATATTACACGCGGCGACCACGGAGAGGAGCGCGAGAAGGCGCTTTTGGAGATTGCCGGCAATAAGAATGGCGTTGAAGAAGTTGCCGAAGAATATGGCGGCGAGAGAGAAGATAAGAATGCGAAGCGGAAGAGCGGCCGCGAGGAAATCCGGTCCGCCAATGAGAAGGACAAGCGGCTCGGCAAGGAAAAACCCGCCGACGGCAAGTGGTGCGGCAAAGACGACGAATACTTTGAATGTTTTGTCGGCAACAAGTCGAAACTTTTCCGGTTCATGGAAAATGTATCGAGAGAAAAGCGGGAGCACGAGTCCGGCGATCATGGCGGGGAAAAAGGTGAGGTTCTCGATGATTTTATAAGCGGCGTTATAGATGCCGACATCGGCACTCCCTTGGAGTATGGAGAGGAGTATCGTATCCATCTTGAAATAGGCGAAGGATACGATGGAGATGATGCCGACGGGAAGCGACTCGCGAAGGAAATTTTTCCAGAACGGAATATCGAAGGAAAGTCGGAACGGAAGGAGTCTCTGGCTGAGGAAAAAGAGCAGAACCGCATTGAAAACCATGTAGGCGAGGAGTGCCAAAATGATGGCGCCGAATCCCCAATCGAAAGAAACGGCGGCAACTATAATGCCGAGTTGGAGACATTTTCCGAGAAATTCCACCGTTGCCACCTCGAACATCGCGAGGCGTTTCTGGAAAATGCCGTTCAGTATTCCGGAAGAGGAAGCGAAGACGAAGGCGACTGCCGCGATAATGATGCCGAGCCGAAGCTCGCGATCGTATGGGAGAAACGGTGTGGTGATGAGAGCGAGTCCTAAGACAAGAGACGAGCTCACAATGCGCAGTGCGACAATGTTGCCCACGATAGTTTGTTCGGGAGCGTCCTTGCGGGATATTTCTCGCGCGAGAAGCGGCGAGAGTCCGAAGTCCGCGAGCGCGGCGAAGAGTCCGAAGAAGGCAAGCACGGTTGCGTAGTTGCCGAAGCCTTCGGTGCCGAGGTAACGCGTTATGAATCCAATTGCAACAAGCGCCAAAACCGTCGAAGCGATTTTGGCGACGGAATTGAAGACAACATTATAGGCGATGCGTCGAGCGAGTGGCATGGAGAAAAGTGGATAAAGAATGGGAAATAAAGAACACAGGGTATTACTAACCTCGGAGAGATTTGAGAGTGTGTCTAAGAAGGCTGTTTTTCCGAAAGAAATTCTTTTTTTGCTTGTCTTACACTTCGTACGCCTGCCTGCCGGTAGGTAGGAAAGCCGCAAAATAAAGAATTTCTTTCGGAAAAGCGGTTACATCGTGCATTTTGTAGAGCTTTTTAGACACCCCCTGGGTCTTCTGTCATTCCTGTGCCTGCCTGCCGGTAGGGAGGAAGATGGGAATCCAGGTTCCACAAAACTAAACGTTACAAGCAACGAAATGGCAAAATGGCGGTATGCTTACTTCCTTATTCTTAACCTCTCATTCAGGCATTCCCTTTCGGTTTGACAACCACCTTCCGATGCTCGCCGGTACCGGAGCTTTCTGTTGCTACCATGGTCGAATCGGCCAGTGCCAAGTGCACGCACTTTCGCTCAAACGGCGTCATAGGACGGAGAATGACGGGCGTTTTCTCGGTCGATGCTTTTGTTTCAGCTTCTCGAGCTTCCGCAAAGAGCGCTTCCGCCTTTTCTTTCCAGTAAGAATTCACGTCTATCGAAAAGTCCGCCCATCCTTCGAGCTTCCGCCGCGCGGAGGCGCGCACAATAGTTTGCAATGCCTCGAGGTTGAGTCCGCGCTGACCGATGAGGAGATTCGATCCTTCGGCAGTGGATATCTGGCATACAAATTCTCCCTGCAAGGGAAATACCGGTTCCTCGATGGCTACGGATGCTGGCAGAGTCATCTTGTCAAGAATATCTCGCACCAGGGAGCGGACGGTTTCGGCGTGCTGGGTCTTCATAGGAGTGTCTTCTCATGTGGTTATGAGTCGCAAAACGACCCTTCCCTCCTGAGAGGAAAGATACCATTGTTGAGCCACGATGAAAAGGGTTGTGCGCGTGGTGCGAAGGAATGCTCTTCTTTGGAAGAGCCTACGAAGACTTGCGCAGAAGAACAGGTTGCTTTTTTTGCGCAGTTTTTTTCAAGAGATATCGCTGCTGCGCAATCATGAAGAGCGTGGAAACAAGCCAATAGAGTGCAAGTCCTGAGGGGAAAGTGATGCCGAAAAAGAGCGTGAGTCCGGGACCGATGTAGAGCATCTGTTTGGTCATGATTTGGCTGAAATCGGGATCTTCCGGTGATTTCTGGTTTTTTGTCGGTGCAGATTTCTCCGGCGTCTGGTCCTCTTTCCGCTGATCCATGATCATCTTCATCTGGTAGTACTGAGCAAAGGCCGTTGTCGCTGCGAGGAGTATGCTCGGCTTGGAGAGGTCGAGTATTCCCACAAAGAATCGGTGAATATCTCCCGGATTGGAAATAAAGCCGTAGAGATCTTCGGTCGAGACGCTGAATCCGGCATTGGAAATGTTGAAAAGCACGCGGTAGATGGCGATAAGCACGACGAGCTGGAGTATGAGCGGGAGGCAACCGGAGAGCGGGTTGATTTTGTTCTCTTTGTAGAATTCCATCATCGCGCGGCTTTGCTTCTCGCGATCGCCTTTGTGCTTTTTTTGAAGCTCTTTTATTTTTGGCTGAATCTCCTGCATTTTCTTCTGCGACTCGATTTGCTTTTGGGAAAGCGGAAACAGAGCCGTTTTCAGAAGGAGCGTTGCGATGATGATGGCAATGCCGAAATCTCCGCCCGGGATAATGTCGTAGAGAAAGACAAGAAGGTTATATATCGGTTGATAGACGCCGGAGTGAAAGAGTGCGGACATGGAGAAGATATGAAAAGTAATACTGAACCAGGAAACCGGTCGCCAAGAAGAATCTCTTTTACGCGACTTTTATCCGGTCGTGCTAGGTGTTTGAAGTTGGCAGAGAAACCGGAGTTTTAGCAATTCAACCCAAAAACTACGTACTCGTGGTTTCTTGCGAATCTCAAAAAGCTCCCACGCATGTCATTCCGACCGAAGCGGAGGAATCTCAAGCGGTGTATTTCGAAAGAAATGCCACATCTCTCTTCGGTTTCCACACATTCCACTTTACCATACTTTTTGGTAGGGCGCGTTTCAAGGCTTTGTGTCAGAATATCACGGTTTCCTATCGTTGCCGTTGCTCTAACACCAAGCGGGTGCGATGGAGCAAGGACTCTATATCTCCGGCGACGGTCGAGAGGGGGAGCTTTCTTGGAGTCTTCTTGAGGGGCATGACGACTATGTCGTATCCGGGCGCGAGAGAGGCGAGCCGAAGGCGAAGTGCCTCCCGAACAAGTCGCTTTATTCGGTTTCGGTCAACGGCACGCGGTGAGATTTTCTTGCTCACGACTACGGCAAATCGGCTCCTGTCGAGCGAATTGGGAAGTGTAGCGAATGAAAAAAGGCTTCCATAAGCCTTCTTCCCGAGACGAAACACGCGGCGTATGTCCTCATGATCGGATAATCGGTATGCTTTCGGAAGCATAGCAAAAAGCGGTTATACCGTGAGCTTCTTTCGTCCTTTTCGTCGTCGGGCGGCGAGCACTTTTCGCCCGCCAACCGTGGCGCTCCGCTTGCGGAACCCGTGCCGGCGACTCCGCTTCAATTTTTTGGGCTGGTACGTTCGTTTCATAAGACGCTGTCTGATGCAAAAAGTATTTCGAAGTGTACCAAAAAGACGGAAAAAGTCAAACACTGAATTGTCCACAGGTTATGCACAGCCCTTTTTACAAGGAATATCGAAGTGGTGTAGTGTGGAGAAGTATCAACTCTGTGTGCGGGAAGGGGGCGAATGGCGTTATGAAGTATGAAGCATTGTGGAAAGCGGTTTTGGGGGAGCTGGAATTGTCCGTTTCGAAAGCGAATTTCGAGACGTGGCTTTTGAATACCGAACTCGTGTCTGTTGAGAAGAATGTCGCGCGTATCGCCGTCGGGAGTCCGTTTACCAAGGAATGGCTGGAAAATCGATACAATCATATTATTTTGCAGGCGTTGCAGAAGCAGGATGCTTCCATTCGGGAGATTTCCTGCTTTATCCGGACGGCAACCGACGCTTCGCAGAAAACAACTTTTGTTTCCCCGCCGGTTCGTCCGGCAGAGGGATCTCGACCGACATCACCAAATACAGAAGAACACGATGTTCTCTCTCGCATCGTTGATCATGTGGAAAAACCATGGGAGACGCGTTCGGTATCTCGCGATGCGCGGCAGGAAGTTCCCGTGCAGGAAAGTGTCCCGACGGCAGGGGTGTCACCGGGCATATTGCCGGTTCATCCCACATTTGAGCGAGACGTCGCACCCGTTGATTCCGCCTCGATGCCGCGGCGGCCGGTCGCTTCCAATCTCAACCCTCGCTATACCTTTGAAAATTTCATTATCGGCGAGAATAATGAGCTGGCGCGCGCCGCATCATTTGCGGTCTCGCAGAGTCCGGGTACGCTGTATAACCCGCTCTTCATCTATGGCGTGGTTGGTGTTGGGAAGACACATCTCTTACAATCGATTGGCAATGAGGCACGGAAAAACAATCCGAATTTGGTGGTTCGCTATACGACGTCGGAGCAATTCACCAACGAACTCATCAATCATCTGAAAAATCAGACCATGGAGGATTTCAAACAGTCATATCGGGAAATCGATATTCTTCTCATCGACGATGTGCAGTTCCTTTCCGGTCGCGAGAAAACCCAGCAAGAATTTTTTCACGTCTTCAACAATCTTCACCAGCTCAATAAGCAAGTGGTGATTACGAGTGATCGGACGCCGCGCGCGATCCCGACCATAGAAGATCGGCTGAAAAGTCGTTTCGAAGGCGGCATGATCGCCGATGTGAGTCGTCCCGATCTGGAGACGCGCATGGCGATACTGCGACTCAAGCTACTTGAAAAAGGTACGACCCTTGAAGAAGACTGCATTCGATTTATTGCGGAGAATATCACGAACAATGCGCGCGAACTTGAAGGGGCGCTCAATCGCGTGTTGGTCTCGGCGGAATTTCAGAAGGTTCGTCCGACGCCCGCCTATGTGGCCAAGGTGCTCGGGCAAATCATTACGGCGCACAAGCAGACCGTGACGCTCGAAACAATCGCCAAAGTGGCGGCGGAGTTCTACAATGTGCCCGAAGAAGAACTGTATAAGAAAGGTCGCAAGAAGGAAGTGGCGCTCGCGCGGCAAACGGCGATGTATCTTGCCCGAACCGAGCTTGATGTCTCGCTCTCGGGTGTCGGCAAGCACTTCGGCGGGCGCGATCACACCACCGTGCTTCACGCGGTCGATCACATTCAGAAAGACATGGAGAAAGACGGCCGCTTCAAAGAAGACATGGTGAGCCTGCGAGAGCGGCTGTATCGGGAGTGAATAATTTCAAGAATTCTGTAAAAGTGTATGTTGACTATCAAAACATCGATTCGTCAGAGTCAGATTCAGGGTTTCGGACTGTTTGCGGAAGAAAAGGTTCCCAAGGGAGCTACGATATGGAGATTCGACTCGGAATTCGATCGGATTTTTGATCCGAAGGAAGTGGATAAAATGGATGAACTTAAGAAGGAATTTCTCTACCACTTCGCTTACCTGGAAAAAACGCTTCAAAAGTTTGTTTTTCCGGTTGATGATACGAGATTTATCAATCACTCAGTCCGTCCGAATATTGTTGATGTAGGAACTCCCGGAGAGGGATTGTGCTGCTCGATAGCATGTCGGGATATTGAAGTTGGCGAAGAAATAACTATCGACTATCGAGCAATCGATTTAAATGATGAGAAAAGCAGTGAAGAGTATCTCTCAAAATGAATTCATAAATTTTCAAAATTCAAATATTCTTTATCGCTCGAAATTTGAAGACTATATAAAGAGATGTCACTATGAAAGTCGAAACATCAAAGATTGTTGTATCAGGAAGGAGTATGCTGGTTGCTGGGTCCTTTGCATTATCTGCGTATTTTGTGATAGCCCTTTGGAATTTTTGGTCAACCTTCGTCGATGCGCTTGGATTTAATAGCACTGTATTTATTCTTGGATTTGCACTCCTCTTCCTTGTCTCCTATGGAATAACCAATTGGAAAAAACACGCTCTCTGGATTGTTCCTGTGGTACTCATTGCTTTGAGCTTTTCACTATGGGAAAACCCCTATCTGAAGGTTATCAGTATTCTCTTGTTGCCACTTATCATGAGTGTCGTGTTCAGCTACTCGCTTCTCTCCACAAGAACCATCGATATACGATTTGTCGTTCTTTCGATAGTGGAAAGAATGACGCTTTTTTTTAAGTTGAAAGCAGCTGTCTCTTTAGTGTGCGGCAGGTGGCGTTTGACCGAAGGTGAAAATAAGAAAGTGCTCTCACGGGTTGCTCTGGGCATTCTTCTCTTTTCCATTCTTGCTCTTACTGTTTTTATCCCGCTGTTGTCTTCAGTTGATCCTCAGTTCGCAGTGATTATGCATGGTATTCTTGACTGGTTCTACCAGGTGCTGTCTTTTCGATATGTGGGTCGAATCGCTTTTGCCTCGGTTGCCACAGTGCTCATTATTAGCTATTTTCTTTCTTTCGAGAAACGATCAGAAGATATTAATGGTCAGTCGTTACCACAGAAAACCGTACTCGATCCGGTGATTTCAGGGATTGTCCTTGGAGGGGTGCTCATGATGTATGTCATATTTATAGCTCTGCAACTCCCCTATCTTTGGATGAATCAATTGCCGGTTGATTTCCAGTCAACCGAACAGTTAGTGAAGAGTGGTTTTTGGCAGCTTCTACTTCTCTCGGCCATAAACATCATTTTCTTTTTTGGATATTTTAAGAAAACTACTGCAGGAGTTCAGAACATACTGAAAGCGTTTACGGTTGCCTCATTCCTTCTCTTGATTTCAGCTGGGCACCGGATGTTTCTCTATGTTTTTTTCTATGGTCTGAGTTATGAAAAATTTTTCGCCTCATATACAGTGATATACTGTGCCATTCTCTTTGCATGGTTGTCGTATCAGCTTCTCTTTCGTCGTGGAGGCGATCTTGTGAAACATTTAATTTTCTCCTTGCTCTGGATGTATGGAATTGCCACAGTGATGCCGGTGGAAAGAATCATCTTTTCTTTTAATGAGGAAATGTCGCGTCGACCTGATTCTCGAATAAAGATGAACGAACTCAGAATGCTTTCATATGATGTTCTCCCTTTGGCGGCAACATACCACGGTGATGCGGAATGGCAAGGAGATTGGTGTTATTGGGCTGAGAGAGAAATGCGCACCGTAGCGAGAAAGAAGTGGTATGAAAAGAATTTGGCTAACTTTGCTGATATACGTATTCCCGAGAGTTGGAACAAGAATGAGGGATGCGCTACGCCTCAAGAACAAACCACACCGTCCGAACCAGTGCTCCCGGAAGATACTCGAACACTATACAATGATACGGATTTTTCGTTTCAAGTGAAATATCCAAACAAGGGGTGGCAGATCATACGGCTCTTTGATTTCGAAAAGAATCAAAAAAAGGGTATCCATCTCTACAAAGATGAAAAAACGGATGTTTCCATCCAGCCGATCGGGAATGTGCGATTGGCAATTGACCGCTCCATAAAGCCAATTGCCACGCGGCTAAGCGGTCATATTACGGGAGTAAAAACCGTTTGGGAGACCTCGGGTGGCAATGGGATGATTGTTATCAAGCTGGACTCATATCCAAAATCTTGGAATGGTGAGCATGCTATTGAGGCCAGATATACCAGGGACACAAAAAAAACAGTGGAAGGTATTCTTGAGAGCCTGGTATTTAGCGAGAAGTAAAAACGAATCGAAGTGTAAAAAGGGTTCTGTACGATTCACTCTCAAACAATCCCTTTGTCGTTTGGAACTTAACAAATGTTATTTATACGAAATGCTTATGAAAATCATGTGTACGCAGGAAAATCTCAAGCGAGCGATCGGGGCGGTGGAGCGGGCAGCGGGACGACAGAGCGCGCTTCCGGTTTTGGCAAATGTGCTCCTCGAAACGGAGTCGGGGAGACTCAAGCTTTCGGCAACCAACCTTGAGATTGGTATCGTGGCGCGTGTCGGCGCCAAGGTGGAAGACGAGGGGAGTCTGACAGTGCCGGTCAAGGTGCTCTCGCAATTCGTCGGCAATCTCCCGGGGACGGAAGTGGCAACCCTCGAAGAGACGGCGCAGTCGCTTTCTATTTCGTGTGGCGGGTACCGGGTGAAAATTAAGGGGTTGCCGGCGACGGACTTTCCGATTATTCCCGCCAAGAAGAATGCCGCCTCCATAGAGCTTCCGGCGCAGGCATTTCGAGCGGCGCTCTCGCGGCTCTTGCCGTGTGTCGCGACACAGGAGACGAGACTCGAATTGACCGGCGTGAACTTTCTTTTTTCCGAAAAGGACGTGGCGCTCGCAGCAACGGACAGTTTTCGTCTTGCAGAAGAAATCGTGCCACTTGAAAAATTTCTTGATGAATCCATGCTTTCTGAAATAGGCGCGATCGGCTCGCTTATCTTGCCGGCAACCACGCTTATGGAGGTGTCGCGCGCTATCAGTCCAACGCAGAAGACTGTTTCCATGACACTCGATGAGAATCAGGTGTTTTTCGAAATGGAAGGTGTTGAGGTGATTTCCCGTCTTATTCTCGGGAAATTTCCGGACTATCGGCAGATTATGCCACAAGAATTCTCGTTTTCCGCCGTTCTCGAAAAGGAGGCGTTCTTGCGTTCGCTCAAAATCGCAAGCGTGTTTGCTGCCGGGGAAATTGCGGTCGAGCTTGCTTCCGACGAGGGAAAGGTTTTGGTTGAGGCGGTATCGAGCGGTGTTGGCGAACAGCAGGCGGAAGTTCCGGCGAAATTTCTTTCGGGAAGCGGACGACTCCGCGTTGTCTTTCCGCCGAAGTCACTTCTCGATGGCGTGGGATTTATGGAGACCCCCTCGATTGCTTTTCGCGGGAATACATCTGGAACACCGGTCGCGCTTGCGATGACCGACGACGAGACGCCTCGCACGAATTTCACGTATATCATGATGCCGATACAGAAATAGGCTATGAAATCGCTCGCGAATTTTCTTGCTTCGAAATACCGACAGGATTCCGCGCCGCGAAAGAAAACATCCCGCGCAGTTGACGAGAAAACCGTACTTTTCCTGGCAACGAAAATCATTGAGGAAGAATACGGGAAGCGCGGTGTCGCATCGGTAGTACCGCGCTCCTTCGACGGTCGGAAAATCTCTTTGTCTTGCAAGAGCAGCTTGTGGGTCGAAGAAATGAGCGCGTTTCGGGCGGACTTCCTCCGGCGTCTTGCCGATCAGGGCGCTGACGCCGTCGTTGATATGAAGGCTTCGAATGAATACGGTCGAGGGTAGGCCGTATTTTTGGCGAGAAACATTGCCAATAAATATAATCTGAACAAGTATAAAACAGGGCTTAAGAGAGCCATGTTTTATATATACAGCGCGATTGTCAACTCGAAATCACATAAATATCAACTAGTATTGACAAATATAGTTGTCTATGCTACACTCAAGCGTTGGCAAATAAAAGAGAAGTGGATGTGAGTCAGTGGTCTTCCTAACAGTATTTCTTGGCGGAACGGCGGTTCCGGAGTAATCTTCGGGATTGCCGTCCCACTTGGAAATATTTCATTTTTCAATACCCGAAAACAGAGGCGCGAAGGCCTCTGTTTTTTTATCTCTCTTACTTGGCTGTCTCCAAATCTCCATCAGTATCTCGGCATACCCCGCATGTCCCACAGAGGTGATACAATGGAAGTATGGCTACATTTGAAACAAAAATCTCAGGAGAGGTGGGGGAACTTGATAAAGGGGCACTGTCAGTGGAGGTGAATAGTAATGATGTCGCTACCCCTGAAAAAGAAAGTAATGGGTCTGAGACTGTAATAAATAGTCACCTTTGCGTCGTGCTTGAAAAAGTACGGCGCGTTTTTTATTTTAGGACTTACGCGTTTGCCTGAATACATGAGAGAATGATACCGGACCCTA
>ERZ724505.907-NODE-907-length-17378-cov-4.938579_pt1 | contig 17378 bp, 14 predicted proteins | sample MGYA00376038_ERZ724505 | MGnify/ENA primary metagenome ERZ724505 (study PRJEB28724, sample SAMN07190884) | wastewater metagenome | isolation source: effluent of sewage treatment plant in Hong Hong | place: Hong Kong | collected 2016-03-17 ... | reverse complement strand
GTAGCACGGCATCACGAGTCGGTAGTGGCTCAAGGCTGCCATTTGCTGTGTCCACGCGAGTACCAAGCAAATACCCGCCATTAACTTCCCAGCCAATTGCTCGCGCAGCCCCACTTTCTTGCATAGCAGTGATGATGTACGGTGAGCCAATCTTTGTATGCACGTAGGGTATATTTTGTTGCTCAAGATATGTATCGACGGCATCATTACTACTGATCGAATATGCGGCAAAGTCAGGTTTGATCCAGTCAGTCACAATAGCGCCAAGCTCATCACCACGATGGAAATCACCGTTCTCGTCAATCACAAAGGGCCGATCACTGTCACCATCGGTAGAGACAATCGCATATAGGCCCGGGTGTTCGCGTGCGAGTTCTTTGAAATATCGTTGGTCGTCGGGTGTGACGTTTTCGCTGTCGATAGGTATAAAAATATCGGATCGGCCAACAGGTATAACTTCCGCACCGAGGTTTTCAAGGATGGTTGTCACGATATCTCGTCCTACAGCTGAGTGCTGGTAAAAAACAATCTTTTTGCCAGCGAGTGCGTTTGTCGAAAAAGCATCTTGGTAGCGACTAATATAACTATCTTTCGCTGTATCGTCGATAGTAAGTTGTGGTACCGATGATCTGAATGAACCGGTTTCGTTAAAGAGTGAACTGCTGCTATCGCCCTCGTACAGCGCAGCTCGTACGCTTGATACCGCTGATTTAATAGCCTGCTCATCTTGTTTAAGTATTTCACCACCAAGCTTATAAAACTTGATGCCGTTGCGATCGGCGGGTATATGACTACCGGTGACCATGATGCAAGCTGCGTTATTTTGCAGTGCGTAGTGGGCAAGGGCTGGCGTGGGTATGAAGCCGCAGTGTACAGCCATATGTCCTTTTTCAGTGATAGCGGCAATGACACTTTGAAGAATGCGAGGGGTGCTATCACGTAGGTCGCCCGCAACATAGATAGTACTGCCAGGTGAAAGCTGCTGCGCTGTCTCCAAAAAGCCCAAGAACCCTGACGCATTTATAAAACACTCAAGATCGGTCATATCTGTCAGTAGGCCGCGCAGGCCACTCGTACCAAAATTCAGCTCGAGGGGCGTGTAGTTAAGAGATTCGTGCAGTGTTGTCATGTGGCTGTAGTCCCTCCGATTATTTATCAAGTCTTTATTTATTGTACATCAGTGGAGTGACTCGTTCTGATGATACCAGCCGCCCTTTGAGGGTTGGCCATGTGTGCGGTTCAATTTGAGCGGTGAGCTATTATGCACTCCTGCCGTCGGCGCCTGTTTCTAAGGCGACGCACCCGCTTGTCTCTACTAAGCCACGACACCCCTCGACGAACAGTATAAAAGATTGCTAAGCTATATACAATGAATCTTGAAACTCCATTGAGTGCGATTAAAGGTGTGGGGCCAAAGTCGGCCGAGCAGTTTGCTTTGGCGGGAATCGAAACGGTGGGTGATCTTATTACCTTTTTGCCCCGTGGTTACGAGGATTTTTCGGAGATTGTGGCAATTACCGACATCACGCCAGGCAAGCGCACTATAAAGGCGCGCTGCGAGGCGGTGAGCACCAAGCGCGTCCGCAGAGGGCTACAGATCACAACGGCGACTCTCGCAGACAAAACAGGTAAGCTGCAAGCAGTGTGGTTTAACCAGCCATACCGCGCTACACAGCTCAAAAGTCATGATGAGTTTTACTTTTCGGGCGAGTTTGAGTTTAATTACGGCCGCTACCAACTGATGAATCCAAGCACCGAAATGGTCAGTGATTTGCCTGTGTCGACTGATCGCATAGTGCCGCTCTATCGTTCAATCAAAGGGCTCAAGAGTCAGCTTGTTCGAAAGATCCTTGTAGAACTGAAGCCACTCATCGTGATGCTTCCCGAAACCCTCCCCGAGTCACTGATTAAGCGCGAAAACCTCATGAGCTATAGTAGGGCACTGCTGGCGCTTCATTTTCCTGATTCAAGCCACGATATTGAACGGGGGCGTGAACGCATAGGGTTCGAGGAGCTGCTGCAGTTGCTGCTCGCCGCGCAACTCAACAAGCAAGCAAACGCACAGCTCGATGGCTGGCAGCTGCCTTTTGATCAAGCGGCAGTAAAGCATTTTGTGGCGCAGCTGCCGTTTGCACTGACGAATGCGCAGCGCATAGCGGCCTGGGAAATCATACAAGATTTTGAAAAGCCGCATCCTATGAACCGCTTGCTGCAGGGTGATGTGGGCAGTGGCAAAACAGTTGTTGCGGGCCTCGCGGCCAGACAAGCGGCGACAAGTGGATTCCAATCAGCAATTATGGCACCGACAGAAATCCTGGCTTCGCAGCATGCCGCAACACTGAGTGCGCTTCTGGCGCCGCTAGGGGTAACAGTGGGACTGCTTACCGGTAGCGTAAAAGGTAAGGCGCGTACTGTGTTGTATGAGCAGATCGCTAGCGGTGGTGTAGACGTTGTGGTGGGCACGCATGCACTGATTCAACAATCAGTGAAGTTCCACAAGCTTGGTTTTGTGGTGATCGACGAGCAGCATCGGTTTGGTGTGGCGCAGCGGCAAGAATTGTTACAAAAGTCCGAACGGTTGCCGCATCTGCTTGCCATGACAGCCACACCAATTCCGCGCAGTCTGGCACTGACACTCTACGGAGAGCTGGATATTAGCGTGCTAAACGAGCGTCCAAAAGGTCGTAAGCCTATCATCACCAAGATCTGGTCGCCAAATAGTCGCTCGCAGCTCTACGAACTTATCGATGAACAACTGGCGGCGGGGCGGCAGGCATACGTAATTTGCAGCCTGATCGACGACAATCCACAAAACGAACTGAAAAGCGTAGAAGCGGAGTATAAGCTACTGCACACGGGTGCGTTTAAACACCGGCGGATCGGCCTGTTGCACGGCAAAATGAAACCAAGCGAAAAAGATGCTGTGATGCATGAGTTTGCCATGGGTAAACTGGATATATTGGTGAGTACTACAGTCGTAGAAGTGGGCGTGGATGTGCCAAATGCCACCGTGATGCTCATAGAAAATGCCGATAGATTTGGCCTGAGCCAGCTACACCAGCTGCGAGGTCGTGTGGGGCGGTCTGATCACCAGAGCTACTGCTACCTGATAACCTCGACAAGCCAAAAACCCACGCAGCGCCTGCGCGAGATCGAAAAGTCGAATGACGGGTTCTATCTGGCCGAAGTCGACCTGAAGCTTCGCGGTCCGGGTGAAATCTACGGTAGGGCACAGCACGGCGAGCTCAATCTCCAGGTGGCAACGCTTGGTGATACACGACAGATTGCTAGGGCGCAACGCGCGGCAAAACAGTTCGTCGAATCAGGTGAGAGTTTGGTACAATACAAGCAGTTGGCGGCCGCGGTGGAAAAATACCAACGCCTTACGACATTAAATTAAACATGTATAGTGGTACCACATTTCGAGTAAAATCAGGGCGCGTCATGGGCGTTCATCAGCGGATTGACCGTCTTGCTCGGCGTGAGCTGGTGCAACTACTACCAAAGCGCCAGTTTTTTCCAAACGATCACGATATACTTCACTTCGAAGGTCTGAATGGTCCCGATGGTATTAAGCGTAAGAGCCCTGGCCAAGATGAACCATGGCACTATGTTGATCCAACCGACCACTCAGACGACAATTTGCGGCAAATGATTCGTGATCACATACATAATCTCACGGTCGCACTCGCGGAAGACAACCAAAAACGTGCAGCGTTTGAAGCAGCATGGATGGCGCACGCAATTACCGATGGACTCACGCCGGCTCACCATTACCCCCTAGAGGAAAAACTTGAGGAGCTTCGCGACGGGGAAGGACTCGAAACACGCAACACACGGCGCAAAAAGATTCTGCTACCTGGCAAAAACCGCCGTCATCAACTGCGCAATAACTGGGAATTTTGGGGCGCCAAAGGTGTCATGACTACACACGTGGCTTTCGAGCTGGGGATCGCAACCACACTTGCGGCTGGGGGTCGTTTGCCCGACTGCGCGCCAAGTAGTAATGATCTCGTACGGGTCAAAAACGATGGTGTCGAGCCACTGTTCGAGGAGGCGCTCCATAGGATTGCTGGCATGGAGTTGTACGAAGAATTTTCACGCTCGGGCTGGACGCGCCGCCTAGCACACGACACAAAACAGCTGCTCATACCAGAGATCGTGCGCATTGTTACACTGGCATGGTACGAAAGTGCGCTTGCGGCAGGTGACAAGAAGGCAAAAAAGAAGTGAGCGTACGTGTGATTGCGGGCATATTTGGTGGCCGCAAAATCGAAACACCCGAAGGCAAGCGTACGCACCCTATGGCCGAGCGCGTGCGTAACGCACTGTTTAATAGCATTGGTGGCGAAGTAGAAGGCGCCCGTGTGCTCGATGTGTTTGCAGGAAGCGGAGCAATCGGTATAGAGGCACTGAGCCGTGGTGCTTTACATGTGACGTTTGTAGAACGCGACCGTGTAGCACAACAGGTTATAGCTGAAAATATCGCGCTACTGGGCATTGAAGAACGAGCAAAGCTTGTAAAGGCTAGTGTCGCCGCATGGGCAAGCACGTACGACGGCGAGCTTTTTGATCTTATATTTGTCGATCCCCCTTATCATGATCCGCAGTTTTCCACAGCCATGCAAATTTCGGGTCTTTTAAAACCCGGAGCGCTTATGGTATTATCGAGACCAGGAAGAAGTGAGAGCCCGACCAAACCAGGAGTTGTTGTGGTGGACAATCGTAGTTATGGAGACGCGGCTCTCACCTACTTCCGCCTAGAGAAGTAGAGAGTAGGACGCTAAAGGCGTCTTTTATTTTGTTCTATAGTAGTCCAGAACGGCAATTGTCGCTGCCCATTTAGTGAATTTATCGAAGACTTTTGGGCGTTCTGCATCCCCGTAGGCAAAGGGGCAGCCTCTGCTGCCAGTCCGTGACTCCCAACTGTCGTCGAAATCATGATTTTGTACAATTGCTCCAATTGAATCATCAATAATAAACCGACGAGCAAAGGTGGGATTTGCGACAGAGTCACTGATTTGCCATTCGGAATAGGTGCCTTCAACGTATCTATTATGTTCGTATTGATCACGATTTGTCGCACTTAGTGTTCTTTCGCCAAGCTGGGCTGCATAGGCAATAGTGTCGATTGAAGTCTGGTGCCGCGCGATCGCAAGTGCGCTGATGCGTCCGATAGGTAGTTTATGATCGTCAAAAGCATTTTTAACGATATCGTTTGTGTCCGAAAGTCCTTGCGAAAGTTTTATTAGCGTACCATAGGCTGAGTTTGGATGGATTCCAGCCTCAAGCCATGCCGCTTCCATAAAGTCATGACGATCAATGTAGTCAAGTTTTGCCAAGTGAAATGGATCGATTGTTGAAGCAAAATTTAATAACACTAGTGCATCAATCGCACTTGGTTCTCTTTTTCTCTCCGTGACATCGGTTATCATAAATGGCCTACTTGCCCACCGATAAATTTTAACTCTTTGGTACGGCGGAAAGGACTTGAACCTTCACGCCCGGAGGCACTAGCTCCTAAGGCTAGCGTGTCTACCAATTCCACCACCGCCGCACAAAAGAATCAAAATTGTTAACACTTACATCGAGTCACGTATGATTTATCGTATAGCCCATCATACCAAACTTTACTCTGTTAATCCAGAGTATTCGTGAATCATCATGCTTGTGCTATCATAAGGACACATGAGTAAGGTCGCGCAGTATTTGAATGAGCATTTGCAGGGAGAGGTAACGACGGCCGATGCGGTGCGCGAACGTTTTTCGACCGATGCAAGTATATTGCAGATTGTACCCGATATGGTGGCTTATCCGCGCTCTACAAGTGATATTCGCAAGATTGCTCGTTTTTCGTGGCAACTAGCCGAAAAAGGGCATAAACTACCTATCACTGTACGTGGTGCAGGCAGTGACCAAACTGGCGCCGCGATTGGCTCTGGTGTAGTTGTGAATATGCTTGCGCACATGACCTCTATATACGAGCTTGACCCCAAGCAAAAACTCGTTCGAGTACAGCCAGGAGTAACTTTTGGGGGGTTAAACGATGCGCTGGCGCTTCATGGACTGACAGTCCCCTGCGGACCCGTATCGGCTCCGTATAGCACAATTGGCGGAGCCATTGCCAACAACGCCAGTGGTGTGCAGTCAGACAAATATGGTTCGACCCGTGAATGGGTAAAGCAGCTCGAAGTCGTGCTAGCAAACGGTGATGTCATACAGACAGGACGTATTAGCAAGCGTGAGCTTGGCCGCAAAAAAGGCCAGCAAGATTTCGAAGGTGAGATTTACCGCGGTATCGACACGATTCTTAGTGACCATGCAGAGCTGATTAATTCGATAGCACTTGATGTGCCAGACAACATTGGCTATAACATTGTGGACGTCGAGCGCAAAGACGGCTCGGTTGACCTTACGCCACTGTTTGTTGGCAGCCAGGGAACTCTGGGGATTGTATCTGAAGTTATTATGAAAGCAATCGAAGTTGCGCGTGAAACACTGGTTGGTGCAATTGCTTTTGCTAGCCACGACAGCGCACGTGATGGGCTAGATGCACTGCGCGAGCTGCGATTAACCTCGCTTGAGCTGATTGATGGCCGATTGTTTGAAGCGGCACTTGCCGAAGGCAAACGCTATCCATTTTATGCGGGCGCACGTGATCAGGGCGATGTTGCGGCAGTGGTTGTATTTGAAGTCGACGATCATAGTGGTCGGGCAAAAAAGCACATAGCAAAAAAGATTGCCAAACTATTTGCCAGTGACGACTCTGTAACGGTAGCCATAGAAAAAGCGGGTGAGGCTGCCGAAGCCTTGCGAGCGCTGCGCTATGTCACAGCGCTGACAGTTGGGGCGCACAAATCAGATGATTCAACGCCACCAATTCTTGATGGTGCATATATACCGCCAGAGCGATTCGAAGATTTTGTAAAAGCTACTGCAGGACTTGAAACAAAATACCACGTACAGCTACCTTTGTATGGTCACGCTGGCCAGAGCATCTACTACGCACGGCCCTTGTTTGATTTTGCAAAGGTGAGCGAGCGTCAAAAGCTCTTTAAGCTTTTGAATGATTGGTCGCTTGCAGTTACTGCCCATGGTGGCCATGTTGCTGCAGAGGCGGCCGAAGGTCGCGTAAAGGCGGCATTCGCTTATCGTGATCTCGACGACGAACTTCAGAAACTGATCGAAGCAATCCGAGGCGTCTTTGACCCACAAGGTACTTTAAATACAGGGGTAAAGCAAGCGCTCGATTTGAAAACTATAGCTGGCGCGCTAAGAACCAGCTACAACGGCAGCGACTTTGCTGAATACGGCGCTCGCAACTAAAAGGTTACTCGATCACACGCACACGAATAGTATCGGTGCCACCTATGAGTCCAGGTTGCTTACCACTTACGATCACGACGCGCACAGGATCTTTGGTGCCAAAGAATTCTTGGCTATGGAGTTCTTTTGCAAGTTCAAAACCTGCTTTTTCGCCGTCTGGGCGAATAAATGATTTGTTTGCATAGCTAAGCGCGAGCTGCTGAGCGGCCCGTGGTTCGCTAGTGACGCTGATAATAGGCAGATTGGGGCGATTAGCGGCAATGTTTGCGGCGGTAGCGCCAGATTTTGTTTCGGCAACAATGGCTTTTGCGCCAAGTTGATCAGCAAGGTCCACGGCAGCATGGCTGATTGCGTCGCGCGGAGTTTTTGTGCCAGTCACAATGTCGCTCACAGGTGCAACTGCTACATGCTCTTGTGTATACAGGATCACTTTTTTCATAGCAGCAACGGTTTCAAGCGGATAGCTACCATTGGCCGTTTCGTCACTGAGCATCACTGTGTCGGCACCTAGTATGACGGCTGTTGCGACATCGCTTACTTCTGCACGCGTGGGCTCGGGCGCGTCGACCATGCTTGCCATCATCTGCGTTGCCACAATCGACAGTTTGCCGTGCTTGCGACACAGGGCAATGATCTTGCGCTGGACTATAGGAACAATCTCGGCACCGGCTTCGACCGCTAGGTCGCCGCGTGCAACCATGACGCCGTCGCTGGCTCGCACGATTGCTTCGAGTGCATAGTCTTTTACTGCGGCCTTTGTCTCAACCTTGGCAATAATCTGTGCAGTTGAACCCAAGCTTACAAGTATTTGGCGTAGATTGTTGATATCTTCGGCAGACTGCACGAAGCTTAGCGCCACGTAGTCAATATCTTGTTTGGCACCGTACTCGATGTCTTTCATGTCTTTTGGTGTCAGAATGTCACCGCCAAAGTCGGTGTCGGGCAGGTTGATACCTTTGCGGCTCATCAGCGTGCCGTCGTTTTCGACGCGTAGTTTAATAGCAGTATCACTGGGAATGTCGATAACAGTTGTGCGGACCTTGCCATCAAAAATGTAAATAGGCTCACCAACCTTTACCTTGCTTGCAAGGTTGTATTGCACCGGAAAGGTAAGCCCGTTGTGCTCTGCGGCGTAGTCGAGCACTATTTCGTCACCTTTTTTCACTTCGGTATTTTCCTGTAGGTTACCTAGGCGGATCTTTGGTCCTTGCAGGTCTTGCAGTATGGCAACGGGTTTGCCTGCCTTTTTGCTTGCCTCACGAATCCATGGTAGTTGCTCGTCGCGTTCCTCGTAGCTGCCATGGCTAAAGTTAAGGCGAAAACCGTTTACGCCCGCAGTAATAAGCTGTTCGACGACTTCTGGTGTATTTGTAGATGGGCCAAGTGTGGCCAAGATTTTGGTGCGTTTAAAGATAAGACTCATGAAGACCATCATAGCATAAATTGACGAAAAATACAGGGGTGGAGGTCAAGACTATATACTCAAAATAAAACAGCCAGACAAACTGACTGTTTTATTTTGGTACCGTGGAGAGGACTTGAACCTCCACGCCCTTGCGGGCACTAGCACCTGAAGCTAGCGCGTCTACCAATTCCGCCACCACGGCATATCAAGTTCAAACTGAACTGTGATTGCTGCGCATACCACGGGTGAGTATATCGTACTACTAACAGATAGGCAAGGTGGTGGTTACTCGGAAAACTTACCGCCTAAGGCGAAGTATGTACCTATGGCGACGACTGCAATGCCAACCAAGATGACAAACAAGATAAAGGGCAGTACAAGCGTAAACCACGACAGCCAGTGAGCATCTGGTTTTTTGTCACCCAGCTTGTCGAGCTGTTTATATAGCACGGCGTCACTACCTACTGCAGTCACCATCGAGATCACTCCAAGCGTAATGATATTGAACAATGAACTACCGGCAAATGTGGTGAGCCATGCGCCTTTTGTGAGCCGCAAGCTTTCCTTGACGGCAGCGTTACCACGTAGGTCTTTGTCGAAAAACGCCACACCTGCCAGGCTATAGCGTACCGACATGATGATGCCGGGTATGATCAGTAGCAAAAACCACAAAAAAGTTTTGATGCTAATGATAATTTGTAGCCACAAAAAACTCCACAATTTGTCGAAAGCTTCGTGAAAGGCTTCACCAAGCGACACTTTGTGACCACGGGCGATTCGCGCCGAAGTATAGGCCGACACGCCGCCAAAAAGTGCAACCAGTAAAATGATTGCCATGCCAATGATAACGACGGCAAAGCCCGCTACCACCCAATCATTTACCGACCAGCCAGAAAATACCTGGGTAACGGCGTCGGCTGGGTTATTGGTATCGCTTTCATTGCTCCAATCGCCGCTAAAAAGATTGAGCACACTAAGCACCACAAGCAAAAATGCCACACCGCGAGCCAAGTCAAACAACAGGGTTAGTCCCTTTGTCGCTATAAAGAATGGATTGTTTTCGTAATCTTTTGGTAAGTTTTGCTTGGTTGCCATATGGTCTCCTTGTGGTCAGTATAGCAGCTGGTGCGTGGGGCTGCTAGACTACCTATATGAAAGACGACAAGTACGATCCTGAACTGCTGGCCCATGGTGATACGCGCAATGTGACCGATGAATTTCGTGGTATGACAGTCGAAGCTATTAAAGAGCAGCTCGACATGCGTCGCCACCCACTGCATATAGCTATCGAGAACTTCCAGCATGATTTTAATATTGGTACGATTGTACGCAACGCCAATGCATTCAACGTAGCGGCCGTGCATATCATTGGCAAGCGGCACTGGAATCGCCGTGGGGCTATGGTGACCGACCGCTACATGCACGTGCATCATCATGCCACAGTCGACGAATTTGTGGCGGCACTTCCTGAAGGTATGCAGGTGATAGGAGTAGACAACGTTTCGGGCAGTAATCCCTTAAGCGAAGTGGAGTTGCCTACAAATGCCGTACTGGTATTTGGCGGTGAAGGCCCTGGCCTCAGCGACGCCATGGTCGCTAGGTGTGAGCAGCTGGTGGCCATAGAGCAATTTGGCAGCACGCGCTCGGTAAATGTAGGCGTAGCGTCTGGAATTGTGCTGTATGAATGGGTACGGCGCAACGTGTTGAAGCACTAGCTTTATACTGCTGTTGTAATTTTGGCGAATTTTCAGCTAAGCCATTGACGTGATTCTCAGCAAGTGTCATGCTAGATATATAACAGTGTGGAGGGAGACATATATGTTAAGAGTTCATAGTATTGCGAACCATCTTAAATACGTTCGCTCTAACTGGACAGTCGTGAGTGGGGGATTTGTTCTGGTTCTAGCAGCGGTGTTAGTGGTAGGATCATTAAGTAAGGCCGGGGGCGATGCTTTTGCGGCTTCGTATTACGGCAGTGGCTATACAACAACTAGTCAGAAATATGGCAATGGTTACTCTAGTGGCAGTGGTGGCTATACGACCACGAGCCAGAAGTATGGTAATAGCAATTACGGCAACTACAATGGCGGCGGCTATACAACAACCAGTCAGAAATATGGCAACAGCTACAACAGTGGCTACACCACTACTAGTCAGAAATACAATAGCGGAAACTATTACAATAACGGTTACACAACAACCAGCCAGAAATATGGTAGTAGTTACGGTAGTGGATACACGACCACGAGTCAAAAGTATAACAGCTACTATAGCGCCAGTTACCCGTATTATTACAATGGCTATTACTGGAATACAAAATGTAGTAGCAGTTGCGGCTCATACACGAACTACTACAGTAGCAGCTATCCGTATTACTACAGCGGTTACTACTGGAGCAAACCATGCAGTTGTAGTACTTCAACTCCAAAGCCTACATACTCACCTAAACCAACTTATACTCCTAAACCAACATATTCACCATATCCAACGTATAGCCCAAAGCCTACGTATTCACCAAAACCTACTTACAGTCCGGCGCCAAGTAGTACGCCTGCCGTAACTAACAACAATACAAATACCAACAACAATAACTCGTCAGCTACAGCAAATGTTGTTATCAATAACAACGTTGGTGTGACACCGGGTACGGCTAAAACTGTATCGACCGTAGTCGCGCAACCTGCAGCACCAGCAGCTACACAAACAAGCAGCGATATTACACTTCCAACAACTGGCCCAGAAGATATGATCTTTGGCACAGTAGGGGTAGGCAGTGTGGTAGCCGCGGGTGTTGCCTATGCTAACTCTCGTCGTGAGCTTATGGCTGCATTCCTAAAGCGCTAGTTGCAAAAAAAGCATAAATACGCCCCGACCCGTCGGGGCGTATTTTTGCTCTTACAACTAATGATGATAGGATAAATACAGACTATGGCAACACTTTCACCCCTCCCATACAAAGGCACGCGCGACTATTACCCCGAAGACAAGCGAGTGCAGAATTACATATTTGCTACTTGGCGAGCTGTCGTGGAGCGCTACGGCTATCAAGAATACGGCGCGCCACTACTTGAGCCGCTTGAAGTATATGCTGCAAAAAGCGGGCAAGAACTCGCTGGCGAGCAGACATATACGTTTACCGATCGCGGTGATCGCGTAGTAGCGATTCGCCCCGAAATGACACCAAGTATTAGTCGTATGGTTGCGGCCAGGCGACAAGAGCTTGCGTACCCGGCACGGCTTTATAGTATAGCTAACTTCATGCGTTACGAACGCCCACAGCGTGGCCGCGAGCGTGAATTTTGGCAGCTCAACGCCGACATATTTGGTGTTGAGGGCGCCGCTGCTGATGCCGAGATCATCACTATAGCTTACGAAGTGATGAAGGCATTTGGTGCGACCGATGACATGTTTGTCATCAAAATGAATAACCGTAGGCTCATTGATTATATGATGTCGTCTTACCTTGGACTCGACGCAGTTGCTGCACAAATGATGGTGAAGCTGTTTGATCGACGTAACAAGATTGCCACTGAGGAGTTTGACCAGCAAGCTACTGAGATCTTTGGTGATACCGCACAAGAAGGTATGGCAAAAATTGCTCAGCTACTGCAAGTAAAGACGGTGGGTGATCTGCCTACTGAACTGCTTCAGAGCGCGGCTGCCGAAGACGTTCGTGAGCTAACCGTCTTGCTGAGCAAGGCAGGCGTAAAGAACTTGCAGTTCGACGTCACGCTTATGCGCGGACTCGACTACTACACTGGCACCGTGTTTGAGGCATTTGACCTACACCCAGAAAACAACAGAGCTATGTTTGGTGGTGGTCGCTACGACGGCCTTGTGGGGCTATTTGGTGCCGAGCCTGTGCCAACTGTTGGCATGGCACCCGGATTGTCGACAACTGAGCTGTTTTTGCGTTCACATGATTTGCTGCCCGAGCTACCACCTACAACCGAACTTGGCATTGTAGTCGTCGACGATGCAAGTATGGACGGAGCCCTTGCACTTGCCAAGCAATTCCGCGAAGAAGGTGTGAATGTCGATGTAGATATAAGTGGCCGAAAGATCGACAAGCAAATCAAAGCTGCACTCAAAAAACAGCTACCATTCATGGTATTTGTGGGTGAGACTGAGCTCAAAGACCAGCTGTTTAATTTTAAGGACACCGTGACGGCAGAAGAAGAAAAGTTGAGCCCAGAGCGCATTGTAGCGCGCATCAAAGATCATCGGCGTAAGGCGCAAAGTGTCGACGATGAGCTGTATCTGTAAACCATAAGCTCTACCTCTGTTGTAGTATTGTATTTTTGCTGAATATTTGTTGATTTGTCAGGTATGTGGAGCTATAATAGTACTCGTTGATATGGAGGGATCCGCCGGAACGTCCGGCGCCAAGTGGAAGGACTAAGAATGTCTCGTATCAAAGCACTGGCGCCGAAGGCGTCAGGTGTTCTCGTAGCCATCGGCATCGGCATCAGCTCGCTGGTCGTGGGCAGCGCTACTGCCAGTGCGGACATCAACCTGGACGGTTCCGTCTGGGGTCCGAACGGCGGAGCACAGGGCAGCATCTCGATCACGGACGGCCGCGGATCCAGCTGGAATCCGCAGTCCAATTGGGGTAATGGTTCCGACTGGAACTCGAACCCCAACTGGGACAACCGCTGCAACGACGGTTGCGGGTCGGCGCGGTTCGAGGCTGCCTGGGACTGGAACTACCGTGGAGGCGACGCCTTCTGCTGGGATACCCACTCGCGATTCGGCACCATCTGGGTGGAGAACATCAATCGCCCGGGGTTCCATCTCGAGCTGGTCGATGACGGTGGTCAGTATCCGCGGGTCTACTGGGTCCGCTGACGCCACGAGAACACACAACAAACTGCGCTCCCGCCCGGTCCATTCGGGTCGGGTCCGGAGCGCGGTCTTCACACTTTTAGGGTATAAGGTATTATGAAAAACAGCAGCTCTCTAGGCTGCTGTTTTGTTTGAGCTTACCCATAGGGGTCGCAAGCGACGCCATAATCTGTTATGATAGTCCGAGTATGAAGACACTTGTGAAAAATATATCCGACACCAAAGTAGCGGTCACTGTGACCGTCGATAAACAGGCATTGCAAGACGCCGAGCAGGTAGCACTGACTAAACTGGCAAAAAACATCAAGGTACCAGGTTTCCGCAAAGGCAAAGTACCTGTCAGCGTAGCAGCAAAGCATGTAGACCCCACTGCGCTTGCCCAGCAGGCGCTTGACGATGCTGTTAGCAAAAGCGTTTCCGAAGTATTTACAACCGAAAACCTACAGGCACTCGATCGCCCACAGGTGGATGTAAAAAAGTTTGTGCCAGGCCAAGAGCTTGAATACGTAGCCGAAGTAGAAGTCTTGCCCAAAGTAACACTAGGTGACTACAAAAAACTTGGGGTCAAAAAAGTAGTTGGCAAAGTAGCAGCGAGCGATGTCGATGAGATTATTGAACGCATGCAAACAGGCACGGCTGAGCGCAAAGAAGTAAAGCGCGCAGCAAAAAACGGTGACGACGTAGTCATCGACTTCACCGGCAAGAAAGACGATGTAGCATTTGATGGTGGCTCGGCGCAGGATTACACATTGAGCTTAGGTGCAAATCAGTTTATACCTGGTTTTGAAGAAGGAATCGTGGGACACAAAGCAGGTGATGAGTTTGATCTAAAGCTTAAATTCCCGAAGGAGTACCACTCAGAAGCCCTTGCGGGTGCCGATGTGGTATTTACGGTGAAACTCAAAGCAGTAAAAGAGGTCGTGCTGCCAGAAGTTACTGATGAATTCGCTGCAAAAATGGGTCCGTTTACGACTGTAAAAGAACTAAAAGACGATATTAAGCGCGAACTGACCGACGCCAAAGAGCGTGAAGCGCTCGACAAGCTCAAAGACGAACTTATCGCTAAGCTGATCGACGCAAGCAAGGTTCCAGTACCAGAGATTTTACTGGCCGATCAACGCCGCTCGATCGAACAAGACATGACGCAGAACCTGGCTTACCAGGGACTCACGCTTGAAAATTATTTGGGCAACAAAAAGCTCACCTATGAAGAGTGGCTTGATGGCGAAGTAAAAACCGCTGCCGAAAACCGAGTAAAAGCAGGGCTTGTACTTGCAGAACTTAGCAAGGTAGAAAAAGTGACTGCTACCGACGAAGAATTGGCTGAAAAGATTCGTCAGTACCAAGAACAATATGGAAATCGTTCAAACCAAGATTTCACAACGCCCGAAGTCCAGCGCGACATTGCAAACCGCCTGCTGACCGATAAAACAATCGACCACTTGGTTGAACTGAACACAAAATAAACGAAAAACGGGCAGAATATTCTACCCGTTGTTATCTCCCCCAGATCATCGTTGCCTGGGGGAGATGCGGTGCGTGTTAGCTGCTGCTGATGGCTGCTGCTATGGCGGCGGAGGTTGCTGCGACCATTGCGAATCTGGCGGCTTCGGCGGCCTCTTCAGCTTGCCGCTTCTCGACAGGATGTCTCGGACACGGGCAGCTTTCGTGATCCCCGCAGGGATCTACGTACTTGCTCGGGCCGTTGATGATCCAATCGACCAAGCAGATGATGCCTGCCGCCAGGAGGACCAGAACGATGGAAATCAGGAGACCGATTAGATGTCCGAATACCCAGTTGCCCGTATCGGTCACGAGATGCCAGAATGTCGGTTTCGGATGGAAGACGTCTGACTCCCAGGTGCCGTCATAGGTTCCGCTCTCGTACTCGTCCCACCCCCCGTATGGCTTGTCCATGAGGGCGAAGCCCAGCGTGCACAAACGTGACACCGCGAGGTAGTAGCCAGCAATGAGCGCAACGAATGCCATGCGCACACTGATTTGAAAGGTTCTGCTTTCCATTTCTCTCCTTGGTTGACTGGGAAAAGCTCTTACCTTTTATATTAACATAAAAGGTAAGTAATGTCAATATCTCAGCATGCTTTGTTAGCACTCGCTTGACGTGAGTGCTAACTGCGCGCTATACTGAGTATATGAAAAGTATAAGTGCAAAACCAACCAGCTACCTAGTGCCGACGGTGATCGAGCGAACAAGCGATGGAGAGCGCGCGTTCGATATATATAGTCGGTTGTTGAATGAACGAATTATTTTCTTGGGTGAAGATGTTAACGAGCACACGGCAAATATTGTTGTGGCGCAGCTGCTGCATCTCGCCTACGAAGACAGCAAAAAAGATATCAAGCTATACATTAATAGCCCTGGCGGCAGCGTGTATGACGGCCTGGCGATTTACGACACCATACAATACATTGCACCAGATGTGCAGACGATCGGTATTGGCTTGCAAGCGAGCATGGGGGCCTTCTTGCTGAGTAGCGGCACAAAGGGCAAGCGATTTGCGTTGCCAAGCAGCCGTATAATGATTCACCAACCAAGCAGCGGTACACAGGGCAAGGTGAGCGATCAGGAAATCGCACTCAAGGAGAGCTTGTACCTCAAGCAGCAACTCAACGAAATTCTGGCGAAAAACACTGGTCAAAAACTCAGCAAGATCGAAAAAGATGTCGATCGCGACTTTTGGATGAGTGCCAAAGAAGCTGTAGAATACGGCCTTGTCGACAAGGTGATCACAAAAGCCTAAAAATCGTACAAAATTATTCATAAAACCTCTTGACTAATTGACTTTTACGCCTCACAATGGACTACAAGAAGTAGAGTAGCTTGGTATACCTATGCCCAGATTTCGTGGCGGAAAATCAGGGCGTGCTAAGCTTAGTGAATCTTCGGGCCAGATCACTACAAAATTAATTGACGTTGATTACATACGCGAAGTAGCGAGGCGACGCGAGTGTAATAACGTGGAGGCTAAATGGCAAAAGCGAAAGCAACTGCTGGTAGTCGCGTGTTTTTCACCAAAAGTGATGCAGCGCTACCACTACCAAACTTGGTCGCTCACCAAAAAGACAGCTGGCGAGAATTCGTCGAGACTGGACTGAGCGAAATCTTTACAGAACTTAACCCGATCGAAGATTATACGGGGCAAAAACTTGAGCTACGATTCAAGGAATACCACTTTCAGGATCCAAAACTCACCGAGCGTGATGCTAAAGAAAACAACCTGACATTTGACGCGCCACTACATGTAAATGTAGAGCTCACTAATAAAGTGACCGGCGAAGTCAAAGAGCAAGAAATCTACCTAGGTGATTACCCATGGATGACCGATCGCGGTACATTTGTGATTAATGGTACTGAGCGTGTGGTTGTAAGCCAGCTGATCCGTAGCGCAGGTGTGTTCTTCACTGCAGACGCTGCAGCAGGCCGCAACTTCTACGGTGCTAAATTGATTCCTGGCCGTGGTGCATGGCTTGAATTCGAAACCGCAAGCAACGGCGCAATCTACGTCAAGATCGACCGCCGCCGTAAGCTGCCAGTTACCACGCTTTTGCGTGCGCTTGGCCACAACAAAACATCAGAGATCAAGTCAATTTTTGCCGATGTTGACACTGGTGATGTGAAATACATCGATGCAACACTCGAAAAAGACCCAGCTCGTGGATCAAACGAAGCACTTATCGAAGTCTACCGCCGCCTCCGCCCAGGTGACCTTGCGACTGTCGACAACGCCCGCAGCATGATCGAGCGTATGTTCTTTGATTTCAAACGCTTTGACTACAGCCG
>ERZ724505.906-NODE-906-length-17379-cov-7.282210_pt1 | contig 17379 bp, 16 predicted proteins | sample MGYA00376038_ERZ724505 | MGnify/ENA primary metagenome ERZ724505 (study PRJEB28724, sample SAMN07190884) | wastewater metagenome | isolation source: effluent of sewage treatment plant in Hong Hong | place: Hong Kong | collected 2016-03-17 ... | reverse complement strand
ACCATCAAGCTGGAAGACGGCCGTGAACTGCCCCTGTTCAAGCTGGAAACCTCTTCCGAATCGCACGCTTTCTACACCGGCACCCAAAAGTCGGTGGACTCGCTGGGCGGCCGCGTGGAAAAGTTCCGCAACAAGTTCGCGCAGTTCCGCAAGTAATATCCGCTCAAGGGAAGGCTGCGGTCTCCCCTGTTGTCGGTACGCACAAGGGCAGCCCAGGCTGCCCTTTTTGCTTGTATCGTGCCATCTTCTTCCATCCAGACGTTTCGCTGAATTCTCAGGATGAGCCAATCGCACCACGCTCCCACCGTGACCCCCGCCCTGGTCACCCAGAAAGCGGTACGCCGACTGCCACGGTGGGCCTTGATCCTGTTTTGCGCAGCCTACATCTTGCCCGGCCTGTTTGGCCGAGACCCCTGGAAGAACGAAGACATCGCTTCTTTCGGGCACATGTGGAGCGTGGCCTTGGGGCAGGCCTCTTGGTTGCACCCCAATGTGGGCGGCGTGTTGCCCACCTCTGGCGGGGTCCTGCCCTATTGGTTGGGCAGTGCATCCATCATGCTGTTCAATGGCTGGCTGGATCCTGCTTTGGCCGCGCGCATTCCCTTTGCCTTGTTGCTGACGGCTGTGCTGGCGCTGACCTGGTACACCACCTTCCACCTTGCGCGAACCGATGCAGCCCAACCTCTGCCCCTGGCTTTTGGAGGCGAAGCCGCCCCCGTTGACTACGCTCGAGCGGTCGCAGATGGCGCCTTGCTGGCGTTGATCGCTTCCCTTGGGCTGCTTCAGTTGGGGCATGAGACCACGCCCGAACTGTTGCAGTTGACCGGCAGCGCCTTGTTCCTTTACAGCCTGGCTGCGGCGCAAACCCGGCCTTGGCCCGCCCGCGCCGCCACCCTTGCCAGCCTACCTATCATGGCGGCCAGTGGCAGCCCTTCCGTGGCATTGTTGCTGGGGCTCACTGGGTGGGTCATTTGCGGGCGTTCGCGTCACCAAGAAATGAGGCAGCACTTGCCGTGGGTGCTCGGCGCTTGGGTCATGGCGCTGATCCTGGCCACTGCGCTGACACAACTTGATTTGCCTGGGTGGTCGTGGCGTGTGGGCGCCCGTTTTGCCCTGAAAGACATGATCGGCCTGGTCATCTGGTTCACCTGGCCCACCCTGCCCCTGGCTGCACTCACCGTCTGGCACTGGCGCCGCCAAACCATGCGCCGCCACATCGCAGTTCCCCTTTTGTCGGCCGTGGTCGGGTTTGCAGCTTCATTGACCATGGGGGCCAATGATCGGGCCTTGCTGCAGGCTTTGCCTGCATTGGCCGTGCTGGCAGCCTTTGCCTTGCCCATTCTTCAAAGAAGCCTCGGTGCAGCGCTCGACTGGTTCTCCGTTTTCTTCTTCACGATCTGTGCGGCTGCGATCTGGTTGATCTACGTGGCCATGCACACCGGAATGCCAGCCAAAACGGCTGCGAATGTGGCCAAACTGGTTCCTGGCTATCAGGTTCAATACTCCACCTTGGCGTTGGTCTTGGGCATTGCCGGCACGGTTGCCTGGTTGGGCTTGGTACGTTGGCGCACGGCGCGACACAGCCATGCGCTATGGAAAAGCCTGGTGCTGCCAGCCGGTGGCGTGGCCTTGTGCTGGTTGCTGTTTCTGACTTTGTGGCTGCCCGTGCTGGACCAGGCGCGTAGCTATCGCCTGCTGCTGTCTCGTGTGCAAGCCGTGGCCCCAGCCAGCGAGTGCATCCATGCGCCAGGCGCATCAGTGGCCCTGCTGACTGGGCTTGAGTACTTCGGGGGATATCAAGTTGATGGTCGCCCCTTGGGCTACAACGCGGGGAGCCTGCTGCTGAACACGGGCCGTCAGTGCAACATCATGGTGTTGCGTATGTCGCCGCATCAGCCTGGTCCTGAAATGATTGGATGGACCAAAGTGGCCCAGGTCAATCAACGTACCCGCAATTCCGAATCGGTGGCCATTTACCGCCGCCGGGGATCCGGGGCGCACTGAGCCAGCCTGGTCCTAGGGGGGCTCAGATCAAACGAACGCGCACGGACGGTACCGTCAGTGTGAACGTCGAGCCTTTCCCTGGTTCACTGCTCACACGCAATTCGCCCCCGTGGCGCTGAACCACGTGCTTCACGATGGACAAGCCCAAGCCCGTCCCTCCCGTGTCACGCGATCGGCTGCCATCGACCCGGTAGAAGCGCTCCGTCAGCCGTGGGATATGTTCAGCCGGAATGCCAATACCACCATCGGTCACAGAAAACTCGGCGCCCCCTTCTGGCAGCGACACCCATTTGACGTCGATCTTGCAACCCTCTGGGGTGTAGCGTACAGCGTTTGACACCAGATTGCCCATCGCACTCAGCCATTCGCCTTCAACGCCAGCAATCTCCATGGACTTGCCCTTGGCGTCAATCGTGAAGGTCATGGGATGTCGCTCGCGCGACAGAGCCAACCCGTCGTTTTCAACGCGCTTGAGCAAATCGGCCACCTTCAACCAGCGGTCAGAGGCGGGGCGTGGGCTGCCTTCAATTTGCGCCAGGGTCAGCAAATCAGAGACCAGACCGCGCATGCGGTCCGCCTGTTGTGCCATCAATCCAATCACGCGCTTGCGTTCGACCTCGGTCAGAGGCAAGGCATCCAACGTTTCGATGAAGCCATTGAGCACAGTTAGCGGCGTGCGGATTTCGTGCGACACATTGGCCACGAAATCTCGGCGCATGTTTTCTGCACGTTCACGTTCGGTGATGTCTTGCGACAAGACCAGCTTCAGTCCGTCGCCATACACACGCACCTGAACCAACAGGAAGCCTTGCCCTCTGGGCGTCAAGCACTTCACGGGCTCGCGAAAATCACCCGCTTGCAGATATTGAACAAAGGTCGGTTGCCGGATGAGGTTGGTGACGCGCTGCTGCAGATCGCGCTGAGGATCCAAGCCAAAATGGTCGGCCCCAGAAGGACTGATCCACGTGATGTGGTCACCCGCATCCAACAACAACACCCCTACGGGCGAGGCTTCAATGGCAGACAGAAACTGTCCCAGGCGCGCACGTTCGAGCTGAATCCGATCGTCTCGCAAACGGATGACGCGATGTACCCGGTGGGCCAATTCACCCCACATGCCAGGCAAGCTTGGAGGCACAGCCTCCGGCGTGCGCAGCCAGTCGAGCAACTGGTGCGCCTTGAGCGTATCGAACAGGGACTGAGTGACCACGGCCGATGCGCTGCAAGCCAGGCTGACAGCAGCGGCATGCCCAAAATGGCCACCCACCCACCAGCCTAGAGCGCCACCTGCGCCAGCGACGAGCAGGCGTGAGCCAACCCGCGACAGCAGCCACGAATCAGATGTATCCACGATAAGGGCCCGGTTCAGGCGGCGTTAGCGACCTGTTGAGTCAGTCGGTAACCGGCACCACGCACGGTTTCGATGAGCTGCGAGCGCTGCACAGGCGCCAAGGCTTCGCGTAGGCGCTTCACATGAACGTCTACCGTGCGTTCTTCAATGAACACGTGGTCGCCCCAGACTCGGTCGAGCAATTGCGCGCGGCTGTGCACACGCTCTGGGTGGGTCATGAAAAAGTGCAGAAGCTTGAACTCGGTGGGCCCAATCTTGACCTCCAACTCGCCACGGCACACGCGGCGGGTCGATGGGTCCAGACGCAGTTCGGCAATCTCCACGGCCGAATCCAGGGCCTGTGGGGCCTTGCGACGCAGCACAGCACGCACGCGCGCCATCAATTCATGCGTGGAGAAAGGCTTGGTCAGGTAGTCATCGGCACCGGCATCCAAGCCCGCAACCTTGTCTACCTCTTCCGCCCGTGCGGTCAACATGATGATAGGCAAGTCGCGTGTGCGCGGCGTGCCGCGCCAGCGCTTGGCCAAGGCCAGCCCTGATTGGCCTGGCAACATCCAGTCCAACAAAACCAGGTCTGGCAAGACCCGGTCAATTTCTGTCTGGGCATGGTCGGCCGAATGGGCCACCACCACTTCAAAACCGGAATGTCGCAAGTTCAGAGAAATCAGCTCTGCAATCGCAACTTCGTCTTCCACCACCAACACACGGCTCATGGCTTGCTCCCGATACTCTTATTTGATGATGGACTCGACAGCCTCAGGGCTGTTGTGACGAACGTCCAGGCCTTTGACGATGTAGATCACTTGCTCGGCCAGGTTCTTGGCATGGTCGCCCACGCGCTCAATGGCCTTAGCAACGAACACCAGGTCGATCGACGCGGAAATGGTGCGTGGGTCTTCCATCATGTAGGTGATCAACTTGCGCATCAAACCGTCGAATTCGGCATCGATCTCGTTGTCGCTCTTGATCACTTCCAGCGCGGTCATGGTGTCGAGGCGGGCAAAGGCATCAAGTGCCTTGCGCAACGAGGCGGTGGCCAGATTGGCTTCGAAGGACACGTCGCTCACGGGCAGGCGCAGTCGGCTCGACACACCTGTGTTGATCAGGCGTTGCACCGTGCGGGCAATGCGAGCGGCTTCGTCGCCCACACGCTCCAGATTGCCAATGGTCTTGGAGATGGCGATCAGCAAACGCAGGTCGCGAGCGGTTGGCTGGCGGCGGGCAATGATGGTCGACAAGTCGGCATCAATGGCCATTTCCATCTGGTTCACGCGCTCTTCCTGTTCGAGCACCGAGGCCGATGTTTCCTCGCTGAAGTGAGTCAAGGCGTAAATGGCTTGGGCCACTTGCGATTCGACCAGGCCACCCATTTCCAGCACGCGGGTCGAGATCCCGCTGAGTTCCACGTCAAACTGGCTGGACAAGTGCTTCTCGGTCATGTCGGATACTCCGTCAGAATTGTTTTGTGCTTGTTTCGAGACTGCTGAGACTCCATACCGATCAGCCGAAGCGACCGGTGATGTAGTCTTCCGTTTCCGTGCGCTTGGGCTTCATGAAAATATCGGTGGTCTGACCGAATTCAATCAGTTCGCCCAGATACATGTAAGCGGTGTAGTCCGAACAGCGTGCCGCTTGTTGCATGTTGTGGGTCACGATCAACACGGTGTAATCATTCTTGAGTTCATGAATGAGCTCTTCGATCTTGCCGGTCGAAATGGGGTCCAGGGCCGAGCATGGTTCATCCAGCAGCAGCACTTCGGGCTTGATCGCAATGCCGCGGGCAATGCACAAACGCTGTTGCTGACCGCCCGACAAACCCGAGCCGCTCTGGTTCAGCTTGTCTTTCACTTCGTTCCACAGCGCGGCCTTCTTCAGGGCCCATTCCACTCGCTCGTCCATTTCCACGCGCGACAGGTTCTCGAACAGGCGCACACCGAAGGCGATGTTCTCGTAGATCGACATGGGGAATGGTGTGGGCTTCTGGAACACCATGCCCACCTTGGCACGGATCAGAGACACGTCTTCCTTGGTGGTCAGAATGTCTTGACCATCCAGCAGGATCTGGCCTTCTGCGCGCTGCTCAGGATACAACTCGAACATGCGGTTGAAGGTGCGCAACAGGGTCGACTTGCCACAACCAGAGGGGCCGATAAAGGCGGTGACCTTGTTCTCGGGCAACTCCATGTTCACGTTCTTCAGCGCGTGGAACTTGCCGTAGAAGAAATTCAGATTGCGAACCGACAGCTTGGACTTCGGCTGTGTCGAGGTTTGAACCTTGGCATCCATTGAGGAAACTCCAGAAATATTCTTTTGCTACAGCGCGAAATCAGCGCTGACGGAACAGGGTGCGAGCCAGGACGTTCAGAACCAGCACCCCGATCGTGATCAGGAACACGCCAGCCCAGGCCAGCTTTTGCCAGTTTTCGTAAGGGCTCATGGCGAATTTGAAGATAGTCACGGGCAGGCTGGCCATCGGGCCACCCAGGTCCGAGTTCCAGAACTGGTTGGACAGGGCTGTGAACAGCAACGGTGCCGTTTCACCCGAAATACGGGCCACAGCCAGTAGCACCCCGGTGATCACACCTGCGCGAGCCGACTTCAGCGTGATGGTGAGAATCACTCGCCACTTGGGTGTACCCAGTGCATAGGCGGCTTCGCGCAGCGCATTGGGAACCAGAACCAGCATGTTTTCGGTTGTGCGAATGACCACGGGCACCACGATCAAAGCCAAGGCCAATACACCCGCCCAGCCTGAGAAAGTCTTGCTGCGTGCCACCACCGTGGAATACACGAACAGGCCAATCACGATCGAAGGTGCAGACAGCAGGATGTCGTTGATGAAACGGGTCACGCTGCCCAGCCAGCCGCCTTGGCCATACTCAGCCAGATAGACGCCAGCCATCACACCCACGGGGGTGCCAATCAGGGTGGCCAGGCCCACCATCATCAACGAGCCCATGATGGCGTTGGCCAGACCGCCGGCCTCCTGCGGTGCAGGGGTCATCTGCGTGAAGGTGGCAAAGGTTAAGCCATCCATGCCAAGGCGAATGGTTTCAACCAGAATCCACACCAGCCAGACCAGACCGAAAGCCATGGCAGCCAGCGACAGGGCCAGGGCCAGCGCATTGATGCGCTTGCGGCTGTTGTGCTTGGCAATGCGAGAAGAACTGGTGGATGTCATGCGCGGGCTCCTTCAGCCTTCTTCAGCTTGGCCAACAACAACTTGGAAAATGCCAGCACCACGAAGGTGATGAAGAACAGAATCAAGCCCAGATAGATCAACGAGGCTTGATGCAGGCCCTCGCCTGCTTCGGCAAATTCGTTCGCCAGCGCCGAGGTGATGCTGTTGGCTGCCTCGAACACCGACAAGGAATTCAACTGGTTCATGTTGCCGATCACGAAAGTCACCGCCATGGTTTCACCCAAAGCGCGACCCAGACCCAGCATGATGCCGCCCACCACACCCGTCTTGGTGTAAGGCAGAACCACCTTCGAGACCACTTCCCAAGTGGTCGACCCCAGACCGTAGGCCGATTCCTTCAGCATGGGTGGAGTGACTTCAAACACGTCACGCATCACCGAGGCGATGAAGGGAATGATCATGATGGCCAGAATGATGCCGGCCGACAAAATGCCGATGCCCACCGGTGGGCCAGAGAAAAACGCGCCCAGGTAAGGCACGCCTTCCGTCAAAGTTTGCAGCGGCTGCTGCACGTAGGTCGACAAGATCGGACCGAACACCAGCAGGCCCCACATGCCGTACACGATAGAAGGCACCGCAGCCAGCAGTTCCACCGCAATACCCAGGGGGCGCTTCAGCCAGGCTGGCGACAACTCAGTCAGGAACATGGCAATGCCGAAGCTCACGGGCACGGCAATCAGCAAAGCGATGAACGAGGTCATCAACGTGCCGTAAATCATCACCAGACCACCGTACTGCTCTTGCACGGGGTCCCAATCGGCACGCCACAAAAAGCTCAGGCCATATTCATGAATGGCGGGCCAGGCGCCAATGACCAGCGAGATGATGATGCCAGCGAGGATCGACAAAGTCAGAATGGCCGCACTGCGGGCCAGCAATGCAAACACCGCATCAGCCCAGGGAGCATTGACGCGTCGAGCGGGGGGATTGGTCATGGGTTGTCGCTTCTGTTGTTGTCGAGCAAGAGGGGCCGAATCGTCCATATCGGCGGGCAAGATGGCTGTCATGGGCGGGCTCCGTCGAGCAAGAAGCGTTACTACTGTCTGAAATACAAGGCAAAACCGAAAGCCCCCCAAACAGGAAGCTTTCGGTTGAATGTGAGCGGATTACTTGTAGCTCACGGTCTTGCCAGCGGCGTCGGTCAAGCCGGCCCACTGCTTGCGGACCAGATCTTTCACTGCGGCGGGCAGCGGCACGTATTCCAGATCAGCGGCGCTCTTGTCACCGGTGGTGTAAGCCCAGTCAAAGAATTTCAGGGTGGCGGCAGCCTGCGCAGGCTTGTCTTGGCGCTTGTGCATCAGGATGAAAGTGGCGCCGCTGATGGGCCAGGCGGTTTTGCCGGCCTGGTTCGTCAGGATTTGGTAGAACGATTTGTTCCACTCAGCGCCAGCTGCTGCAGCCTTGAAGGCGTCATCATCAGGTTGAACGTAGTTGCCGTCGGCATTACGCAGTGTCACGTGAGACATCTTGTTTTGCTTGGCGTAGGCGTATTCAACGTAGCCAATCGAGTTGGGCAGGCGTTGCACGAAAGCAGAAACGCCCTCGTTGCCCTTGCCACCCGCGCCAGTTGGCCAGTTCACCGAAGTACCCTCACCCACCTTGGTTTTCCACTCGGCGTTCACCTTGCTCAGGTAGTTGGTGAAGATGAAGCTGGTGCCGGAAGCATCTGCGCGGCGAACGGGGGCGATGGCCGAATCAGGCAGGGCCACGCCAGGGTTCAGAGCGGCGATGGCTGGGTCATTCCACTTCTTGATGTTGCCCAGGTAGATGTTGCCCAGCACTTCGCCGGTCAGCTTCAACTGGCCAGGCTGCACACCCTTGATGTTCACCACAGGCACCACGCCACCGATCACGGTGGGGAACTGCATCAGGCCGTCCTTGGCCAGTTCGTCGTCTTTCAGGGGCATATCAGAAGCGCCAAAGTCAACGGTCTTGGCCTTGATTTGCTTGATGCCAGCACCCGAACCCACCGATTGGTAGTTGATTCGCACGCCCGTGGCGGTATTGAAAAGAGACGCCCACTTGGCATACACGGGTGCGGGGAAGCTTGCGCCAGCACCGGTGACGTCTTCAGCAAACACGCTGGCGCTCATCAGAGCCAAAGCAATTGCGGCAGTGGAGCGGATCAGTTTCAAAGTCATGTCTTCGCCTTTCGATGTCATGTGACAGTCAAATTTCAGTACGACGGACTTTAGGTGCGCATTGTGACGACAACATGACAGTTGCAGACAGCATTGTCATAAATGGATCTACTGAACAGCTCATTCATTTGTGACAGGTTGGTCATTATTGCGTCACCCATCTGTCACATGACAGTCTTATCGTGCCCAGGTTCGCCTCAGATGACAGGCGTTTACCTCTCGGAGACTTCCATTATGACGAAACGTAACGCGACCGTTCGCGCCTGTGCTGCACTGTTCCTGGCATTTGCCGCAGCGTCCATGACGGGTTGCGCGGGCCTGAAACAAGATGCCGCCGCCACGGCCGCTGCTGCGCAGTCTGCCGATCTGTCGACTTTCTACAAATTGGCCCAGCAAGCTGAACTGGGTGATGTTTTGAATGGCAGCTCGCCAGTCACCATCTTCGCGCCCACCAACGAAGCCTTCCAGGCCTTGCCTCCCGCTACGCTGGACAAGCTGGCCAAAGACCCAGCCCAACTGAAAGCCCTTCTGAGCCACCACATCGTGGCGGGCAAAATTTCGGCCGCCAACATCACTGAAAACACCGTATTGAACACCGTGGGTGGCAGCAAGCTGAATGTTTCCAAAGCGGGCGAATTCATCACCCTCGACGACGCCATGGTGACCCAAGCGGATGTGGCATCGTCCAACGGCATCGTTCACAAAATTGACCGTGTCCTGACGCCGCCTGCTCCCAAAAAGTAAGCCCTGGCGTTAAAGCCCAGGTGTCGCCCGGCAGATTCATTGGTCAGCCGGACACAAAAAAGCGGACCCATGGGTCCGCTTTGTCATGGGGCAGTCGCCTTATGACCGACCCACTGCCCTCATCGCACTGCGGCGTCTGCCAGCGCTTGCGCGCATTCATCGGCCAGAGCCTGTTCTCGGGCTTCGACCATCACGCGCAACAACGGTTCTGTGCCCGAGGGGCGAATCAGAATGCGGCCTTGGCCTTCCAGCAGACGGCCGACACGCTCTTGTTCTGATGACAAGGCCTGGCTGTTCTTCCAATCGTGCCCGGCCTGCAAGCGCACATTGATCAAGCGCTGCGGGAACAACGACACACCATCCAGCCACTGAGGCAAGCTGCGACCGGTACGGACCACGGCTTGCAACACCTGCAGAGCGCTGACGATGCCGTCACCCGTGGTGTGGCGATCCAGTGCCAGCAAGTGGCCCGAGCCCTCCCCACCCAATTGCCAGCCACGGCTGCTCAATTCTTCCAGCACGTAGCGGTCACCCACCTTGGCGCGCACGAAGTCAATGCCACGGCTCTTCAGCGCCAATTCCACGGCCATATTGGTCATCAAAGTACCGACAGCACCAGGCACAGCCTGGCCTTGCTCCATCCGATCGGCCACCATGACGTAGAGCAGCTCGTCGCCATTGAGCAGGCGACCATCGGCGCACACGATCTGCAAGCGGTCGGCATCGCCATCAAGGGCAATGCCATAGTGGGCCTTGTGCTCGGCCACAGCCTTCACCAATGCCTCTGGGTGGGTGGCGCCCACGCCATCATTGATGTTCACGCCGTTGGGGGCGCAGCCAATCGAAATGACCTCGGCCCCCAGTTCGTGGAACACATTGGGTGCCACTTGGTAGGCCGCGCCATGGGCGGCATCTACCACCAACTTCAGACCCTTGAGCGACAAATGGTTCGGGAAAGTCGCCTTACAGAACTCGATATAGCGGCCGCGAGCGTCTTCAACCCGGCGCACGCGTCCCAGGCTGGCAGAGTCAACCCATTGAGGTGCATCGTTCAAGGCGGCTTCAACGGCCATTTCCCAATCGTCAGGCAGCTTCTCACCATGAGCCGAGAAGAATTTGATCCCGTTGTCAGCAAAGGGGTTGTGCGACGCACTGATCACCACACCCAGGCTTTGGCGCAGGGCACGAGTCAGGTAGGCCACGCCGGGGGTGGGCAGCGGCCCTGTCATCAGAACATCCACCCCCGCCGAGGCAAAGCCAGCTTCCAGGGCTGATTCGAGCATGTAGCCCGAAATGCGGGTGTCTTTGCCAATCAGAACCGTAGGACGCTTTTCGGTGCGCTTGAGCACTTGCCCCACTGCATGCCCGAGGCGAAGAACGAAGTCAGGGGTAATAGGAGCTTGGCCTACGGTGCCACGAATGCCGTCCGTCCCGAAATACTGTCGTGCAGCCATGTTGTTTGATTTGTCAGTTTGGTTGAGGCAAAAAGCTATTTTGCGCCTGAATCATGTCGATTCCAATAATCCGGCAGCTTGCCAGACCTTGATGGCATCCACCGTTTCGGCCACATCGTGAACGCGAATGATGCGTCCACCCCGTTGAATCGAGGCCAGAGCGGCGGCCAGGCTTGCGGCCAGTCTTTGCTCAACAGGCTTGCCGGTGATCACGCCCAAGGTCGATTTTCGCGACCAGCCAATCAGCAACGGAAAGCCCAGTTCGAGCAACTCCGCCTGGCGCCGCCACAACTCGAGATTATGTTGCGGGGTCTTGCCAAAACCATATCCCGGATCCAGGGTGATTCGCGATCGTCCCACCCCTTTGTCAATTAGCGCCTGAGCCCTGTCCGACAAGAATTGCCTCACCTCGGTGACTGGATCAAGGTATTGAGGCGCCTCTTGCATGCTTTCAGGCTTGCCCTGCATATGCATGAGGCACACGCCGCAACTGGGATGGCTCGCAATGGCATCCAAGGCTCCGGGGGAGCCCAGGGCACGAATGTCGTTGATGATGTCTGCGCCAGCATCCAGCGCCCGGATCATGGTTTCCGTCTTGTAGGTGTCAATGGAAATGGGCACCTGCCATTTCACCGCTTCTTGAACCAACTCACCAATTCGCTGCCACTCTTCCTCGGCGCCCAAAACCGGTGCGCCGGGCCGGCTCGATTCGCCGCCAATGTCGAGAATGTCAGCGCCCTGCTTCAGCAGGGTTTCACAGTGAGCCAATGCCTCGGTGCTGGACTGATGTTGCCCCCCGTCGGAAAACGAATCGGGGGTGGCATTCACAATGCCCATCACCAACGGCTGAGACAGGTTCAACCGGAAACGCCCAGCTTGCCAGATCGGGGTGGTCATGAATTTCTCTTACCCAGGTTGAGGATGAAACCAGAATACAAAACGGGGCCGAAGCCCCGTTGGTTTGTGTGTGACCGTCAGATCAGGCCGCAGCCGGTGCCCCGTCGGTGTTCATTGGAGGCTTGCCGCCGCCATTAGGACGAGACGATGGCGACCAGTCCTTTGGAGGACGCGGGTCGCGACCCGACATGATGTCTTCGATCTGCTCGGCGTCGATGGTTTCCCATTCCAGCAAAGCCTTGGCCATCGCGTGCATCTTGTCCTGGTTGTCTTCGATCAGCTTGCGTGCCAGGGCGTACTGCTCGTCGATGATGCGACGGATCTCGTGATCCACCTTCTGCATCGTCTCTTCAGACATGTTGGTCGTTTTGGTAATAGAGCGACCCAGGAAGACTTCGCCTTCGTTGTCGGCATACACCATGGGGCCGAGTTCGTCGGTCATGCCATAACGTGTGACCATGTCACGGGCAATGGCTGTGGCTCGCTCGAAGTCGTTGCTGGCGCCGGTGGTCATCTGGTCCATGAATACTTCTTCAGCAATACGACCACCGAACAGCACCGAAATGGTGTTGAGCATGCGGCCCTTGTCCATGCTGTAGCGGTCGCCTTCAGGCAACTGCATGGTCACGCCCAGCGCACGACCGCGAGGAATGATGGTGACCTTGTGAACAGGGTCGGTCTTGGGCAACAGGCGGGCAACCAAGGCATGGCCGGCTTCGTGATAGGCCGTGTTCTTGCGCTCTTCCTCTGGCATGACCATGGACTTACGCTCTGGGCCCATCATGATCTTGTCCTTGGCCTTTTCGAAGTCCTGCATTTCCACCACGCGACCATTGCGGCGCGCAGCGAACAAAGCGGCTTCGTTGACCAAGTTGGCCAGATCGGCACCTGAGAACCCAGGGGTACCACGCGCCAGAATGTCTGCGCGAACGTCTTGGCCCACGGGCACCTTGCGAATGTGCACGTTCAGAATCTGTTCGCGACCACGCACATCAGGCAGGGTCACGTACACCTGACGGTCGAAACGGCCAGGGCGCAGCAGAGCGGGGTCGAGAATGTCGGGGCGGTTGGTCGCGGCAATCACGATCACGCCCATATTGGTCTCGAAGCCGTCCATCTCAACCAGCATCTGGTTCAGCGTTTGTTCACGTTCGTCGTTACCGCCGCCCAGGCCAGCACCACGGTGGCGACCCACGGCATCGATTTCATCGACGAAGATGATGCAAGGCGCATTCTTCTTGGCTTGGTCGAACATGTCGCGAACACGGGCTGCACCCACGCCAACGAACATTTCCACAAAGTCAGAGCCAGAAATGGTGAAGAAAGGCACCTTGGCTTCGCCGGCAATCGACTTGGCCAGCAAGGTTTTGCCGGTACCAGGAGGGCCAACCATCAGCACGCCACGAGGAATGCGACCGCCCAGCTTCTGGAACTTTTGCGGGTCGCGCAGGAAGTCAACCAATTCCTTGACTTCTTCCTTGGCTTCGTCGCAACCGGCCACATCTGCAAAAGTGACGTTGTTGTTGCTCTCGTCAAGCATGCGCGCCTTGCTCTTGCCGAAGCTGAAGGCGCCGCCTTTGCCGCCGCCCTGCATCTGTCGCATGAAGTAGATCCACACGCCAATCAGCAGCAACATAGGGCCCCACGACATCAGCAGGCCCACGATCAGGGACTGCTCTTCACGAGGCTTGACGTCGAACTTGACGTTGTTGTTGATCAGGTCGCCGACCAGACCACGATCCAGATAGGTCGCGGTGCTGCGAATGCGCTTGTCGTCAGTCGTGGTGGCCAGGATCTCGGTGCCACCACCGCCCTCCTGGAGGGTGACGGACTTGATGCGCTTGGCACGGACCTCTTCCAGGAATTCGGAATAACCGATTTGTGTGGCGCCCGTGCTGGCGCGATCGAACTGCTTGAACACGGTGAACAGCACCAACGCCACCACCAGCCAAACAGCAATTTTCGAGAACCATTGATTGTTCACCGCGGCTCCTTCATCCAATCTGAAAAACCACATCCAGCCGCTTACTAGATGCAGTCTTCGCGGTACATATGGGCAATTCTAGGGGAATCAAGAGGTGTCCTGTGTAACGCTATCTTGAGTTTAGGCGGAGTTTTCCGCCCCATTCCCCCGCTGGGAACAAAACACCACGCACTCAGCGGCTTTTCAGTCCGATTCCCACCAAAAAGGTTTCTGACGATTTGTCGCGCGAAGCCTTGGGTTTGACGGGTTTCACGACACGAAAAGCCTGACGGAACATCTCGACCAACTGGCTGTAGCCACTGCCGTGGAACACTTTGCAAACCAGCGCGCCGTCGGGCTTCATGTGGTTCTGGGCGAAATCAATGGCCAATTCAATCAAATGTTCGACACGGGCGCTGTCGGAAACATCAATGCCACTCAAATTGGGGGCCATGTCGGAAATGACCACGTCCACTGGTCGGTCGCCCAACAATTCGGTCAATTGATTCAAAACCGATTCCTCGCGGAAATCGCCCTGAATGAATTGCACGCCCTCGATCGGCTCGAAATCAAGCAGATCAAGCGCAATGATGGTGCCATTGAGTTCGCCCACCGCGGCGCCACCGGTGCCTGCGTCCTTGGGCGCAAACTTGCGGCGCACGTACTGGCTCCAGGCGCCCGGCGCGGCGCCCAGGTCAACCACGAGCTGGCCGGGCTTGATCAGCTGCAACTGCTCGTCGATCTCTTTGATCTTGTAGGCCGCCCGCGAGCGAAAGCCCTCTTTCTGGGCCAATCTGACGTATGGATCGTGAATGTGATCGTTCAGCCAGGCCTTGTTGATCTTTTTACTTTTGCTTTTGACTTTCATGGCTGGGATAATACGCAGATGCCTGCGATTCAACTAACAACTGCCGAGCGCAAAGTCCACCGGGCTGATGCGCACCACCTGGACCCTGTCGTCATGATCGGCGGCGATGGCCTCACCCCTGCGGTCCTGAAGGAAGCCGATTCCGCCCTCAAGGCGCACGGCCTGATCAAGGTTCGCGTGTTGGGTGACGACCGCGAAGCCCGCGAAACGATGTACGCCCAATTGTGCGACCAACTCAATGCCGCACCCATTCAACACATTGGTAAATTGCTCGTGTTGTGGCGCCCCATTCCTGAAAAGGAAGATGCCGAGTCCAAGGACAGCCGCAAGCCTGGCCCTCGTGAGGTCAAGATTCTGAAGTTCTCCAAGAGCGGCACCCGTCGCCCTGAAATCAAGAAGGTTCAGGTCATGGGCAACCAGCGCGTGACCGCTGGCGGCTTGATCAAGCGCGCCAAGAAACGCGTGGTCAGCAAGAAACCTTCCTGATTCGAGCGCTGGGCTGGGCTTGCAAAGGCCTGGCACCTGCACGCAAAACGCCGCACTCAGCGGCGTTTTTTTACGCCTGTCAGCACCAGTTCGCGCTGCTTAGGAAGACGTGCGACCGTTCATGCGCCACGACAGAGCCATCAGCACCACGATCTTCACCCAGAACAGACTGGCGGAAATACCGTGCAAGGCGCCGAACGACAAGCGACCGGGTTGCCCAGCTTTGGCGGCCTCCATAGCGGGCTGCAGCGCAAACTGGCCCAGCACCGTCAGGAAAAGCGCGACCAGCACCAGAATCAATTCAGCCGACATGGCTGAGCCGTTTCCGCTGCCCTGCTCTTCTTGCTTGCGAACGCGTTGGCGCTCAAGCACGAACAGCACAATGGCCACGAACAGGCTGATCCGGGCTTCCACCGCAAAAATGCGGCCAGCGCCTTGCCCTGCCAGCTCGCGACTCAACACCGCAAACAACGACGGTGCAGCCACCGCTCCGACAGACAGCGTGCAACCGGCCCACAGGCCGGCCAGCCAGGCTTGAACACGTGCGGCAGACAGCTTCACTGGCTTCAGATGTAGCGAACTTCGATGATTTCGTAGTTGCGGGCACCACCTGGAGCCTGCACCACGGCCACATCGCCCGCTTCCTTGCCGATCAAGGCGCGAGCAATCGGCGAGCTGATCGAGATCAGGCCATGCTTGAGGTCGGCTTCGTCGTCGCCCACGATTTGGTAGGTGACCACATCGCCTGTGGCTTCGAGTTCCATTTCAACGGTGGAGCCGAACACGACACGGCCACCGGCATCCAAAGCAGATGGGTCGATGATTTGAGCCGCCGACAGCTTGCCTTCGATTTCGTTGATACGACCTTCGATGAAGCCTTGCTTGTCCTTGGCAGCATCGTACTCGGCGTTTTCAGACAGGTCACCCTGGGCACGGGCTTCGGCAATGGCTTGAACCACGGCGGGGCGCTCAACGTGCTTGAGGCGGTGCAGTTCGTCCTTCAGTTTTTCTGCGCCGCGCTTGGTGATTGGAATGGTCGACATGGGTTGTCTCGCAAAGAAATACGGGTCTGAAATGAACGGAGCCGCTGCCCATGAAATCCGAGAAAACTTTCCGGATCACATTCGGGCGCGGCCCACGAGGAATGTTGTTGCCGGGCAGTCAAGCCACCCGAACAAACCAACAGTTTAGTGCAGTTTGGCGTGCAGCTCTTGCAGCGAATACACCACCAAGTCGTCCTGGTGCTTCAACGCTTCAACAGCGGCTTCGCAGCCAGCCATGGTCGTGTAGTAGGTGACACGGTTGGCCAGCGCTGCCTGACGGATGCTGCGCGAGTCAGCAATCGCTGTACGGGTTTCGTCCACGGTGGTGAACACCAACTGGATTTCGCCCGCCTTGATGGCGTCAGAAATGTGCGGACGGCCGTCCTTCACCTTGTTGACTGGCTTGACTGCAACGCCAGCAGCGGCGATGGCTGCTGCGGTACCCTTGGTGGCCACGACGCTGAAGCCCAAGGCAATCAGGTCCTTGGCCACGGCCACGGCACGAGCCTTGTCACCATCCTTGACAGAGATGCACACGGTGCCCTTGGTTGGCAGACGCGAACCAGCGCCCAGCTGAGACTTCAGCATGGCTTCGCCGAAGGTGTCGCCCACACCCATCACTTCGCCGGTCGAACGCATTTCAGGGCCGAGGACGGGGTCCACACCTGGGAACTTGTTGAACGGGAAGACGGCTTCCTTGACGGTGAAGTAAGGAGGCACCACTTCGCGAGGGGCCTTGCCATCAGGCGACTTTTGCGTGTTCAGCTTTTGGCCGGCCATGCAACGTGCGGCAATCTTGGCCAGAGGCTGACCGGTGGCCTTGGACACGTAAGGCACGGTACGCGAAGCACGTGGGTTCACTTCCAGCACGTACACGGTGGCAGCGTCCAGGCCCTTAGTCACGTCGCCTTGGATGGCGAACTGCACGTTCATCAAACCGACCACGTTCAGGGCCTTGGCCATGATGGAGGTTTGGCGACGCAGTTCGTCTTGCAGCTCAGCGCTCAGGGTGTAAGGAGGCAGCGAGCAAGCCGAGTCACCAGAGTGAACGCCAGCCTGTTCGATGTGCTCCATGATGCCGCCGATCATGGTGTCTGTGCCATCAGCAATACAGTCCACGTCAACTTCAACCGCGTCGTTCAAGAAGCGGTCCAGCAACACTGGCGACTTCTCGGAGACGCGGACGGCTTCACGCATGTAGCGCTCCAGGTCCTTGTCGCCGTGCA
>ERZ724505.904-NODE-904-length-17396-cov-20.543164_pt1 | contig 17396 bp, 13 predicted proteins | sample MGYA00376038_ERZ724505 | MGnify/ENA primary metagenome ERZ724505 (study PRJEB28724, sample SAMN07190884) | wastewater metagenome | isolation source: effluent of sewage treatment plant in Hong Hong | place: Hong Kong | collected 2016-03-17 ... | reverse complement strand
AAATTAAACACAGCTTCTCAATCGGCGATCGCTATATTAAATTCAATCTAATCGTCTGGTGCATTATTAGTGTGCCTCTGTTATTTGCCGTTGGGTTTGGTATTTTAACTTTCCTAATCGCTTTATTCTACTACGCCTTTTATATGAGGGCGTCTAATGCCTACGCCTTTACTAACAAGAGAGTTTTAATTCATACAGGTTGGCTTTCTACTCGTTCAACTAGCATCGATTATTCTAAAATAACGGATGTTCATGTCAGAGAACCATTTTTTGATAAAATACTAACCAAAACTGGCGATATCGCTATCAACACCGCTGGCTCTGGTGCTATTGAGGTTGTTCTGAGGCATGTTGAGAAGCCATATGAAATCAAGAAGTTATTGGATGAAATGAGAGACTAATCTTAAAACATTTTCACATATAAAAAAGAGTGGATAATTATCCGCTCTTTTTTATTGGCTTTGTTCATCCAGTAATGCTAACTTCTTTTCTTTTAATACAATCCTACTTCTTAAATTTGCTAGAAGTTCTCGCTTTTCAATGGCACTACCTTCTTTGAGTACATATTTAGCGTAGTCCCTCATATCTACATTAACCTTCTGTTTTTTGTTATGTATCGGTTTCTCGCCGAAGACCATGCCTTGAAATTTGTTAAATCTCTCAACCTCTAATTCCAGCTTATTAAGCATACCCAGCTCATTGATGCTGACCTTATCAATTATTCTCAGAAGCTCGGCAATCAATTCTTCTTCTCTGATATATTTATTCTTACAAAACCTATCTTTACCTCTTGAACATCCGTAATAAATATAATGGGCGGTTGTGCCGTCTTTAAGCTGTTTATACTTACTTTCCGCCGATATCCCCGATCCACAATAACCGCAGGTTATCAGTTTGGTAAAAGCGAATTCTTTGCTTTCTCTTTGGATATTATCTCTCTTTAATTGTGCCTTAGCTTTTTCAAATAGCTCTTGAGTGATAATCGGCTTATGTTTTCCTTGATACCAGTTGCCACTGCCAGTCGGCCTCTCAAAGACGCCGTAGTAGAAAGTATTGTCCAGTACTCTGTATATTCCGCTTAATGTTAATGGCTTGTTGCCTCTGGTATAGAAGTTTAATTCATGAGTTAGCCAATGATATAGTCTTCGACCACTATATTTTTCATAGGCGACTTTTTCAAACATCTGCTTAATAACTGGCGCTCTTTTTGGATCAATAATAACTTGGCATTTTTTATCCGTCCTATTCTGGTTTAGATATCCAAGCGGTGCTACTCCGACCCATAATCCCATCTCTGCTCTAGTTCTTAATCCTCTTCTGACATTAACACCTCTGTTATCATTTTCCAGTTTAGCCTGCGACCCGAGAATCATTAGCAAGAACTTTTCGTTGGGGTTGTTGGAAAACTTCTGGCCGTAGGTTCTGATTTCTTTTAATACCCCTTGATCCATTAGGTCGACGATAGCCCCGAGGTCGCCAGCGTTTCTAGATATTCTATCTGGCGCCCAAGTCAAAATAGCATTAAATTTTCCTTGGCGTATATCACCAACTAATTCATTAAACACTTGGCGCTGGCCAGTCTCTTTAGCGCTATGGGATTCTCGCTTGATTTCGACCACATTCAAGTTTTCTCTGACCGCCAGATCTAACATTTCTTTGACCTGGCTGTCGATAGAAAGAACTTGCCTTTCTTCCGACTCCGTCGACTTTCTCGCATAGAGGCAGTATTTCGGCGGTTCTTCGGGCTTTTGATTTGTTGTTGGGGTCTGTAGCCCGCCCAGCCCCGGGTAATTTGCGTTTATCATATATTACAATGAATGACGCAAAGAACTCGGGGCGTCCAGACCACTAGCTGTTGGTAACTAAAGCCCTCAAAAAAGCCTAAGATTCCTTAACAAATGCCGAAAGCATTTTGAATTGAGTCATTGATACGCTCTCTTTCCTCGATTATCTGTTGTTTCTCTCGACTGCTTAAATGATTAAGATCGCTGTGATCTGTCTGGTAACAAATAGCAACTGCGCCTGTTCGGTGTTCTGACATCCATGATAGCAAGATGCTAAAAGCATCAACTAAATCATCATGGCTTTCTCGGGGAAAGCCTAAAAGCTGTTCAATTAATTCCTCGCATCCAGTCTTAGGGAAAAGCACGTTTCCACTTTGCACCATATGAGTCACCGACTGCAATCTAGTGGCTTTATCTGATCCGCCAGGTTTTCTCAGTTCAGCCTCGTAATGCTCGAGCTTCAAGTCTTCATAAATATACTTTTGGAAAGCCACATCTTCGATGATTATTTTAGATCGATATCCGTCTGGAAATTTGATCTGTCTGGAGTATTCTTTAGCATAAGTTATATTTTCCTTTAGACTCAATCTTTTGTTTACAGGCTCTGGAACAATGTAAACAATTGCTTTAGCGCCTCTGCCAAAAAGATGTCCAGCAACCATCGCCGTATAGTCACCATTTTCCGTACCAGTTGCCAAATCAACGCCCATGGCAGTTTTTTCGGGTCTATTGTATTTCGGATATTCATCATAATATTGAATCCATTCAGGTTTAATTATCTGCTCATCGGTACCAATGATTTTAAGTAGATATTCTCTTTGCCAAGATGACTCGCTCAAGATTTTACTTTTCTCTTTTTCAACGTCTTCAGCGGTCATAAATTTGCCTGGCCAAAGCGGATCGCCGTTTTCATCTAAGAATGGATATTCTCGGTAGATGCCAGATTCGGGGTAATTTTCAAACTTTGCTTTTAGTCTCATTAGTAATGAATCCGAATGAAGCAGATTGCCAACAAAAAAGAATATTGTATTTTTATCGCCAATCGGCAAGACATCGCCAGTGACCCATTCGAAGATTTTAGTTCGGCCTTCTTTGGTTCTGGTTGAATTGATGTCTTCCACATCATCAAGTATGACTAAATCTGGACGATGTGATCCGTGCTTAGTACCACGGATACTGGCATCGACTGAAGCGATAGTGATTCTGGCTTTCTGTCTGGAAAATACTAATGACAGCGAGTTCCAATCTTCGCCTTCTTCGTAGAAGGGGCCAAGATCTTTTCTCAGCAGATCGTTAGATTCGAGTTCTTCCTTGATGTTCTTCAGGATACGTTTAGCTTGTTCAATCGTTTGGGCGAGTATCAGAATATATTTCTTTTGTAGGACTCCGAGAATCGCCCAAATCGGGAATGACAAGGTAATAATAGTAGTTTTACCAGAGCCTCTAAAACTGCAGATAACTTTGGTTTGGATTTTAGTATCTTCGGTTAACTGAAACATTTCCATCTGAAAAGGAGCGGTCGGATAAGTGGCGTGTTCAGAAAAATATATTTGGAAAAACATGAAATGATTTTTTCTGACAAGCTCCATCCTGATTTTTTTGTCCTTAACAATTTTTTCTCTTAATGCTTCGATGTCTATCTTTTCTTCCGACTCTTTTGGAATCTCAATCGGTTTATTTATAATCGGTTCTGGAGCAGGTTTTGACTGCTCGACTTTCTTAATTAGCCTGGCCATATGTTTTGTTATTATCGGGCAAGAAGGCTTTGAGCGCTTGGCGCACAGTTTCTTCTTGCTCGGGTGTTAATGAATCATCAATTGCCAGCTTACCGCTCAGCTCTAGTTTGCTGGCATAAGCCTTGTGATGGTGCTTGAGCCAGAACATCACGGCCGTGATGTTTCTTTCTTTGATAGCTTGAAGCAACTGACTTTCAGCAATATCTGTAATCATTCCACAGCCTTCTATTATTGCCTCATCGACTTCTTGGGCGAAGGTGGGATTATCTTTCTTCCAGCGGTAGAGCGAGGCTCGGGATATTCCCGAGCGCTCGCAAGCCAACTGGATAATTGGAGTTTTGCGCAAAATTTCCAAGAAACGTTTTTTAGCATCGGCGCTGATCATATGGTTGCTAGTTAATTTTCTTAGTTTTAAGTCCAGTTAACTTTTCCCATCTCTTGCGGATGACTTCGGCATAGACGGGAGATTTTTCCATTATGAAACAACGTCTACCCAGTTTAGTGGAAGCAATGAGAGTTGATCCGCTACCGCCAAATGGCTCAATCACGATATCATTTCGCTTAGTTAAGACTTTGATGTATGGGATAAGTATCTCAACTGGCTTAGTGCCAAAGATAATTCCTTGACCAGAGCTTTTCTCATCTGAAGCATTAAATTCAATGAAATCGGTTGGACAATACTTTTTGCCTTTCTCATATGATTCCCAATTAGGCCTACCTGAAGTGGCATAAAGAGCGGAAACAAATTCATTTTGCAACAACTCATCATCTTCTGGGTCGTCGTTTGTCTTAAAGTCAGGTGTTGAGCCGAGCATGGCAAAATCATATTTGTTAAAGAACTTATACTTAGAAGCAAAGCCTTGGACTCGGTTTGGCAAATGCCAAATAATTAGATTTCTAACTTTCCAGCGTTTGGCAATTTCCGCCCACATAATAGGTAGATTTTTCCAGCATTCATAGGAGAGAATAGAAAAGTTTTCTTTAGCGACTTTTTGGATATTATTCATCCATAGTTCGATAAAGTTATCGGGTAAACTATCAGTCTCGAGATATTTACGGTCACGTTTTAAACCGAAGCCCTCGGTTGGTTGACCATTTTTCTTCTTGCCATGTAAGTAATCTAAGATATAGGGTTCGTCTGTACAGCACATGTCTGCTTTTTCTCCGTCCATGAGCTTAAGAACGTCAGCCTCTATAGTACTATCACCGCACATCAGCCTTGATCCGTTTAGGTCATAGACATCACCTTTTTGGATTTCTATTTTTTTAATATCCAGCTTTTCCAATTCTTTCTTAAGGTCAAATACCTCGGGCACATCTTCGATATCAAAGATGTTATCCAACTCCTCGGAAGAGAAGCCGACGTCTTTCAAGAAGTTTTCATCGAACTTGGCTAGTAGTTCGAAATCAAACTCGCCAGTATTCTTGTTCAAGCGGATATTGAGCTCTTTTTCTTTCTCAATATCTGAGATGTGGACATAGACGACTGGTATTTCTTGATAGCCCAGTTCTTTAAGAGCTTCCAAACGGAAATGTCCGCCGATGAGAACATTCTTTCGTTCATCAGCGCTATTGGCGATGAGCGGATCTACACAACCATATTTCTTAATGGATTCTTTGAGCTGATCCATTTGTTCTTGGCTGTGCTTGCGAGGATTATATTCGCTCGCTTTCAAGTCCATGATCGGGACTTGGACGATTTTAACCTCTTCTGATCTCATAAAATTAGGGTTTAGTTTATAAGATGCAGGAAGAAGTGATTGTTTTTGTAGTTTAGAACGCTAATTACCTCGACCAAATAAAAAACGCCATCAACTGCAAAATAGGCAATCAACGGCTGCTTAGTGGTAAATAAAATTAACCTAGCAATGTAAAAACACCGATTCAGCTAATTCATAAGCCAGCAATGCGCGCCATTGTCTCTTCTTGCATATAGCCATTGGCTATTTTTGGAGTCGCATGGCTTTGGTGATGGCGCAATCCCCCGATTTTTTTATATGCGCATTATATATCGCATTTTCATTATATATGAGACAGGGATCTGGCTTGATATTTAATTGTTAGGATTATTTTAGCACTTACCAAAAAGGCGGTCAAATTTTGAAAGTCTATTTTTTGGCTAAAGTAAGGGGGAATTTGTCAAGACGGTAAATAAATTTGTCTATTTTTCTTTATATTTTAGCCATTTTCTATCTTTACTTTATGTTAAAAATAGTGTAAAGTAGTGTTAAGTTAAGATTATTAGATTTTATGACCAAAAATAATAAAGATGAAATAATAACTTTAAGCCAAGCTTGTGAATTATTACACTGTCATCCGAATACCCTTCGTAAGTGGGACAATAAGGGATTTTTAAAAGCCATTAGGTTTGGCGTGCGTGGTGATAGAAGGTATCACAAGATAGATATTGAAAAATTAATTTTGGAAATGAAGAATAAATAATATATGAGTTTAGAACAACAAAAGGAAGAAGCTTTATTAAAAAGAATTTCCGAACTTGAATTGGAAATTAAAAAAATAAAGAAGCAAAAGAAATATGGCTTGGTTTGGGAAGAAAAAATCGAACAGATTGTAGAGGATTGCAAAAGAAATGTCCCGATATTAAAACTAAAAGAAAAATCTAAAAGTATAAATCCGATCATTATTAATAATCAGGAATTGGATGATAATATTTTAATTGAGGGTGATAACTATCATGCTTTATCAGTTTTAAATTATACACATAAAGGGAAAATTGATGTCATCTATATTGACCCACCCTATAATACTGGCGCAAGAGATTGGAAGTATAATAATGATTATGTGGATGATAATGATGCATATCGCCACAGTAAATGGTTATCAATGATGGAGAATCGTCTAAAGCTGGCTCGAGGATTATTAAAAGATACTGGAATATTAATTTGTACTATTGATAAAAATGAGCAGGCGCGACTTGCTATGCTTTTAGAAAAAATTTTTTTAGGCTATGAAATGGTTTGTGTAACCATTATACATAATCCAGCGGGAACGCAAGGAAATAATTTTTCGTATACCAATGAGTATGCATTTTTTGTTTTTCCGAATAACGGTATTTATATAAATAAAACTAATCGCAATAATACGCTAATTTCATCTTTTAGAGATTGGGGCACTGTTTCTTTAAGAGAGCAGGCAAAGACCTGTTTTTACCCAATTATTGTGAGGGATAATATAGTTGTTGGTTTTGGTGATGTTTCTGAGGACGACTTCCACCCCCAAGGCGCTAATATTAAGCAGCAAGATGGCTCTATTTATGTTTATCCAGTTGATAATAAGGGGGTAGAAAAAAAGTGGGTATTTGGTAGAAATACAGTAGAAGAAATAAAACAAGAGCTTTTTTGTAAAATAGTCAATGGTGAAATAAATATTTTTAGATCAAAGAACGAAACTAGTTATAAAACTGTGTGGGATGATACAAAATTTTATGCAAATATTTATGGGTCAAAATTGCTTAACAATATTATCAATTCCGATTTTCCTTTCCCTAAGTCTCTTTACGCAGTTATGGAGTGTATCGGAGCAACAGTACATGATAAAAAAGATGCAAAAATTTTAGATTTTTTTGCTGGTTCTGGTACGACTGGCCATGCAGTCTTAGAATTAAATAAGTTAGATGGAGGAAATCGCAAATTTATATTATCAACTAATAGCGAAGTAGGAGAAAAGAAGGAAAAGGAGTTTAAGGATAAGTATAAATTAGATGATCAGACATTTCTAAAATGGAAGAATGATAATAAAAAAGAATGGTTGGACTGGTGTGACCTTTATGGCATCGCATCATCTGTAACTTATGAGCGTCTTAAACGAGTAATGAATGGTTATAAAAATAAGAAAGGAGAGAAAGTTGAAGGCTTGGGTGGCAATTTAAGATACTACAAAACTGATTTGGTTGATATAGAAAAACTCCATTATACACCTGACAACGCCAAGATTAAATTAACTTATCAAGCTGGCGAAATGATTGCCTTACGTGAGAATACGTTAAACGAAGTTGAAAAAAATGAGTGGTGGCAAATTTTTGAAGGATTAAGAAGAAACACTGCGATATATTTCAAAGAGGATAAGGAAAAACTCCAATTATTAGTTGATAAGCTTGAAAAGACTAAAAAGCCTTGTGCTTTATATATTTTTAGCTGGGGCAAGAATGAATATAAGAGTGAATATAGCTCTAAAAATATTCGAGTAGAAGATATTCCAGAGCCTATACTCGAAGTTTATAAAGAAATTAATCGTCTGTAATATGTTTCCATTAAAACCATTTCAAGAAATAGCTATTGCCAAATTAAGAGATCAATTTTTAGATCTATGGAAAACTAGCAACAATCAGTTGTCATTAGTTTTTAAGTCTCCGACTGGTTCTGGTAAAACAGTAATGCTAGCACAGTTTTTACGCGATATAATTTCTGATCCTCGTTTTGCTGGCAACGATGTTGCTTTTTTATGGATGTCCAAAGGACCAACTTTAGTTGAGCAAAGCAAGAAAAAATTATTTGATTACTATGGAGGTGCTTCCGAGTTAGAGCTTTTAGATATTAATGACTTAAATAGAAAAGTTTTAACTCGTAACAGCGTTTTCTTTATTAATTGGGAAAAGTTAAAAGGACAGTCTAAGGAAGTTTTAAAAATTAGACGGGAAAACGAACAAGATATTTCTTTTGACGGCATGATCGAAGCAACTCACGAAGAAAACAGAAAGATTGTAGTTATCATTGATGAAGAACATTTAGGTGCTGATACGGATAAAGCCCTGGAATTAATCGATGGTCTGATTAAGCCAAAAATTATTATTCGTGCTTCAGCTACTCCAAAATATGAACCAACGCTCAGCGATGTCGAAGATAAAAGCGCTGGCTTTGTTCGTGTTAAGCGAGAAGATGTTATTAAAGAAGGGTTAATAAAAGAGAAAATAGTTTTTCAAACAGAAGAAGATTTAAATCAAAAACAATTTAAGAACATGGATCAGGACGATATCCTAATTGAATTAGCTTATCATAAACGCTTGGAGTTGGTCGAGTATTATAAGGAATTGAATCTTGATATTAATCCGCTAGTTTTAATACAGCTCCCTAACGATGATAAAGCTACAGCTGAAACCAGCAATACAAGTAAATTAGATATTGTAAAACAATATTTAAAGAAGAAAGGAGTTTCTGACAATAATGTTGCTGTCTGGTTATCTGAAGATAAGGTTAATCTCGAAGATGTTGAGCGAAATAATTCATCGATTGATTTTTTGCTGTTTAAGCAGGCCGTAGCAACTGGATGGGATTGTCCGAGGGCTAGCGTTCTGGTTATGTTTAGAGAAATCAAGAATCCGACTTTCGCTATTCAGACGGTTGGTAGAATTTTGCGAATGCCAATCGGTGAGCATTTTGGTAAACCAGAATTGAATCTTGGATATTTGTATACTAATTACAAAAGAAACGAGGTTATTAGTGAATATGATAGAAGTAAAAATGAAAATAAACTAGCCATATTTGGTAGTTATAGAAAGAAAAACGTAGAACCTATTGAGTTAGAGTCGGTATTTATGAGTCGTTCGGATTATAATGATCTTGGCGATTCTTTTCAATCTACGTTTAAGAAAACAGCTAATAAATTATTTGGGCTAAAAGATGATGATAGCGAGGCAAGAGCTAAATTGATAGCCAAGAAATTAGATTTAAAACCAATTGTTACCAACGGAATTATTGTTGGCGTAGAGATTGATGACTATGATAATTTTACAAAAGAATTGTTAGCTGAAGGAGGAAGCCATGATCAGGAAATGTCACAACATGACATTGAACGATTATATAATTTAGTCTGTTTCAATATAATTAGTAAACAAACCGATGAGAATAAGAAATTTGCCCCAGAACGTTCTTGGGGTAAGTTAAAGACCGCCTTAAATGTTTGGCTTATTCCAATGCTTGGCAACGACCGCAACGCTTCATACAAGGTGATATTAAATGACTTATTAAAAGAATCTAGCGTTTTACGACCAATTATTGGGGCGTCGTTAGAGTCTTATAGACCGATACGTGAACAAGAAGTTAACAGAAAAGCTAGTCGTGCAAAACGAACAGAAGTAATCGAGATTCCAAGACCATCATTGTTTTTTACTGACAGTTATCAGGAACTAAAAACCAAAAAGTGCGCCATGGACCCCTTTTATATCAGCAAGGATATAGTTGAAAATGAAAAAGATTTTATTAAATTTTTAGATGAAAATAGTAATATTGAATGGTGGTATAAGAATGGTGATTCTGGAAGTGAATATTTCTCAATCTCTTACTATAATCCTGATGAAAACAAGGAAAAGCTTTTTTATCCAGATTGGATAATTAAGACAAAAAATAAAGTTTTGATCATTGATACTAAGGCTGGTTTCACCGCAGAGTCAAATGATACTAAATATAAGGCTGAAGCTTTGCAAGAATGGTTAAAAGGAAGAAAAGGATTTGAAGGAGGAATTGCAGTCAAAGATGCTAATGGTTGGAAAATTAATCAGAATAAAGAATATTCATATTCTCAGTCGATGAAGGGTTGGGGTAATATAAAAATTTAGTATGCCTCAAATATCAAAAAAACAACTAAGAGAAAAGGTCGTCACTGTTTTAAAAAAACAGGGATATAAAGTTAATGATAATGGCTTTTCATTAAAAGATAATACACGGGAAACAAAAAGAGATGTTCATTCTTTGGCCAAAAAAGAGAGAATAACTAAAAGTGAAAAGTTTATTTTGAATAACATTGATTTTATTAGTGCTAACATGGTTAACGGCTCTGATTTAGATATAAGAAAAATAGAACCGCAAATTATTGAAGTGAAAGAAGGCTCAAAATACGAAAAATTATTTCGTTGGTGGAACTTAGTTTGGTGGAGCCTGCCTTACGAACATGCCTATGGTCGACAAATGAGATTTGTTGTTTGGGACAAATACCACAAAGCCCCGATAGGTCTTATCGGCTTGCAAAGCCCGATATTAAGTTGGAGTGTTAGAGATAATCATCTCGGTATTAATAAAAAAGATAGAGATTATTGGGTTAATCAATCTATGAGCGCGCAAAGATTGGGTGCCTTGCCACCATATAATTATATTCTTGGAGGAAAGCTTGTAGCATCATTAATGACAACAGATATTGTAAGAAAAAAATTTGAAAAAAAATATTCTGGCAAAAATACTCTTTTAAAAAATAGAAAATTACCATCAAAACTACTTTTTATTACAACCACTGGAGCTTATGGCAAGAGTAGTGTTTATAATAGATTAAAATACAACGGAAATGTTATTTCTAAGTTTATAGGCTATACAAAGGGTAGTGGTTCTTTTCATATACCAAACACATTATTTGAAGATTTTGTTAAATATCTAGAAAAGAAAGATTATAATATTAAACGAGGGTATGGTAATGGTCCTTCACGGAAAATGAGACTAATTAATCAGGCGATGGATTGTTTGGGTATAGCAAATGGCTCTAGTCATGGGATACAAAGGGCTGTTTATTTATTTCCCATGGCTAAAAATCTAGAGGATGTAATACAAAAAAATAAAAAACCAATTTGGATTAATAGGACAATTGATGAAATAACTAGGTATTGGAGGGATCGTTGGATAATGCCAAGACTGTCTCAGAGAGAAAATTATAAAGATTTTTCTATAGATCATTTTGTCAGTGAAACTAAATTGGAAGTAGAATCTTTTTGTAAAGGAAAGAATAAAATGAAGACAAAGAAAAAATAGTATGGATAATAACAGCCAAAACAATAAAAACTATGCATATCTGCCAGATGATTTATTGGTACAAATACTAGACAAAGTGCCTGATACTGTTGGAAAAATGAATAAAATGTTTGATACTCAGGACGAACCAATAAAGGAAGGTATAGAAGATTTAAGGCAAAAAAATTTAATAAATAAATTAACTGGGACTGAATATAGTTCATCGCTTATTGCTGTTGATGGGAGTAATATTGTGGAAAAAATGACTGGCACAGATATTTTATTAGCCATGGGGGTTGGCGTTGAAGGTTTGTCAGAGGATGACGGAATTGAATGGGGTGAGAAAAATAATCAATACTATAGCTGGCAGACAGTCTTACCTCATGGAGAGGCAAATGCAAGATTGATTCAAGGAATAATGTTTTTAATGGAATCAAGTGTTTTGGCTCAAGCTAGTCATGAAATAAGAATAATGGATGGTAGTCATCTAAATCCAATTATTAAAATTAATAGCATGCTGAGTGCTCGCGACGAAAATGCCGGCAAAGAGTATTGTGAGGCGATAAAGGAATTTTTAAAAGAAAAATATAATAAAATAATACCAGACATTCCAGACATAATCTCAGCTGCTTTGAATGATGATCATATTATTGCCATGGTTAAGTACAGCTCCTCAAGAGACGTTTTAGATAGCCACTTAAAGCATCGCAAAGAGATTCGGCTGGATGATAAAACTTTTTTTTCTTTAGGACTTAATGAGGATGAGTATACGGTTCCTTTGTCGGTCGGGCAAAGCAAGAATGAACGACAAACCTGGGGCGATCTTCATATGAGTTGCAATCTTGAGGCAATTGAAGAAAAAAATGCTTTAAATGAAGCATTAAAAAAATCATTAAATCCAATAAAAACTAGAGACTCTAAGGGCAAAGAAAAAGAATCAATTATTTATTTTACCTATTATAAACCATATCAAGAAGGGCCAGCGTATAGGGTTGAAATAAAAAAAACCCTAGCGCAAGATAAAACAAGATTAGAAAAATATTTGTTAAGTATAAAAAAACAAATAATATTTCCAGAGATTAGAGAACCCTACCCTCAATATTTAGTAGATTTAATGGCTAAGAGTATTGCAATGGGATTATTTTCTATACAAGAAGCAATAAGACTATCTCCAGAGCTAAAAATAGATAGAGGTAAATTTAATTTATTATTTAATTATAGAACTAAATAAATAAAAATATGCCAGAAATAACTAATTCAAAAACTGTTCTCGGGGTTATCAGCGGTAAGAATGAACCGATAGGTATAACCAGCTCTCCAAGTAATACCCTGGATATAGTAATTGATATTACGGAGGCTAAAAAAGCAGAAAGAGCTCTTGGCCAAATGGTTTATGTTGCCCTAAAAGAGGACGGTAAAGATATTGTTGTTATAGGACAAATTATCTCTATCGAGACTCAAAATAGATGGCATGAAGACCCATCTTTTAAGGGCGTTATAAAAAGACATGGCAGGTTACCGCACTTAAGCGGTACCGCAGATAATAGAATAGCCACTATAAGCGTTCAGGCATGTTATTTATTAGACAAAGATAATCCAGAGGGTTATATACTTGGTACATCACCATCTACTGGCGAAAGTGTTCAAAAAATGGATAACGATGTTATGTCTGCGTTAATGAAAAACCATGAAAAACATATTACATATATAGGAAAAGTTTATGGTACTGACGTTGACCTGCCTTTCTGGTTTAAACATTTTGATAAAACAAATGGTGATGAGTTGGGCGCCGGAGACGCTTACCATATAGGAGTGTTCGGTAAAACAGGGTCTGGAAAGACAGTGACGTCAGCTTTTATGCTTCTAGGATATTTAAAAAATAAAAATAATTTAAGCATCCTAGTCTTAGATCCTCAGAAACAATTTTATTTAGATGCTGATTGTCTTCCCGACAAAACTAAAATTGAAGATAGAGTTAAGGTTTCAGGATTTAATTATGAAAAATATAGTATATTGGACGATGTTTGTTTGCCAGGTAATTTATACGAACTTTTTGTGGAATTGTTGGTTAGTAATGGTTTTGTAAAAAAGGCTTTTTATCCAATATATACAGATGAAAAAATTGAGGCTGCAAAGTTAGCAATTTTAGATTATCTCATCGGAAGGAGTAATTATCCGGCTTTTTCATTAAATAATATAGTTAATGGTTCCGGTTCTAAAATTAGTCGACAAGATTTGTTAAAAGAAATGTTAACGAATTTTTCTGCTATTGAAGAAGTCGATGAATTGAAAGGCGGTAAGACTGTCAAAAAAACAAGATATTCAACCTTTGTAACTAATATTTATGGAACACCTGTGACGCAGGAAAGACTAGTTAATAGGATTAATACAGCCCTGGGCAGGTTTGACAAAGAAACCGAAATGATTGAAAAATGGGAGTCTGCTTTAGAAATATTTTCAACCCAAAAAAAAGATGGAAGCAGTAATAAGGTACAAGTCAATGATATTGTTGATAAAACTGTAAATAAAAATGGCAATTTCATTGTTTTGGATTTAAGTCCAAAAGATGGTGGTATTGAGAATGAAAATTTGCAAGCTTTATTTGTAAAGATTATTGAATCATCAATAGTTGAAGCTGGCGCAAAATTGTATGCTCAGGGACAAAAAGCTAATTGTTTAATAGTGATGGATGAGGCTCATAGATTTATTTCGAAAGAGTCTCCAGATGCAAGAATAAAAGAATTAACAAACGAAATTATTGGCTCAGTTAGAACAACTAGAAAATATGGAATTGGCTATATGTTTATTACCCAAACCATAGAGTCTTTAGACGAAGAAATATTAAGACAAATGAGAATATTTGGTTTTGGTTATGGTTTGACGGCGGGGAGCGAGTTAAGAAAAATTAGTGAAATAATTAATAATCCATCTGCAATCCAACTATATAAATCATTTATTGATCCAAGCAGCAATAATAAATTTCCATTTATGTTTTTTGGGCCAATATCCCCATTGTCTTTTACTGGATCGCCATTATTTATGGAAGTTTATCAAGATATTACAAAGTTTAAATAGTTTGTCTATACATGATTAATAATATGAATGTAAAAGAATATCAAAAATACTGCAAAACTAAGCTTTTGAGTATCTATGATTTTGTTGAGGTGGAATGGAATCCATTTAAGAACTGCAATGTCGATAATAATCAATATTGTCCAAGATTAGATATTGCTGTAGGACCATTTGCCGTAGATACAAGATTGGAACATCAATATAATCAATTATTAGATCAAGCAAAAAGTAAAATTTTTATTAATTATTTAATAAAATTAAATAACGATAATTTTCCAAGTATCGCAGGAGGTTCAAAAACTAGTTTAGAAAATATAAGATATTTTAACTATAATGCTCGGTGTTTCATTTGTATTGAAATAGAAAATAAAGTATCCAGAAAGCATATAGTTGGTGGTTTAATAAATGCATCAGCACTTGGTAGAATAGCTATTTTGGTTGCGTGGACACCTGACAAGCTAAAAGCTTTTATTAAATTAAAAAATTATTTACACTTTTTATCTTCAGTTGAAAAAAACTCATTTAAAACTGATAACATTTTGATTCTCAGTAAGGATCAATTTAAAGAGGCGGTAGACGCCATTAATTAATAAATGAAATACATCACTAAAACAATCTACCTTGAATTTATCGCCTGCGCCAAAAATGCTTGGCTTAAACAGCGTAAACCAGAATTAGCATTTAAATTTGAGCTGTCTGCTTTTGAAAAAAGTCTTGTGGCGAATGGCAATTTGGTTGAGATGTGGGCGAGGAAATTATTCCCCAGCGGAATATTAGTAGAGAGTCAAGGCGAAGAAGCGGTTAAAGAAACTGTCAATTATCTGGAATCTAAACAGCCTGTTATATTCCAAGCCACTTTTATATCCAATAATTTTCTAGCCAGAAATGATGTTTTAGAATATGACAATAAGAACGATTGCTGGAATCTTTACGAAATTAAAGGGACTAATACTCTAAGAGAGAATGGCGAAGATCGTGATCATGTTGAAGATGCCGCTTTTCAATATTTAGTTCTACACGACTGCGGAGTTAAAATTGGCCGAGTGAGCATTATCCATTTAAATAAAGACTATATTCGAGGTGATGATATAAATATTCACGAACTTTTTGTTATTGATGACATTACCGACAAAATCATTGAACGGGAAATAAGTACGAGAGAAAAAATGAATAATGCGGTTATTGCTTTGTTTCAAGATGATGAAAAAGCCATAGAGTGCAGCTGTATCTATCATGGTCGCAGTAATCACTGTTCCACTTTTCACTACTCGCATCCTGAAGTCCCGGAGTATTCTATTCATGATCTTTCTAGAATAGGATTAAGTAAAAAGAAACTAATTAATCTAGTTGATTCTGGCATTTTAGATATTAGTGATATCCCAGATGAATATAAGTTATCAGATATACAAAGAAATCAGGTCAATGTCCATAAGAGCCAGATTCCTATTATAGATAATATATCCATTAAGGCCGAATTAGAGTCCATGAGCTATCCTCTATACTTTTTGGATTATGAAACTTATCCGCCAGCCATTCCTTTGTTTAAGGGATTTAAACCATATCAACACATTCCTTTTCAGTTTTCTTTACATGTGTTAAATAGTTCCGATGGCGATCTTGAACATCACGAATATCTCCATACTGATAATTCGGACCCGACTATGGGTATAATAGCCGCTCTACGAGAGACGATTGGTCCAGAAGGTAATATTGTTGTGTGGAACAAGACATTTGAACAAGGGCGTAATTCCGAAATGGCTGAACGTAGTCTGGAAGATAAGGAATTTTTAGCTGATATCAATAACCGAGTTTATGATTTAATGGATATTTTTCAAAAGCAGTTTCATGTCCATCCTGGCTTCAAGGGAAAAGTATCTATTAAAAAAGTTTTACCAGTGTTGGTGCCATCTCTCAGTTATCAAGAATTAGAAATACAGGAAGGTGGATCAGCTATGGAAGCATGGTTTGAAAAAATATTGAATGCTAGCTCTGAAGAAGAAAAAGAGCAAACTGCTAGAAACCTTCTAAAATATTGTTATCTCGATACATACGCCATGTATGCCATCTGGAAAGAGCTATTAAAACTGATATAGTCAGGAAAGTCATATTCTAGAATAATTATCAAATAGTGAAAAAATAAATGGAGAGGCATGAATTTAGAAAAAGCCATCAGAAACATCAACCGCTCTTTGACCAAAAAACAGCCAGCCTCATTCAGTCCGATTTGGATAAAATATCGTTGTAAAATATCCTACCAATTCATAATTAAAAATATTAAAACCGAGTTTAATGATCCAGATTGGGATTATATTATTTCCCAATTAGAAAGACCCAATCAAAAGCTCTGGCTAAAGGGCGAGCAGAAGCCAAAAAACTCTATTTCAATATATAGCGATAGTAATGAGCTGGGAATAATTTTAAACAAATACAATAACAAACTATATACTTTCTTGGCTCGTCAGAATAAGGAGGATAAGTATATATGCGATTGGATTAGTATTAGATTGGTACGTATTGCCCAGAAAGGCAATGTGCTGGCAAAAGATAAAATTATTATCCTGTTAGGCTATCTTGTTGACCAATGGATTGAATATGACCACAGTCTATTCAGCTGGAAAGGCTATAATGAGCTTATCACTGAGCAGATAGAAGCCTGTATCCGACGTTTCCGCTATGCTGGATCATTTCTTGGATACCTCTACAGAACCTTAGAATATTCTGGTCGAGGCCTAGTTCCTCTAGAGAAGTTTTCCCTTGATGATGTCTCAACTATCTCAGGAAAAAGACTGATAGAAGCCTTTACCATAAAGTCAGGTAGATTCAGGTAAAAAGTCAGGGAGCGTCAGGGAAAGTCAGGGAGAGTGGTAAGGCTATGAAACCCCTAAAAAGTCCAGAAAATGAGACACTCAAAAACACGCAAATAATGTCTTATTTGTCTCATTCTCATTTTCAAGACCCCGACCCGAGTACTTAAAATCGGCTCTGGAAATATCTTCAGAAACCCCTTACAATATTGCTATATGGGTACACTTAACCCGAGTTGCCCGCTATTATTTTAGCGTACAAATATTCTGAGG
>ERZ724505.903-NODE-903-length-17415-cov-7.752765_pt1 | contig 17415 bp, 17 predicted proteins | sample MGYA00376038_ERZ724505 | MGnify/ENA primary metagenome ERZ724505 (study PRJEB28724, sample SAMN07190884) | wastewater metagenome | isolation source: effluent of sewage treatment plant in Hong Hong | place: Hong Kong | collected 2016-03-17 ... | reverse complement strand
GCTCCGGCTCCCGCTCCGGCCCCGGCCCCGGCGAAGCCCACGGCGGCTCCGAAGCCCAAGGCGACTCCTGCGGCTCAGGCTCCTGCGGCTCAGGCTCCTGCGGCTCAGGCTCCGACTGCTCCCGATGGCTCCCCGGCGTTCGCTCCCTACCCGTTCGCCAACAAGGACGACGAGGCCCCGGCTCCCGCGCCGGCTGCACAGGCTCCCGGCAACAAGGGACTCGGTGCCCTGCTGGACGGCTGGGACGACTAAGCCAGTCGCAATGTAGCGAGTACACGGGGGGCTGCGGCCCCCCGTTTTCCAAGGAGAACAAAATGCCACGAGCAATCACCGAAGAATCCCGCCAGCGTGTATACGAAATGCACACGGCAAACCCCGACGCACTCGGCCTCGCACTTGGTGCGGCGGTGCTGCGGGCCAACGTACCCCTCAAGGCAATCGCCGAGCTGCTTACCGCATCGGAAGCCTCTGTGTACCGCTGGGCGTACGGCGACGTTGAACCCCGTCCGGTGTACCACCAGAAGATCAAGCGCCTCATCACCATCCTCAAGCGTGCCCTTCGAGCCGGGGATGCCCCGCTCTCGGGCACCCATGCGCAGCGTATGGCGGCGGTAAGTGACTTGATAATCAAGCATAAAGCGAAGCCGACTGTCTAGGCTGTTGATTGGCGACCGGAGAGGGGGTATGCTCTCTATCCTCGTGCTAGGGGACAAGAATGGATGCAAAAGAATTTCTGACGCGGCTGCTGCCGCAGTCAGGGCACATAGTCATCGCCACGCCAGAGTCTTTCACGGACGACAAGGGCAAGCTCAAGCCGTACTACAAAGCTCACGTACACACGTCGATAGACGACGCAATCGAAGCCACCAATACGCTGGTGTGGCAGGGCAAGGACATCTTCTTCGCGCTGAGTACCTACAAGGAAGCACGGGTATGGAGTGCGGAGAAGCAAAAATACCAGACACGTACACAAGCTAACTCGAAAGCCCTCCGGGCGTTCTTCCTCGATCTGGACATCGGCCCAGTGCCCGAGGGCCAGACCCCCAAGACGTTCCCCTCCAAAGAGAACGCGCTGGTATCCCTCAAGGAGTTCTGCAAGCGGGTGGGGTTGCCCAAACCGATGGTAGTGGATAGTGGCGGAGGACTCCACGTGTACTGGCCGCTGGCTACCGAGGTACCCACGGATAGGTGGACGGAAGCAGCAAACAAGTTCAAGTCGATCTGCCAGCACACCAAGCTGCCCATCGACCCGGCCGTCCCGGCTGACAGTGCCCGCGTACTCCGCCTGCTGGGTACGTACAACCTGAAGAAGTCCGTTGCCAGAGAAGTACGCCTGCTGAGTGAAGCGCACGGCCCCTACGATGTCTCGATGTACGAGACAATCTTCGACCAGTTCATCGCCGACAACGGCGTGTCCGCCCTGCCTTCTCGCAAGCCCAGCGCCGGGCACAAGCCCACTACCAACCTCGCCGCGTCCATACTGGGGGACAACATCGGGGCGACCAACGACCCGGCCAACGCGGATCGCATCGCCTTCCACTGCGGGTTCTTCGGAGCGCACGTGGCTACCCACGGCCGGGGGATGTCGGAACCGGATTGGAACAAGGCATGCAGCATCGGTCAGTTCTGCGAGAACCGCGAGTATGTGCTGGAGTTCATCTCCAAGGATGGCAAGGACTACGACTTTGACTCCACGCTGCAGAAGGCTGCACGGTGGACGGGGCCGGTAACGTGCCTGACAGTGTATGGGGACAACGCCCCGATATGCGACGCCTGCCCACACTGGGGGAAGATCACCACCCCACTCCAGCTCGGTAGCGTACACACCGAGTCCGCACCCCCAGTGGTATCGCTGGCGATGCCGGGGGAGGAAACCCCGGTGCAAGTGGTGATTCCCAACCCGCCTACCCCATACATCCGATACAAGGGCACGATCTGTACCGAGTCCGAGGACGACGATGGGAAGCAGGACCTGAAGGAAATCGTGCCGTTCGACATCTACCCGGTGCGCATCATCCGCCAGACATGCTCCGACAATGACGTGAAGGAGCTTACCCAGTGGTGTGCACACTTGCATCGGGTGGGGGACATCTACCTAGACATCCCGCAGACCATACTCGCTGACCACCGTAAGCTGCAGTTGTTCCTCTACGAAAAAGGGGCCTACCCTCATTCCCACAAATCTTTGGAGCTACAGACATTCATGAGCGCATACCTACGGGAGCTGTCCAAACAGCAGGACCGTGAGAAAGCCTACGAGCGCATGGGCTGGCACGGCGACTTCGCAGACTTCGTGATCGGGGAGTCTGTCGTACACCGCGACGGCACGGTCACCAAGCACCGCCTGTCCGAGGCCGCACGCAACGCCACCAAGAGCAGCGTACGCACGGGCGGCACGCTGGAGGGCTGGAAGAAGGCCATCCAGTTCTACAACCGCCCCGGCTATGAAGGGCACCGCATGTTCCTGTATGCGGCGCTGGCGTCCCCGCTCATGATAATGACTGCGTACAAGGGCATGACACTCTCTGCCGCTGGAGCAACCGGCAAGGGCAAGAGTACGATCCTCGAAGCCTGCGCGTCTGCGTGGGGCGAGCCGCAAACCTACGTGGTCAACGGCAACCCGGATGGCACCACGATCAACGCGCTGTACCACAAGCTCTCGTCCTACCACAACCTCCCGTTCACCCTTGACGACACCACCGAGCGTCCGCCCGAGGAAATGCGCAAGCTCACCCTGAACATCCCACAGGGCCGGGACAAGGAGCGCATGAAGGGCAACGAGCACGACGGCCGCAACAATAGCTGGTGCTGCTTCGTACTTATGTCCACAAACGCAGATGACGTGGCGCAGATCACCGCCATAGGCAAAGAGAGCCAGCCCCACCTGATGCGCCTGATCCCGGTATGGTTCAACTTGGTGGACGACAGCACCGAGGCGAAGATCGAGGCGGACAAGTTCAAGAAAGAGTACGCAACACACTACGGCTGGGCAGGCCCGGAGTTCATGCGGTTCGTGCTGCCCCGGCTGGATAAGGTCAAGGCGCGGATCGAGATGATGATCGAACGCGTGGATCGGGACATCCAAGTGCAGTCCCACGAGCGGTACTGGTCGGCCGGCGTGGCGCTGGCAATCGTGGGGGCGCTCATCGCTCGGGACATCGGGCTACTGGAGGGGTTCCCCATCGAGCAGGACTACCAGTGGATGCTGACCCATATCCACAAGATGCGCCAGACGGCGCTCAGTCACGATCTGGTCCCCATCGACGTGGTGAACGACTTCCTGAACGCCGCCCTGCCCAACACGCTGGTGCTGTCCGCCAAGCAAACCAGCAACATCGACAACATTGCCGTACGTCCACACAGCGCACTCTATGTGCGGCATGACTTCGATGAAGGCGGCATCTACATCGCCCGCTCGGCATTCGCCGAATACTGCGCCAAGAATAAGATCAGCTTCAAGCAGATCGAGGAACGGCTGGAGCGGGACGGAGTGATCGTGAACCGCAACGCGCAGAAGGTACTGGGCGCGGATACCGCGTTCGCCAAGGGCCAGACCCGGTGCTGGAAGGTAAGCGCCAGCAAGCTGGGCGAGGGCTACAAGGACGTGATGCTCCCCGCCATTTCCGGGCTGACCAAGCCTTAGACCACTGGCCCGCTGACGTTGTACCCTGCCGACATCGACCCGCCCCCGGAGAACTGGGTGCCGTAGTGGATGGAACTCATGGTGGCGTTGGCGAGGCCCGTGGCGTTCTGCGCAATGGCCTGTAGCGCCCGAGACTGAATCTCCGTCTTGGCGTCGGCAATACGGGCAGCAGAGTCCCATTCCCTGACCTTTGCGTCGAAGTACGCGATCTTGTCCCGCAGCAGGGCGTCCGTAGCAGTCACCGCCAGCTTGGCGCGTTCGGCATTCAGGTTCTGATCGGCCTTGTACTTGCCCATCAGGATGTCGAACCGCTCCAGCTCTACCCTGTTGGTGTTGATGACCATATCCAGCTCGACCCGCGCCGCATCCAGCTTGGCCTTGTAGGCATCCACCCGCAAGGCCATGACCTTGGCGTCCACTTCATACCGCTTGATCTTCGTTTCTTCCACCGTGCTGAACGCCTGCACTTCCGCAGCGTAGGCACGCGTGGCGGCTTCGAGGAACGTAGCCTTCGATGTCTCGGCTTTCACCTGAATGTCGAACGCCTCGAAGGCGACCTTCTGTGCGTTCAGCCACGCCGTGTACCCGGCAATCTGTTCCCCGTAAATCTGTACTTTCGTCTTGATGACATCGGCCTTGATCCCGACCGTGGACACTTCCGCCTTGTACAGCTCGACCTCAGTGTTCAGCGCATTCATCAGCGCCGTGAACACTCTCACCTTCTGGTCGTTAATCTCCCCCTTCGTTTTCTCCGCTTGCAGTTGCGCCAAGTACGCATCAAGCTGGACCTTCACTCCTTCCAGCCGGGTTTTCCATACGTCGGCCTTGATCCTGAACGCTTCCATCCGGGCCTTGAATACGCCGACCTGAACCTCGTAGAGCTTGACCTGCATCTCCACGGTGTACTTGGCAATCTCGAATGCCCGCTTGACTGCGTTCTCCCACAGGTTGATGAGCACTGCTTCGTAGGCCAGCCCCTGCACCACGGAGAAGCGTACGTTCTCCTGCATCCACTCCGCGTGCTTGATCGCTACGTCGCGGGACAGGGAGTTGGTGGACAGCAGGGCCTGCTGCCGGGCGACGTTGACCTGTTCCGCCAGCATGCCGGGGGGCATGGTGAACCCACGGCCTGCCCAGTCTGTGAACGCATCGGCCACGGCCTTCTGCGCGTTGGCATCTTCTCGGGCGCGGGCACGATCCCACAGCGCCTGCTCCACGGCTGGGGGGATGGCGGCACCCATCATCAACCGCTCGATCACGGCGCGTACGTCTGCCAGTATATCCGGCGTATACGTGCTCTCCGTCCAGTTGGGCGTGGCGTTCGGGTCGGCGACGGTGAAGTCCGGGGCCAGCTCGGTGAAGTCCGAGGGGAAGGTCGGCATGGTAAACACGGGCACCGTGATCGCGGTGAGCGTGTCCATGGTCGGCTTGACGAGTGTCGGGGCCGGGGGAAACAGCAGATCGCTGTAGTCGATGGGGTCCAGTGTCGGCACCGTGCCGAGGCTGATGGGGGCAGGCGGCGTGGGGATCGACAAAGTGACGTACGGCTTGTCGAAGGTCGGGGCTGTTCCGTTGGTAAAGCCCGTCAGCTCGGTTTCCTTCAGCTCGGGCAGGTTCATCCCCATGCTGTACCACGAGGGCAGCGTGGGGGCCTCGACAGAGTTGATCTTGGGGTCCAGCTCCCAGTTGAACTCGGGCGGGGTAAAGCTCGCCGGGTACAGGAAGGAGAGGGACTTGATGTCGTTGAGCGCGGCCACTGCTGCGTCGTACGCGGTAAGTGCACGATCCGTGGCTACCGTCATCGCACCCTCAACTAGGTCGTACGCCTGATCGGCTAGCCCTTCAGTTTTTTCCAGTTGCCCCATCACACTCTCCTGTGGGTAAGTTGCAGATCGGCCTGCGAACCCATCAGGGTATGCGGCTCGTCGTTAAGGAAGGCAAACTGCCAGTACCGCGCCCACGTCAACTTGCCCAGCTTGCAGCGGGTGTTGCGGGGGTGCGCCCCGTTGGCGTACGGGAAGGCGTACAGACGCTCGACAGGCACGCCGTTGTCGTCGGTCATGACCCGCATCTGGTACGCGGCATCCGCCGTTCCGATGGCGTACACCCAAGGCACATGCTTGCGGTAGCTGCCATCAATGCCCATTTTGGGGTCATCGAAGTCCGTTATGCCCGTCACCAGTTCAGAGGCCACGATCCCGTCCTCCGTGAGCTGGTAGGCCCCGAGGTGAGACACCCCGATGGCAACCCCATCCACGGTGCCAATCTCGGCAGACAGCAGGTTCTCGTACCGGCTCATGGCCCCGGTGCCCTGCGTGAAGGTGACCCACGCATCGCCTGCACTTGGGAGCACGGCATAGCCGCGTGCGTACGTCTGGTTGACCGCTACATTGACCCCGTGGTTCAGGTACTGCCACACTTGGTCACTCAGTACGGCGTATTCATCCAGATCATCAGCGCCCAGCCCGGCCCAGTCCACCAGATCGTTGAGCACCGCAGTCTCGTACACGATGTCCACGCCGAGCAGTTGCGGGTAGGCTACGCCGAGGATCGGGGCGGTTTCGTACACGAGGTTGGTGGACCCCGGAACCAAGAACCCGAGGATCGGGGCAGTCTCATACACCAGCGTAGTGGCGCGTAGCGTATGCACCACCACGTCGTTCAGTACGGCTACCTCGTCCGTGAGCGTGTTGGTCACAGATGAGGCTACTCCGTGAATTACTGCCGACTCGTAGGTGGTCGGTGCGCCGGGCGGAATGACGGAGGACCCCAGCAGGGCGTCCTCGACCACAAGGTCACTTGTGTGTACTGTCTGGAATACGAGGTCGTTGAGTACCGCTGTCTCGAACAGGTCGCCGGGAGCTACCCACCACCCGACACCGTGGATGACCGCAGCTTCCTGAATGAACCACGTGTCGTTCTCAAAGACAACCGCACCAATACCCGCGCCCTCGATGTCGAAGGTAGCGAGCCGGATTGCAGTCTCGTCGTTGAGTACCGCAGTCTCGAAGGTATCGTCGTATACGTGCGCCATGGCAACGCCGGGGGAGGTTGCCCTCCCCCGTCCTCAGTGGGTTGCTTAGCTATCGGTCAGCGTGACGCGGTAGCCGCAATCCCACACGTCGCCGTTGTACACGACACGGGTGGCACCGAACCGGGAAGCCGACACCAGCGAGCCGGAAGTGCTGCCACGGGTGTTGTTGGTCAGGAGGCCCGCACCGTTGATGCTCAGGCTGGTGGTGCAGATGATGGTGAACGACGCCTTCGACGCGAGGTTGTCGATGGCACCGGCCGACGCCGCAGCCGGGGTCCAGCTCGGGCGGGACGCGCCGGCCCAGCCTTCCGTGGTGCTGGTGATTTCGCTGGCCGTCGAGGCGTAGTTCGCGGCGGTCCAGCCAGCAGCCGGGGTCACCGCGCCAGCGTACGGAGCCAAGTAGAAGCCGGCCGGCTTGGCAACCGAGCCGAGGGCCACGTCGAGGATCAGGTTGATGCCTTCGGTCGGGATCAGGTTGTGGTGGACGCGCTCGTCCTGCCCGTTCACCGACTCGAAGTATTCGCCCTTGGCAAGGATGCAGCCGTGGACAAGGATGCCGCCTTCGGTCAACTCGTAGTCGTCCTTGGCGATGAACCGCTTGATGTCTTTCGCGTGTCGTGCAGCAATCATGGTGAATCTCCTTATTGAAGTACCGTTGTCAAGACGCCATCCACCAGCGCCAGCTTTCCCGTCATATCCAGAGTATTAATTCTGAATATGGAAGAAACAGGTCGAACCACGTCGCCGCTGGGCATGCCAAAGCTGTAGCCATTCGCCCCCAGCCATACGGCGCAGTTCTCGTACTTTACATCCAGTCCGGTATCCGCCACGGACATGAGGATGCTTGCCCCGCCCACGGGCGGGTTCAGCTCAACAGTCTTGACCGACAGGTCCTTGGGCGTGGTGCCCGACAGCCAGTACACTTTCTTCGTGGTGCCCACGTACATCCCCGTGTCCATCGCCTCGAACCATGTGATCCGTTCCGGCATCTGGACGAAGCCATGCCGGGCGTCCCGTAGTCCGTAGTTCATCGGTTCCGAGAATAGTAGTACGTGCCCACGGGCTACCACTAGCCGGCCGCGCCACTCGCGGATGTAGCTGCCGCCGAGCATGCGCTCCTTGTACTGCGTAGCCGCCATGGTGGTGAGGGTGTCAGTGCCTACCAGCGCCGAGGGGAGCAGGGGCACGTCCAGTGCCCGGTAGAGCTGGTCACCGTTGCACGGGGTGCGATAGAGGCGGATCATGGTGACCCGAGGTTCGATGGGGGTAGGCAGGGAGAACTGCAGCCCGCCCCCGGCTGCGACATCCACGAACTGCACGTCCGACAGCCCGCCTTCCTCGTTCCCGGCCACGTAGCTGATCGCCACCCCATAGCGGCCCTCGTCCAGCCCGCCAGCCGCCGCAGGAGCTGCCGAGAAGGCACCGGGCAGCTCGACCCCCAGCGGAGTCACCACGTCGCCCACAATCGACCCCAGCACGGCCATGGACGCGAAAATCACCGTGTCGTTCACCGTGGTGTAGCTCAAGGGGTCGTAGGTGGGCAGAGCGTACAGGGCGGTAGCCACCAGCCCTCCCGACCAGCTCAGGCGGCTCAGCACCCCATCTACGGCCGCGTAGCTGGGGCCGTCCGGGGATTTCCACAGGCTGTCCGTGGGGGTCGAGTTGAGCTGGGTTTCGCTGAACCGACGCTGGAAGTGCCCGCCACGGCGGATCACGCCATTGACGGCATCGAGGCAGGCCCCCTTGGCGAGGTTGCTTGGCTCGGAGATGTTGTCGATTCCTTGCGGCCACGGGCCGATGTTTACAGTCGGCATGTAAGCTCCTTCGTGCGTATGGTATCACGTGGCGGCATCTAGGATAACCCCCACAAAGTTGGGCGTACTCCCCGCCGCTCCAGCAGGCAAGGGACCTTCAGCCACGCTGTTGGCCTCGTTTACATCAGGCCAGTACGTCGTGATTTCCTTATCGCCGAGTGCACTGTTGCACGTGGCCTCAAGTGTCTGGAACGCTCCATCTTCGTTGGGCGAAAGGTCGAACCAGTAGTTGTAGTCCCTGTAGACCACGAGCTGGCTGTCTTTCACGTACGTGATGCGCTTCGCTAGGTACTCGTTGGCGAACCACACCTCATGCTCGGAGTACGACGACTCGATGTCGCTGGTGTCGGCGGGCAGAGCGGTCTTGCGGGCGTAGCTGGCGAGGAACCCCTGCGTGCACCGCTTGGCCCACTCCTTGAAGTAGCCCGCCGCTATGCCCTCGTGGAACTCGGGCGGGTGGGTGTACTCGCACGGCATCCCGTACAGCCGCCCGGCAACAACATCCCCCACGTACAGGGCGTCGCACGGCGATCCGCAGCCGATGTTGATATGGGGGTCCACCAGCGTACCGTCCGGGTTGGTGGGGGCGTGACCGATGAAGTAGTTGCTGTCCCGTGCGTAGTACATGTAGGGATCGCCACGTACCGTCGCAGTGTGCGTAATGGTGTGCGCCCTGTAGTCCACGTCCTTGCGCCGGTACAGATAGTAGGCGCAGCGGTCATACATCGGCACCACCACCCCGGTCTGCGCCCGTATCCCCCGCTCGTCCCACACCTCCAGCCGGTCAACCGTGTACCAAGACCGGCTCCACGAGTCCATGGTGTCCGTCGAGGGCTGGTAGCCGTAGGCGTACTCTTTCACGTTGTCCACCCACCACGAACTGTCCGTCTTGTACCGGGTGCTGATCAGGCGCAGGCGCGTGTCGAACTCGGTGGAGTAGTACCCGCCCGTCTTGCCAGTCAGCCCGGTGATGGTTTCGGTCACGTGGTGGCAGGCTTCATCCGTGTGCGTCGTGTGGGTGCTGCTCGTTGCCTTTTCCGTGCCTACCATCACCTTGACCAGAGTCTCGCCCTTGTAGTACACGAGGATGGGCAGGCTGTCCACTGCGGCCGGGCCGGATACACCCACGGGTGTGGGGCCGAGCGGGCGGTTGTCGAACGAGATGCACTTGCCCAGCCGCATGTCGGGCACCTTGAACGTCCGCCGCGTCGTCGGGCTTGCGCCCTTCTTCTCCGTGGTGAACTCTGCATAGGCGTGCGGAGTGCCGAGTCCGTTGATCTTGAGCGTCATGAAGTAGCACTCGACCATGTTGGACTCGTGGTAGCACCACCCGGTGTTCGCCGCCTTGGTGCCATCCGGGCTGAACGCCCAGCCGCATTCGTTCCAGTACCCGTCCGTCTTGGTGTAGTCCTCCATCTTGTCCGGGTGCAGCAGGCGCACGATGGTGCCGTTGGCGACCAGATCATTGAACGCCTTGCCCCCACCATAGGGGAAGAAGTTGCCGGCCGGGAACCCACCGAAGCGATCCAATACCAGAAGGTCCTCCTTGTACTCGTCCTTACCCGACTCGATCAGAGCCTCGATGGCAGCGCGGAACCCGGCCGTAGTGGTAGCAGGCTCCAGCTCCATCTTCATGGCGACGACCCCATACGCCTTGCTGATCTGGATCACCCACCACACCTTCTTGTCGTCTACCTCGACGTAGCCTATGCCATCGCTGCGGTCGTATCGGTAATCGTACGGCACCCGCATCTGTCCGCCCTGCGCGTTCTTGGCGATGTTGGACTTGCGTTCCTCGTCGGTCAGGGTCAGGGCGTCGATGATCGGCTTGTACAGGGACCACGCCTGAAGGTTGCCGATGCCCAGCAGGAACTGCACCACTTCCCGCATCACGCCTGTGTACATCGCCGGGCGTATCGCCGTGTACTGCGAGAAGGGCTGCATGACGCCCTCCGGGTCGACCATGGGGACGAACCCCAGCTCCGTGCGCGGATACGCCACGGCCAGTTTCTTGGTGGCCTGCCCCGTGTCTGCAAGGCTGAATTTCTTCTGAGTAGCCTCTTGTGGGTAGTATGTAGCCAATCCGGCACTCCCCACCACCCCTCCGTCGATCACCCCGGAGTAGAAGTCGGCTACCTCCGCTACGGAGAAATAGTCCGGCGCGATGATATGGATCGACTCCAGCCCATTGAGGCGCGAGCCTTCCATGCGGCACCCGCCCGGCAGGTACTCGTGCATGGTGAAGTCCCTGCGCCCCTCGTTGTCGGCGCGATCCCGCGCCCGCTGGTACTCCTGAATGGCGTAGGGCATGGCGAACAGGGCCGCGTCCGCATTGCCTCGATACGATCTGCGTCCGTTGAAGCTCATGGTACTGGGTCTACCTCAATGCCTTGGTGAACGATTGGCACGTACGCAATGCCGAAGTGCGTTGCCGGCCACGGATTCCACTGCTCGAATATCTGCACCCAGTTGGAGATGCGCGGGGTGCCGAACGCCTGCGACTTGAACCCGTTGGCGTACACTTGATTGCGGAACTTTACGTAGGCGTCCGTGCCCCACTCCCACCACTCGGCGTCGATGCGCAGCTCGTCAAACCCGGATGGGTACACGAAGCGCGGGGTATAGCCTGCGGAGTACGCCCCGCCGATGGCGAGCTGGTTGATGCCTGTCGGATACACCCAGCGCGGGTTGTAGGAAACGAACGGAATGCCGAAGGCCGACAAGTCCGCCCCAGTGGCTCGAAGCGTCTTGTTCTGGACGAACGGGGTGCCAAAGAGCTGGTAGTAGTTGCCGTAGTAGTCCAGTGCGCCGAAGAACCCGTGCGGATGGATTTCCTGATCGCGGTGCGTAATGGCTGGCGTACCGAACACCACGGTATCTCGTCCACGATGCTCCATGGTCTGCACGAAGGGCGTTATTGCCGCCAGCCCCCACACGCTGAAGTCCGAACCCGAGGCCAGCACGTACCGGGTCTTGATCATCACGGTAGGCGTGCCGAACTCCTGCGTAAACATGATCGCCGGGTACAGCCGGCGCGGAGCGTACGACAGCCATGGCGTGCCGAACAGGGTGAAGAAGATGCCGGGGGGCAGAACCTTGGTGAAGGTCACGGCCGGCGAGCCGAACGTAGACTGGTCGTACCCCCACGTACTCACATACGACGTGCGGTCCCGCACCAGCGGGATGCCGAAGGCCATGAAGCTGCTGCCGTTGGGGTAGGCGTACTGCTTAAAGTTGCGCACCCACGAGGTGCCGAACGCGGACTGGCTGATCCCGGCGTGCAGCAGATACCGCTGCGCGAACGAGGCCCACTGGGTGCCGAAGGTCTGGAAGTCGGTGCCGTTGGCGTAGGTGTAGCGCCGGGTGTTGTAGACGTTGGAGGGGGTACCGAACCCGATGAAGCTGGCCCCGTTGGCATACACGTATGACCGCCAGTTCCACACCGGGTTAGGCGTGCCGAACGCCTGAAAGTCGCTCCCTACTGCGTAGACGTACTCGTACTGGTTGCGAATGGTCGGCGTGCCGAACGCCAAGAAGTTGCTGCCATTCGGGTTGACGTACTGGTCACTGGTAGCGGCCGACTGAAATGCGCTGTTCTGGAACGCACTGGCCTGAAACGTCATGGCTAGCTACTCTCGATAAAGGAGTTCAGGTTGTTACCCGTGGCGTTAGCCGTTGGGCTGTTCTCCGTAGTTACCGCTTCGGACACCTTGTTGTTGTACCGCCGAATGAGCGACATGGCCCACGCATAAGCGTTCGTTGTATTGCCAGAGAGTATGGCCCCCTGCCCCGCCGCATTGCCGCCTATGTTCAAGTGGGAGCGCCCGTCTACTGCCGCTCCATTTAGCGCCCCCGTAACCACCACCGACCCGGACGAGTCTACCCCCCACGCCAGAAGGGTGCCGCTATTGCCCGCGTACAGCCCCGCGTACACTCCACCAGACACATACAAATTGCACGCGCTGCCGGTGACAATGGCCTGCCCCCCGTCAGACACTTGCATTCCGATGTAGAACGGGCCATAGATGCCGACTGTCCCCCCACATACACCAAGGTACCCCTGCGTCACAAGAATGGGAATAACCCCGGTTGTGCCCGTAGTGGAGAACCCGATGTTGTCTACCCCCTTTATGGGGGCGCTCGATGGCGACGGCCTTCCGCCCCCCAGCCTTCCCTGTACCCAAAGCAGGATGCACGAATTGGTCGTAGTGTACAGTACGGTGGTCAGCACCGTAGCTGTAGCAGTGACCGCCCCTGACGCCTGAGAGGTAGACTTAGTGAGCACCGATACGGTAATCTGCCCTGAACCAATCGCGGTGATGCGATGGCACCCGAGTAGACGATTGGGGTTCGACCCGCCTGTCACCGCCTTGACGCATACGAGCTGTCCAACCGCCAATCCGACAGTGGACGCCACATTCAGCACATACGACCACGCCCCAGCACTACCGCTGGAGGACGCTACACTGGTGATACTCAGCGAAATGGGGGTGGCCCCCACAATCTTGGCGTTATCGAACGTGGGGTTCTGAACTATGGGGGCTTGAGTCAGCGTGAAAATTTCCGCCGCAAGGGAGAAGGTTAGCGTCACCCCGTGGGGTATCCATACCGCCTTGTACGCGTTAAACGCGTCCTCAAGCGTCGTGTAGTCGCAGCCGGAACTGCCTACCGTGACAGTCTTGTCAGCCGTTAGCGCGTCCCACCCAACAAGGGTATGGTCCGCGTTCCAGTTCGAGGGGCGAACGAGCGTAGCGTCCGGACCGTCCGCCAGCCCGCTGGTGAACGCGTGCTTTACTTGCATGGCTTACGGCCGGAAAATCTTGTTCGTGCCGTTGTCCCACACCACGATGATGTCGCCGCCGTTGGGCGTGATGGGCAGGCCCGTGGCGCTGTCGATCCACGCAATCAGGCGACTGGTCGCCGGGGTGCCGGTATCATCGAACAGCACCACCGCTTCGCAGGATGCCCCGCTTACTGAGCTGAAGGTCGTATCCGCTGCGTCCGCCGCGCCCCCCGTAGTAGACTTGCCGGTCAGGGCGGTAGCCGTGCCGACCTCCGCCGATGAGATGGAGCTGCGGTACACATGGGACGCGTTGAACCCGGTCACCCCGGAGTCCACCAGTACCGCCTTGACGGTGAGCGACCCCCAGTTGAAATTGCCATCCAGCATGTCCTTGCGGATGCTGTCGTAGAGCGAATTGGACATCGTATTTCTCCTTTGTGTGGAACAGACTTACGCGCTGGTACCCCACTATGGGGATTCAGGGCAGACCCATCGGCACGTATCCTCGTCAAGATAGCACTCCCCCGAGGGCTTTGGGGGAATGAACGCATCGCGCACCGCGTCATACGTATATCCAGCGCCGGGGTAGTTCTTTCTTACGCGAGCATTGTAGCTGCACTGAATCCATGTGCCGCCGAGTCCAAGATCATTAGCAAGGAAATCTGCGCCGCGATGCTCGTCCGCGTCATTTACAACGAGAACACGCAGAACAGTGTTGCTAGCATCAATTTCAGCGAAGTGTGCCATGGTCAGAACGTAATGCTCCCAGCATTTGTCCACGTGTAGATTTTGTACCCACCCGTATTCTGGTAGGTAGGTGATCCGGTTGTCGCTACTGCGTCGTCATACACGTTCGAGTACCGGATAATTACTATGCCGGAGCCGCCTGCACCCGGAGAATAGCCAGACCCTCCGCCACCCCCCGTGTTGGTTCCGCCATTTCCGCCGCCAGCAGTCCCTCCACCGCCAGAGCCAGCACTGCCATTTCCGTACGCAGAATAACCTGCTCCGCCCCCACCACGGGTGACTGCCGATCCTGAAATCGAAGATGACAGCCCATTGCCGCCGTTCCCTCCTGCGGCAGTCGATCCGCTCGGGCCAGTCCCCTGCGCTCCCGCCCCGCCGCCGCCGCCATAGAATGATTGGGACGCGCCGTTTGCGCCGCGATAGCCGGCACTAGCTGTTCCTCCAGCAATAAAGCCTCCACCGCCACCCCCTGAGCCGCCATTCATAGCAGACACAGACGAGTTCCACCCCCCACCTCCCCCACCTTCCGAGGTAATTGCCCCGAACACACTGTCGTTACCCTTGCTACCGTTAGAGCTTCCCGCCCCTCCTGCTCCCCCTCCGCCCACGGTTACAGTGATCGCACTGCCGGGAGATACAGCGAGGCCAGTGGCGGTTTTATACCCCCCTGCGCCCCCACCCGTTCCGCCGTTGCTAGAACCTGAGAAAGCCCCCGCCCCGCCACCTCCCGCGATAACCAGATACTCAACGTCGGGCGTTTTCAGCCCAGCGTTCATGCCGAGCAACATTTGCTGAATCGTACCCATCAGGTCAAACCTGTACCCGAAATGATCCATTCCGTAGACGTGATCTTCAGCGCCGTAGCGACCCCGTTCGCCGCCAACGAGCGACTACCCGTCGTACCTGCACCCGCGAGGCGCATAGTATCGGACGTGATCGCAATCGTGATGACGCCTGCGCCGTTCTGGTTCACGAACGTGATGGCCGTACCTATGTCATACGCCACAGAAGCATTGGCAGGGATAGTCCACGTGCGTGCAGTAGTGTCCGCTGACGGATGAAGGAAGTGTTTGCCGCGATCAGCAATGACAAACGTATAGTCTGCGCTCTTGCTCACCTGCGGCAAGTTCACGAATCCGAGTTCGTACTCGACCCCGTTCTCATCCTTATAGAAGAACCTTCCATCCGCCTTCACATAGAGCGACGAGTAGCCTGACGCCGGGGTGGAGGGGGCGGCCCCTGCCGCGAGGATTATCTGCGCCATTATCCGATCACCATGAGATTACCGTTGACAGTAAGTGCTGCCCCCACCTGAAGGTAAGATGCAGCAATGTAGGATGTATCTGATGCAACTGAAGTGTCAGATGAAAGTACGTTCGACACAGCGGACGAGCCGCCCCCCCCGACGGCAACGATGGACCAGTCGGCGTTGGTAAGCCCCGCCCCCAGCTCGTATACTTTACCGTCGTCAAGGCACTTGACCCACATTCCGGCCTTGCGGCGAAGATCGGGGATAGCATCCCTGTCAGTCGTAGTGTCGCATACGCGATACCCGCCCCGCCCATACTTGTCGTTGTGGGTCGCATAGATGTCGGCCGTATCAAACGGCACGACCATGGCAGCTATGTTTGTGCCCGGTATCGTACTCATGCCACCACCAGCGTAATGGATGCCCCGTACTGGATCACGTTGCAGTAGTACACGTTGTAGTTCTCGGTAAACCCTGAGTCGTTGGTGATCGCCACAACCGTCTTGGTCATGTCGGAGTACGTCAGGTTGTTGATCGTGAAACTGGCGTCGCCCAGCCGGGACGGATACGCCAGATGGAAGAACTTGCCGCCCGAGCAGTTGTAGTTGATGGAGCGCGAACGAGAGCCAGACAACAGCTTCGTCATCGCCTTGATCGTGGCCGGGTCCAGCGTCTGAGTAGCGTTGACGCCGTAGTACACTTGGTTCTGGAACCCCACGGTAGCGTTGGCGGTCTTGGTCACGCCGTTGCGTATCGCTGTAACCGTGTAAGTACGATTGGACGTAATGCTCTGCCCAGTATGATCGTACGTGGTGTTGGTCGGCGGCGTGATCGCGCCGATGCCGTTGTCGATGGACACCGTGTCGGGCGGATAGTTGGTAGCCCACGCGAGGTGCACAGCGGACACCGTAGCCCCCATCTCCGTAACCGCAGGGGACGCGGAGAACGAGCTTAGCGCGAATGGATACAGCAGCTCCATTATGTGCTGGCTGCTGAACGTAGTGTCCGTCGCTACGGCGTTGTCGTCAATCGCACCCGTACCGCCCGGCCCCTGTGGACCTTGCGGACCCTGCTGCCCGACTGCAACTACCGTAATGTCTTTGGTAGTGACGTGGACGACTTCAGTGGAGGACATTGCGCACCACCGTTATCGAGCGTTCATCGTCCACCACGACTTCCTCATTCAGTTCCTCCAGTACGTACGCCTCGTTGCGCTGCTGTACCGCCGTGGCTGCGATGACCTCCGACACGTACACGTGAGCGTTGACTTCCTGCACCACTGCCGCCCACCTGTTTACCGTGGTGAAGTCGAGCGGAACGACGTGATCGAACGTAACGTCTACGCCCAAGAATGGGAAGGCCCCGGCCTCTACCGATACCCTACGGTGTGCGTACAGCCCCGCCGTGATCCCCGCGAACCCGAAGGCCCCCGCCCCCGCCACCACCTTGCGGTGCGCCAGCAGCCCAGCAGCAATCCCGGCGTACCCAAAGGCCCCCGGAGAAGCGGTAAGCGTCCGGTTACGGTACAGCCCCGCCGCTATCCCAGCATACCCAAAGGCCCTTGGAGAGGCCGTCAGGAGGCGGTTGAACAGCAGCGTAGCAGTCTTTCCAGAGAATCCGAAAGCTCCGGTCCCCGCCAGCATTACGTACGCCTTGCTCAGCCCCGCAGGCACCCCGGTGAACGGGAACGCTGCAGCCGCCGCCGTAAGCCTTCTATGGGCCAGCAGCCCGGCCGGGACCCCGGAGAACCCGAAGGCCCCGGTGCCTGCCGTCAAGGTGGTTGTGCCCCCACCCCCGCCGCTCTTGCCGTATAGAAGGAGCAAACTCATGGCGTACGCTTACGCAATGCCGCGAAGCTGGTCCAACGTGGCTTGAGTCTCGGAAATTAGCGTGTCGAGGCGGGTAATCTCGTCCACCTCCCCAAGCTGAACGGCGACACTCATCTCGTTGTTGAGCGCTATCAGCTTGTTCTCTGCCAGCGTAATCAATTCAGGAATCTTCATATTGGGTCCTTAGACGAGAGGAATCATCTCTTGCGCGATGGTGGAAAGGTGCGACTGGAGCAGCACGCAGTCATATAGATCAGACCCGTCGACGGCACAATACGCCGCCATCCGGTTGCCGCCTGCCGCCGTGCCGGATTGC
>ERZ724505.902-NODE-902-length-17418-cov-4.184473_pt1 | contig 17418 bp, 20 predicted proteins | sample MGYA00376038_ERZ724505 | MGnify/ENA primary metagenome ERZ724505 (study PRJEB28724, sample SAMN07190884) | wastewater metagenome | isolation source: effluent of sewage treatment plant in Hong Hong | place: Hong Kong | collected 2016-03-17 ... | reverse complement strand
GATATATGACAAGCTTAAAGATGCAAGTGCAAGGTACATGGACGACGCACAAAGTCGTGTCTTCAATGACGCAGCAAAAGCCCTATTGACTGCGACAAACAAGCTGCTTAACATGCCAGAGTGATATGCCACGAGAAACTGATAACCCGCTGATCATGGTCTACGACGCCTTATGGGCGTTGGCAGAATCGTCATCACGGCTTACAGATCTTGTGCGGCTTAAGAACCGAATAAAGTTCAGTCAGACTGGTCAGTCGTCGCCAGTAAAAGAAGACATAAGCAATGCTGATCTCCCTGAACTTATACTTGTTTGCACGGGCGGGTCAGGCAACTTGCATAACACGTCGTCAACGTCGTCATTGACGAGACGCTTCGAATGGATCATCTCCACAGGTGATGCAAGCATATCGAATAAGCTGCTTCCCGTTGAGTGGGCACTGTACTGTGCAATGATTAGCTCTCAAGCTACGTTGGGCGCGTTGCGGTGGCCCTCTGGTGCGACAGACGGGTTCTGCAAAGTAATGAGGATGCTCGATATCGAAACTGGCCAAGCTGATGCTGAGCGAAACCGTGGCATTGCTGGATGGTCGTCAGTATGGGGCGTTGAAGTAGAGATGCATTTCAGGTCAAGTGATTGTGTTGCAGTTGGCGAAATGGGTTCAGGATCATGACATCTCGCGCACAACGATATAAGTTGAGTCTTATTAAGAAAGTCTTTGGAGGCATAAGCATGAGCTCACATGATGATCGCGCCCGACGCACTGCAGATTCGTTGATCATTAACGCAGCACGGCGAGACTTTCGCTTGAGCAATGTCAGCGCTGCAAGTGTTGACGACCTTGAGAAGCAGCTGAAAGCCGACCCGCTGTTCAAGCAGCTCGAGAAATACTACGCAACAGCGCCTGAGGACCGAAGCGGCAACGTCCCTCTTGGCTACTACAACAAGAACATGAAGCCACTCATGGACGCGCTTGTTAAGAAGTACAAGACGAATCAAGGCGTCATTGGTGAACTGGCCACTCGAGGCGCTGGTATGAGCAATGTCAGCGCTGCTGGAACAACTGATACAAAGTACAACAGTTACGACAAGAAGATCACCGCTGCACTGTCAGCCGCTAAGGCGTCAACGACAGCAGCTCGTATATCATTGATCGCACTCCGTAAGTCAGACGCTGAGATCCCTGGTGAAGTGAACCTTGAGCAGTGTGAGAAGTACATCGTTGCTGCCATGTCAAACCTGATGAATGCGGTTCGTGAGCTGGGCGGCGGTGTCGGGGTATAAACTGGGTTAACACTTAAACACTTATACACTAAGTGAGGATTAATGATGGGCGTTCATTCAGGTAAATTCGCTGTTCTCGATGGTGTGTCGACAGTACGCAACTGGTCGATCAACGATCAGATGGCGATGCACGAATACGTTGCCAGTAACACGTTGTTTGGCACAGGCAGAGTCAACGGCGTTCACGAATGGGGTGGCTCATTTGGGATATACGGCTATGAGCCATCTGTGCTACCCGGCGACTTCTTTAGCTTCTTAGGCTACACAGCGCCTAGCAATGACACTACTGGTGCAGGTGTTCGGTACTCTGGGAGCGCCGTTTCTGAAAACTTGAAGATCTCTTGGGGTTGGCAAGGCGCTGACATCATCAGCGCAACGTCTGATTTCAAGGGTCACTTGCAACTGCTGCATGGCAGCGGCATTGAACGTTATGACGTCGCTGTGCCGACTGTCCCTTCAGTCATTGGCACGAAGATCACGTATTCAAGCGATGGCGTTACATTCACTGAGTGGGAGAACCTGCTGTCAGCTGAGCTTACCCTCTCAGCAAAGCTGCTAGAATACGTTACCTCATCCACTGTGTTCGAAGGCGACAACGGTCTCGAGATGTGGAAGGGCCAGAAGGTTGGCTCCAAAGATTGGAACGCAAGCGTCACAGTTTTGGATAACGTTCGTGAAGGCGTTCCACAGCAAGGCCAGTCGCTGATCTTCAGGTTCTACGTCAGCCCAACTGTCTACTTTGAGTTGAAGTGGGGCAAGGTTCAAGAGTTCACTGGCATCAACGCCGACCGCGAAACTGGTGCCATATACCAGTACACAGTGCCCATCGCAATGGATGGCTTCGACCCAGAAGCTGTGTCCTACGACGCGTCAGTCGGCCACGTGTTAATGCCAAGTGGAACCCAATGGTGGCCAGGTGAGCAGCCAGGCACTGGGTCTGGCGATTAACTGAACCTGGACTTGATGAATGCGCCCTGAGAAAGGTACTATCCAGTAGACTTTCTCAGGACTTTCACACAGGATCACAGTATGCCGCACGTCACCGCAGCCCCATTCCCCATTAAGCTTGGGAAGTTCACTTACGAGATGAGCCCATTGTCTGACTCAGACACTGAGGCCATCAACAACTGGCTTCGAGCGTCTTACATTCAGATGGCTCGTGATTCGCTAACACCAAAGTCAACTGAAGCCGAGCGCGAAGAAACGCTACGAATTGCGATGACAACAGCTCGTAAGCTCTCCTTTATGGAAGGTGATGGCGCTGAAATCATCTCCTCCTTGGAGGGTGTTACTCGGGTCTTATGGCAAAGCATTCGTCGTAAGCACCCTGAGGTTTCTTGGGAGTTGTTCAGGCAGCAAGTGTGGGAGCTTAAGGACTTGAGTGAAGCTGAGCTGTCTCATGACATCTCTACTGCAATGAGCGTATGGAAAGAGATCAACGTTGGTAAAGCTGGGAAGATCGATGCGCCGCCACCAAAGACTGGAGCTTCCCGTGCTGAAAAAAAGCGGCGCCGCCGCGAAAAGAAGAGATCTACGCAAAACTAGCACGCGAGTACAAGTACACGCCGTTTGAAATTGCAGACATGACTCCGTATCAACAAGTAGCCATCTACTCACCAGAAGAAGTGTCTGAGACCGCGCATTTCAACAGTTATCAAGAATACCTAGAGTGGGCAGCTAACCGATGACAGACAGTGTATCGTACGTGCTGTTCGGCGACGCGGCGCCTCTTGATGCGACACTGTCTGCTTGTGCTGGCATGTTCAAGGCTCTTGGAGAAAAAGGCAAGGCTAGCCTAGGAGTAATCAGTACCGCGTCAAGAGCTGCATGGTCCTCAGTGACAAGAGGCCTATCAGAAGTCGCTGGCTTCGTTGGTCGTGTATTCGCGTCGATTGCTAATGTATTGCTTGCTCCGTTCAAAGCTCTTTATGGAGTCGTGACTGGCGTCTTCGGCTTCATTAAGTCAACTATCACAACAGCGTTTACGACAATCGGTTCCGTCATAAGCGGCACTATGACGTTTGCCGTGAATAAGGTCAAAGAGTTTGCACGTGGTACTTATGCTATCATCAAAGGCCTTATCCCACTGTTCAATGTGAACTTCTTTGAAGGTTTATCAGTTGGGATTCAAGAGTTTTTAGCCACTGAATCAGGCGTGTTTAAAGTAGCTAACGCCGTTCAAGCAACTGGCATGGTAGCGGGGTTCACAACTGGTCAGCTCAAAGACATGGCTGATCAAATGCAAGAGCTCACTGTATACGGTGACGACGCAGCGCTCGCAGCTGAAGCCGTTGTTCTGCAGTTTAAGAACGTAAGAGGTGACATCTTCACAGGCGCCATCAAGATGGCGGCAGACCTTGCGTCAGCAACAGGTGTTGACCTCGTAGGTGCCAGCGATAAGCTAGCTCGCGCACTCGACGATCCCATACGCGGTATCAGAGTTCTGCGCAGTGAAGGTATTAAGTTCTCTGAAGACGAGCAAGACATGATCGACATGATGGTCAAGAATGGCCAGATTGTCAAAGCGCAGCAGTTCTTGCTTGAACGACTAGCTGGCACATTCGGCGGTGCTGCTGCAGCTGAGGCTAAGACCTTCGGCGGTCAGATCAAGATGCTGAACAATCAGCTCAACGACATGTGGAAGAGCGTTGCTGCTGCGCTGGTGCCTGCGCTTCAAGCTGTGCTGCCGCTAATCAAGGCATCGTCTGTGTGGACCACAAACGCAGCAAAGGCATTCGCAGGTTGGGTCACAGCTGTCGTGATGTGGGCGAAGTCGTCCTGGCCAGTTATCAGCGCATGGTTCACTGGAGTGCTAGAGCTTGCACGAGACGTGTTCTCCAAGGTGGCTGATTGGATTGTTCAGAAGCTAGGCGAGGCGTTCTCTATAGGTCAAACTATCGTTGAGCACTTCCCGACGTTCTGGGACGCAGCCAAGACTAAGATCCAGTATTACTGGGAGGCACTTAAGATCTCTCTGATCGACTCGTGGGACTGGATGACTAATGCAGTTAGCAATGGTTGGGCAGACATGCTCAACGGTATGCGAGATTCTTTGCTTGACTTTGGTGCAGGCGTTGCCAGCGTCATAACCAACATCATGGTGGACATGTCCACTGAGATGTCTAAGCATATGATCGCCATGAAAGTCATGACAGGCGCGTTGTCGAAAGATGAAGGGAAGAAGCAATTCAGCGCGCTGGCTAAGGGAGCGGATCTCGCTAAGGATATGCAGAAGAAAGCTGCAAAAGACGCTCTTGGGGTAATGCTCCCTGAGGCTAAGCGCAGCGAGGATCAGAAAACTGTAACAGACGAGCAGCGTGAAAAGCTTAAAGGCTTACAAGCCAGTGCTGATGCAGCGGGCTCCGCGTTTGGCGAAAAGCTTGAATCAACTATGACTGCTAACCAGTCAAAGATCAATAAGATGAAGCAAGGGTTCAAGGAGTTCCTTGGGCTTAACGTTGCTAACCCTGACTTTGAGGCCAAAGATGCGCTTGGTGCTAAGGGCAAGAAGTCAGGCGAAGAGTTCACGATTGAGAAAGAAGAGAAAAGGTCAGGCGCTTTCGAGGATCTCCAAGCACTGCAGAAACGAATCTCTGGCGCTGCGTCTAAGAGTCCTGAGCAGCAAGCAGTATTGAATCAAACAGCGATCCTTAAGAAGCATCATGAGAAGGCAGAGAAGCAAGCAGCTGCACAGCAAGAAGCGCTGAATAAGGTCGTCAAGAACACAGACAAGATCTTTGCACCAGACCACGTTGGACCTAAGTTCATAGATTAAATCTGCACTGAGGCGCAAATGGCTAACGTATGGAGCGACATTGACTGTGCTGAGGAAGTTGGCACGCAGCAAGAGTCATACGATGATGAACGCGGCATTATGAAGGGTAGCATCACTCTTCGGTGCGCTTACGAAAACAGGCACTTGCTAGTTGCTAACGTATGCGGACAACGAAGAGAGTGGCCCAAGGGTGCCGCTGGTGCTGTACCACGAGCATTCACTGCTAGCATCGTACCTGTGTTCAGCCCATCGCTTACTGCGCCTATGACAGGGAACTCTGTTCCATATTCAGAGGCTCTTGTTACGATCAACTACACGACTGAGATCAAAGATGTTGCGTCAGAGAGTATTGAGCCTTACACAGAGTTCTTGACGCTTGATCATCGTAACTTTGCGTGGGGCTCAGGTAACGGACCTGCGATCACGGAGGAAGAAGCGCCAGGCAAGCTTGTGCGAGGCATCAACTTTGTGCGAACAGAGTATGATGTACCGGCGCCCCTAGGCGCTGAGCTCTTAAGCTTAATGGGCTGCGTTAATAGCATTCCTGTCACTGGCTCAATTCTTGGCTTGACCTTCCCAGCGCAGACCTTGCTGTACGCGCCACCAGTCATCAACTATAAGAATGACTCAACGAACATCATTAAGTTCGAGCTCGTCAAGAAGTTCACGTACAACCAGAACGGGTGGAACTCGTACTATCGCGGAGCCACTGGCCTATACACGCAGATCTATAAGCGAGGTTCAAGTACACCCTATCTCAACTACCCTGTTGCTGACTTATCACTTCTCTTTGTCTAGTAAGCACAAATGGCTTTTGACCGAGTACCACCTGATGCCTTAGTGCCCTTTAAGAAGGGCGAAGTCATTAAGCGAGCTGTGATCAATGCTTTGATCGAGTTTGCTCGCGGACGAGGCGTCCCTGGCGGCAGAGGCGAGTTCGTTGACACCGGACCTGGGTCTCGTCGTAGGCAAGAACACTCAAGAGATGAGTTATCTTGGCTAAGGTGCGAGGCTGAAGTCGACGCGCCCGAGTACTCAGTCGTTGAAGTTTATGACGCCAGACTTGACCCTGACGGTATTACACTGATCGTTAGAGAGGCGACTGCAGACGCAACAGTGCTAGCTGGCAATGAAGCTTACGAACTTATTAACGGAGCTTTGGGTTGGGTCAAGTTGTTAACGCCGTATGAACCTGTCATCATAAACGTTGACGACGCGTCTGACGTTGTAGTCTTTGGCGACGAGCTTGACGTGACTGGCCTTTCCGTTCAAGTGTCGTCTGGAGGTCCACTGATCGCCTTAACAGCGGAGTCGGGTCCTGCAGGTACGGGCACAGGTACAGGGCCGCTGTCCAAGTCAAGAGTGGCTGTGCTTGCGCCTAGTGGCCGTAGTGGCGACACTGTACCTCTAGTGCGTTATGAGATCCTTACGCCTGATTGCTCTGACGGGTCTGCGTTAGCTGTAATCACTGCAGTGTCTTGTGGTGTGACGTCACCAAGTGTAGGCGATGAGATAACGTTACTAGATGAAGATGGCTGGTTCTCAGGCGAGACTAACACAACGCTTAATGGTAGGACAGGAACCGCGCATAAGTTCGACATACCTAGCGGCTACGATGACTGCTCTTACGTCATCGTTACTCTAAGCCCAGCTCCATTCGAGTGTTGACATGGCAGTTAATGCAATCGGCCAATGCGCGCCTTGCTGCAAGCAACTAAGCGATTGTGACACGTGTGCAAGGTGTTACCCAAAGTACTTGTGCGTCACGGCCACTATTACTGCAGACTACGGCGACTCAAGTTGCCACTGTGACATGATAGCCGGCAGGTTATTTTCAAGCTCAGCATTTTGTGGGTGGTCAGGATCAATATCGTGTGCAAACGACTCGCTGTCGTTTAACGTCTATATTGAAAAGGACGGTGACGACTGCTCTACTGTCGTTGAGGCGATTGAGCTGGGTGTAACACACACGTTCCCTGGTGTACTTCGAGACATTGCTTTCTCTGGGAGCTATGATGGGTTACTGTTTGAAGTAACAATCTCTGCTGCAACAATGTTTGTGAATCCTCTTGCTTTTGGTCCCTGCCCTATTTGCGTGTGTGCGACGTGTCTTCCTGCAGCCTTTTGTGTCATATACCAGAACTATACTGAAGGCACAGTGTTGACTGGTGTAATGCCGTGGCTTTGTGAATCACAGCAGTATAACGGCATTACGCTTGATGACCAAACAATCAATTTAACACTGTCAACGACAAGCTGTGAATTGTTTGCCACAGCTAGCGCAGGCTCGACTGTTATATCTCTTGAGTCTAGCCACACTGACGATCCTGACGCAAAAGGCATAGTGTGCCTTGAGTCCTCTGGTGAGTTGACTAAAGGTCAAGCGCCGTTTACATCAGTAGCTCAACCCGGGTTCCTAACAGGGTCAATCGTTGTATCGACAGGTGATACTGTCACTGGTCTTATCACGATTCAGGAGTTGCCATGCGAAGGTGGCTGCGACGCGTGTCCGGATAAGCCTAATCATGGGCTTTGCTGTGACTATCTACCCGACTCACTGACAATGCAAGTGCGGTGCTACACTGATGAAGATTACGGATGCGACGAAACTCAGACACAGACAGTGGCATATGGCCTTACGGGGTACACTGGAACATTTCGTTTCTGTGATATTAATGAAGACATCGCTATTGTTGCGGACTGTGATGATGACCTTGTATCACAAAGCGAGTGGTCACTTAGCTTAACAATCCCATCTCTTGGTGGCAGCGGCAGGCGTCTTGCTAACGTTGTGCCTTGCCCGGGTATACTGCTGGTTGCAGTATTCACTAAAGCAAAAGATTATGGTGCGCCTAGAGGCGTGGTGACTTACACGTTTGAGATAACAGTAACACTATGATCCCCGCGAATTTAATGGCAATCTGTAATGGCACTCGCACGGACCTTAGCCCAGAGGCAAGAGAGTCTTACAGAAGCATTTGCGACGCGCTAACTGGTGTGAAACAGCAGCGTGTGATGGATGTGTCTGTTATACGTGAGCTCTCTGCAAAGACAAGAGCAAATGGAACAACGGTTAAGACAGAGGATCGTAAACAAGCTCTATTACGAGCTTTTCCTTGCTCTCATAGAAGCGATGAACCCGTACGCGCAGATGTGTCTAACTTATGCGGGACTCGTGGCGATATGATTGATATCTTTGCATGTGACCTGCATAAAGAATGCAGCTTAAGCAAGTACTGTTTTCGTCAAACAGTGCGCACATGCATGGGCTGCTCTGATATAAGCCGTCCATTAATGGATAAGCCATTCCCGCAGCAAAGAGGACCTAACCCGTTTTCGGTTAAAGCTCAAATACCTGAGTTCGTGTCGATGGAACAGTTGATGTCTGACGTTAGAATTCTTGCAAGTCGTGTGCCGCCTGAGACTTCAAAGATCATTGGCGTTGCACGGTCTGGTGTAAGTGTAGCTTCAATGGTGGCTATGCTTCTTCACTTGCCATTGCTGATCGTTCGTCAATCCAAGAATGATATTGTTGATGCAGGGAACGGTTGGAGGCTAACTGGCAACACTGGAGGCAACGGCTCGCCTGTCGTGATCGACGACACGGTCATGAGCGGGAATAGCTTTAAGCAGGTTATGCCAGTTGTATGGTCGCAGTTCCCGGGTGCGATTTCAGCAGCTGTGTATGTTAATCCTGCCACAAGACAAAAGCCAGATATTTGGGTCAGGGACCTGCCATGGCCGCATATTCTGGAATGGAATATGTTCAACTCTGTGATGTCAAGCTCTATCGCTGTTGACTTTGACGGTGTGTTGTGTGCAGATTGCGCACCTGAGGATGATGATGACGGCGAGCGGTACCGCGGATTTCTACTTACTGCAACGCCAAAGTACGTTATCCGTAAAGTAAGAGTGCCGCTAATTGTCACAGCTAGGCTAGAGCGATGGAGACCTGAGACAGAACAGTGGCTGGCAAATCATGGCATCGCAGCAGACAAGATTATTATGGGTCCGTGGAAAGATAATGCTCAACGTGCCCATGTTGATATTGGTCGATGGAAGGGAATGCACTTTAAGACTTTCTTATCACAAGTTAAGCGCCGTGTACAGCCCGCGATGTTCGTTGAGTCAGAAGAACGCCAAGCGATAAGAATTGCTGAAGTGTCTCGTGGCTTAGTGGTCTGCCCAGCTGCTAAAAGATGCTACCATGTTTAATGACAGTGTCGTAACTTTAATCGCTAAAGGCCCGTCTGCAATACACGCACAAGAGTGGATAGACGCTGTTGAGACAGACGTTGCTGTGATAAACGAAGCTGGGCTCTTATTGCGGCGAGATCAAGATATTCACTTTGGATTTTTCTCGCACCCTGAGGGTGCTTTACGTATGCGACCACTATGGGACAAGATTAAGATCTTTAGCGGACCTTCTCATTTTGATAGCGAGCCTACACTGCCGCCTGGATTTCCATCAAGCAAGCATGTAGGCTACTATGACTGGTCTTGCTGTGGCGACGATCAGAGCCTAGTGGCTCGAATTCTATGCGGCGGGATCGCGCACCACCATACGACGACAGGCGCGCACCATTGGCTAGCAAAGCTCGGGTATAAAACAATCAGAGTGATTGGCGTGGATGGCGGCGGTGCCTATGCAGATGGCATGCAAGGAATCGGACCGCAGCAGCCTCTTGACGCGTGGAAAGAAATCCACGCACGTCTGTCAGACATATTGCTAAGAGTGTACGGATCTGAGACTGTGTGGTTCAAATGATGAGAGTGATAATTCCTGCAAAGTCAACATCTACACGGGTTCCTAACAAGAACTGGCGAGACTTTTACCGCGGGAAGTCTCTCGTAGACATTAACATTCTTGCTATCTTAAACGCTGGTATTGCGCCTGACCATATTCACGTAAGCAGCGACTCATTAGATCATCTTGAAACTGTGCAAGCACGATACGGAGTCATTGGCTTGCCTCGTGATGAATCGTTGTGTCATAATGACACTAGCATCGGTGACTTCATACGTTGTATATCATCGCAAGTCACAGGTCATGATGACATAGCTTGGTCACAAGTCTGCGATCCGCTCTTCAACGAACATGCTGAAGTGTTTAAGCACTGGGAGACTGTAAAGGCTCTAGGCTACGATTCTTTAAGTGTTGTTCACCCTGTGCGGCAGTACATGATGACTAACGACATGCGACCTATTGGTTGGGGCTTTGGTCAAGGCCACGTTCAGAGTCAAAAGCTTACAACGCTGTACCAGTTTCCGTTTACATTAAGCGTCTTAACAAGAGACTGCATCAAGATCTGTGGCTATCACATAGGCGCGAACCCTCGTTGGTTCGTTTCAAGCTCAAGGTCAATTGACATTGACACTGAGTCTGACTTCGAGGTGGCTCGAATACTGTATGAGAGGCAACATGCTTAGCAGACATGAGGCTGTAACTTGCGCTTACGGCATACCTGGGATGATGTGGCCGCAAGAGCTGTGTTGGTTATACGACACGTTCTCAAAGTCTACCAGTCACCTTGAGATCGGTTCGTACTGTGGGCGTTCATTATTTGCGTCTTGCGTAGGCATGTCACCAGACGCATTCACACTATCTGTTGACCCTATTTCAGAAACAGACAACACGCCCAGCGCTGAATGGGTGCGGATTGTTCGCAATGCAACTGTGTCTGAGATTCAACGTCACACCAATGTTAAGTGTGTTGAAGAAAAGTCGATAGACGCGTTAAGAGACTACGAGCGTATGTTTGACAGCACTTTCATTGATGGATCACATCACTACGCTGACGTTAGCTGCGATATTCAACTGGCACTACGTTTAGTTAAGCCAGGAGGCATCATTGCTGGTCATGACTACTGGCCCTGTCACACAGGCGTGATGGAAGCAGTCAACGCGTTTGTGCCGAAGTTTCAAGCGGTGCCAGGCACAAGGATCTGGGTTGCTAGTCTCTGATCGCTGTCTTGCCCGGCTTCCCGTCTTCGTCGTATTGCACCTCAATCATTCGGCCGTAAACGTCCCAGTACCTGTGCTCAAGAATGCGGCTGCGGTCTTCAGTAAAGTAAAGATCCTCTGCCCAGACATTTGATGAGTATCTTGCATACCACCATTGGCCGTTAGGCAACTGTTGCACGCTCCAGTTTTGACTTGAACTAGCAGGTGTGATGCAACTTACTGTAATTGAAGCTGAGACAATAAGCATAGACATTAACGCAATACGAAGTAACATCATAAGCTCCTTGCAGTGACTGTGCGAATGTAAACACAAACATAGACAATACCCAAATGCCACGCGTAACCTCTGCGAACCCGAGACCACAAGTGTCAGTGCCAGTTAAAATAAGTAGCTGGTCTTATGGTGTGATGACTGTTCAAAGCCGCATCAACACCACGTTGCCGCGCACACTGGCATCGATGAAAGCAGCAGGCTTTGATGCGCCGCGTCTATTCGTAGACGGCTGCACTGACTTAGCTGCTTACGAAGCGTTTAAGCTTGACGTAACCATTCGTAGTGGCGAGCCAGGCCGGATCGCGTGCAATTGGGCTGCAGGGATGGTCGAGCTTTATACGCGTAAGCCCGATGCAGATGCTTACTTGATGGTACAAGATGACGTGCTAATGTGCAAAGACTTGCGCGCTTACTTAGAGAGTAAGCCGCTATTGCCTAACGCTTACTTCAACCTTTACACAGCCAGCGCAAACCAAAGGCGTATGGATACGCAAGGACACAAGCGAGGCTGGTATACATCGAACCAATCAGGGTTTGGTGCGCTCGCGTTGCTATTCACACGAGACGCCCTTGTCAAGCTATTCACCTCAACGTACTTCGTTATGCGACCGCAAGATAAAGGCGGGCATAAAGCCATCGACGGTGGCATCGTTACAGCCATGCGCGAAGTTGGCTATAAGGAGTACGTACATAAGCCCGGGTTAGTGCAGCACACGGGTGGTGACTGCTCCACTGTAGGTCATAAGCCAGCGCGTAACTGGGACGCTGAGTCGCCGAGTTTCATCGGCGAGAGTACAAGCGCACTCACTTTACTGTAAGTGCAACGGGTACTATCTAGACTATACAGCACGTCACAGTACACAGGAACTCGCTATGAGCTTACGCATTGCGTTTGGCAGCATCTTCTTGAATGAAGCGCAGTTCTTACCCTTTTCGCTTGCTCAGCACTATGCTTTCTGCGATAAGTGGTTCTTCATCGAGGGCGCTGATGTTCGCTACCCTCGTGAATCTGTCACAGACGCTGGGCTCTCTACTGATAAGTCTGCTGAGATCATTAAGTCTTACCCAGACATAGACAAAAAGATCACACTCATCCAGCACGGGTGGGCACAGGATAAAACCGTGTTGCGTAACCGCTACGCTGAGCTTGCAGACATGCATCGCATCGACATACTAATCGTTGTAGACATCGACGAGTTCTTGACGAACAGCTCTATGGTAAGTTTACTTACTCGCTTAAGGCAGCTGCCAGGCCCGGGCGTGGTGCGCATTCCTCACGTTCACTTCTGGCATAACCAACAAACTGTGATCACGGGTAAGTACTGGGACGTGCCACATGATCGTGCGTATCGGTGGCAGCAAGGTAATCGTTACATACGGGATCACAATCACCCAGAGAAGAATGGCTTGTTGTTACGGGCTCGTAACACAGACGCCTATATGTCTAGGCGTGTTGTTCATAACGATGGGTCAATGACGTGCGACGAGCCGTTCTGGCTGCACTATGCAAACTGCAAAGAAGACGTGCACGTCCAAGATAAGAACGCGTTTTATCGTGCGAGAGGTGAAGCGCAGACTCGGCCGGAAACAATTAAGTCACGAGAAGCTTTCTTTTCTGTTGAGCTCCCTGAAGGCTTAGTCACCTATAAGTGGGCTGGTCCTTTACCGGAGGTTATGCGATGATAGGAGTGGTAGGTTACGCTGCGCCCACAGGAATAGGGTATCTTACGCGGCGGCTATTCAAGTGCTTGCCTGCCCAGCGTTGGCTTATAGCGCCTCACCGTTATGAGTTCCCTGACTGGCTTGGGCAAAAGCTGCCTGAAGGTGCGTCGCGACTGGGCGCAAGGGACGCAGCACAAGACACGCGCACAATCATAGAGTTCTTAACTGGGCTCAAGACTGTTGTGTCAGTCGAGCGCACGTGGCCACCAAATCTCTTTCTAACCGCAAAGACATTTGCAGTTAAGACAGTGCTACTTGTGATGGGCGAATGGTTTGACCCTCGTACAGCTGCGCACGCTGACGTCTTAATCGCCCCAACACGCATGTGCCTTGAGCACTTACAGGCATGGGGTTATGGTGATAAGTCAGTGTACATTCCGATCCCATTGGACTTGTCTGAGTTTGCAGCTCGTCAAGTAACTCAGGCTGACCGGTTGGCTTTTTGTAATGGGTGGGGTGGTGTAGACGAGCGTAAAGGCGCAAAGCTGATCTCTGAAATTCTATCCAAGGACCCTGACCTCTTAGAGGTAAGATCACAACGATCTCGTGAATGGCCATCACACGTAAAGCAACGTGCAATGTCAGACACACCACAAGAGCTATACGCTGACATTGACGCTTGCATACAACCGTCTCGCTGGGAGGGCTTAGGCCTTCAACAGCTTGAAGCAATGGCTTGCGGAATACCTGTGCTAACAACTAACGCACCGCCAATGTCTGAGCATTGCATTGATGCGCATGGAGATGATGCACGTAGATTGCTTTGTCCATGCGACATATCCTCAAGAGTCGTATGCATTAAACCTTGGCCTGATGCAGTATGCCGTGTGCCTGATCTTCTTCAGATGGTCAGAGAACTTAAGGGCTCAGCGATTACAGACTTAAGCGCTCAAGCTATTACTTACACATCCATGTTTCATGGTGAACGGCAGTGGCAGTCGTTCAGAGAGGTCTGTACGTGAACAAGTTCATCATACGCGTTGATGATGTGGGTCAATTGCCAGACCAATCGCAACCAGACGTTGGGCTACGATTCTTCAAGTCGTGGCATCGAGCATGCGCTTGGGGCGACACGCCTATGTATCTTGGTGTAGTGCCAGGCGTACTGGAGGCTGAAGATATTGCATTAGCGTATGAACATGTACAGCAATACGGCGGTGAGGTTTGCATACACGGGTATGATCATGCGAGAGGTGTACTGTCAAGCAAGGATGTGTTACGAGCCGCTAACTTGCTACCTGGTGCACGATGCGTAATCCCGCCGTATAACATGTATGACGAGATGACGCTGGAAGCAACTGCACACTTGGGAAATAAGCCTGTGTTGTTTGGCGGGCTTCCACGTGACCACAAGTATGGAAGCCAGCCCACTCTCGTAAGAGGTGCTCTCCACGTCGCTGCTGAGCCCTCACTGTACGTGCATAGTTACGCATTAATGTCCGCACTTGCTGCATTACCTAATTACGATCACCCTATCGTTATGACCTTTCACCATCGCTGGGATCATGCAGAGCTTAATCAAGCTGCAAAAGTAGCGGCTAAGATACGACGTCATGTCGTTGAGGTCAATGCTGCGTGGGACTGGTATGAGGCGCAAAATGGACCACAAGACACTGATCACGCGTGAGCGCTTAACTGCGCCGCATTACTTAGCTAACAACTTTGTAATGCAAAATGTTCGTAAGCCGAATCCTGGAGATAAGTCGCTTGACTTCGGGTCACGTCGGTCAGAGTTACCAATGATCCTTAGCGACTTAGGCTATGACGCTGTTGCATTAGACCGCGACCCTGGCTTAATAGCTATGCAAGATCTTGTCGCTAAGCGGTATAACGTGCCACGTAAGTGGAAGTGCGTATGTGGCTCTTACCCATTACTGCAAGAGTTTTCGCACTGTGAGTTCAAGCTTGTAACAGCTATATGGGCAATTCAACACAACTCGTTCCAAGAGCAGTGGCACTTACTCGCTAGTCTACTAGACGTGACAGCTACTGGAGGTGAAGTTATTGTCGTTAGCAGTTACTGTCACACGGGCAGCAAGGATGATCAAGCTCGCGTTGACCCGCAGTTGATCGTTGGCCCAACTGAGCTTGAGCTCTTAACGAAGCGACCGTACTGCGAGATGACGAAGCAAGAATTCTTTTGGTACTCTCACGGCACTATTGATGGCGAGTATTGCGAGCCTGAGCGAGCTAACGCAACTGCATACATACTAAGAAAGCTTAGCTGATGAACGTCAGGGTCGCCGCCGATTAAAGAAAGGTGAAGGCATGAAATTAAGTAGCTGGTCGTGGGATGCAGTCATATCAGTTGCGTATGTAGTATCGTGTTTTGTTGCTGCAGCTTGTGGTGCGATCACAGCAAACGCTGTCTTTCGAGGATTCGTGCAGTGACAGCCATCGCGCCCAAGACCAGAGCGTACTAAGAAAGCTCAGCTGGTGAAAGTACATCTGATCTTTGCTTGGTACGACCTTTGGGCGGGTCTTGTCATTTATTGGGGCGAGCATGAGCATTCTTGAGATTGGACCTGCCACATCAGGTAAGACATTTGCACAAGCAGTTACTGTTGACTCAGTTAAGCGCGATGGCTTGATTGATCACGTCGCTACTTGGGGCACTGATAGGCTCCCTTTTGAAGATAACACATTTCGCTTGGTGTATGCATCACACGTGCTTGAGCACGTACCTTGGTTCAGGACAGGCTTTGCACTAAGCGAGGCGTTTCGTGTCTTAAAGCCCAACGGTGTGCTACAAGTGTGGGTGCCTGACTTTGAAATAATCGTGCAAGGATACCTCAAGCGAGAATTGCCAGAGGACTGGACCCCGCTCAACGATGAGCGTGAGCCGATGAAGTGGGTCGCAGGTAGGCTATTTTGCGGCACTCGTAACGAGGAAGAATCAAGCTGGCACAGATCTGTGTTTGATGCCGCGTATCTCATTCGTTGCTTTAAGTCCGCCGGGTTTGCTGCCGTGCGTAGAATGGTTAAGCAACCGTCAGGTCAACGCGTTAACCATGAGTCAATTAACTTAGGCGTGCGAGGGTACAAGCCATGCTAACATACATATCGTACGACCAGTTGGTTAAAGACGTGATGACGCTATCGCATCAAGTCAGAGGCCAGTTTGACGCTGTGTGCGGCATACCTCGTAGTGGCGTGATTGCAGCCTCGTTAATGGCTGTGCATCTGCACCTCCCGTTAATATCGCCGCTGGACGCTTTGCATCATAAAGGTAAGGTCCTTATCTTAGATGACTCAGTCTACATGGGATCAGCACTGCAAGCGTTCAAAGACAGATGGGGCGATCCCAATCACTGGACGTATGGTGCTGTGTACGCATCACCCATGTCTGACGGTCGTAACGATGCTTTCAAGATCTTAGGTCGAGTCGTACAGCTACCACGCTACTTTGCGTGGAACTTGTTTCATCATCTAGACTTAAGCAAGGCACTGCTTGACATTGATGGCGTGCTATGTGAAGACCCTACTAGACCAGTTGACGCAAGCGACTGCGTGGCTCATGGCTCAGGTGCATGGCATGCTGATGAGACACTTGATGGGTGGTATGGAAAGCACTTACAGTTTGCGAATCCACGGTTCTTGCCTTGTGTACCAGTTGGCGGTCTTGTGACGTGTCGTTTAGAGGCGTTTAGATCTCAAACAGAAGCGTGGCTAGCTAAGTATGGTGTTACATACGGCTCGTTAACGATGTCACAATACCCTAGCGCAGATGCTCGTCGACGAGGTATGGCATACGGCGATTATAAAGGCCAAGTCTTACGCGACGGGCCATATGAGTTCATGATCGAGAGCAGCGACACTCAAGCTCGTTGGGCGGCTAAGACAGCAGGTAAGCCGGTCATCTGCACTGACACTCAAGAGGTCCATAACCCAGACTAGGAAAGTTGCCCATGAAACTCATGCTTGTGTCAAGAGTCGTATCGCAGCAACGCTCTGGTGGGATGCCACATGTGGCGTCAGATAGGGCTGCAGCTCTCGCAGATGCTGGGCATGAAGTGCACCTAGTCACCACATCAGAAGGTCCATCAGCTGGTGTGATCCGAGAGTATAAGTGCATTTCATTGCAGCCTAATCTTTCGCTACATTACTTGCCTGCCAAAGCGCATGAATGGTCGCTGAGCTTTGGCACGCATTGTCGAAAACTTGCGCATAAGCTACGGCCTGATGTCGTTCATCTTGACTCATTTGACCGTGCAGACTCATGGTGGCTCAGTTTACCTGACAGCGTAAGTAAGCTAGCAGTGACGATGCATGGCTTTGGCTGGGGCGCTTTTCTAACTGAGTGGAACTTGCAGCGCCTAGGCAAGCGTAGAGGTCCCCTCACTGTTGACTTTCTTGCACTGCGAAATGAGGCAAAGAGCTTATCACGATTTAGTACAGTG
>ERZ724505.901-NODE-901-length-17461-cov-5.570723_pt1 | contig 17461 bp, 18 predicted proteins | sample MGYA00376038_ERZ724505 | MGnify/ENA primary metagenome ERZ724505 (study PRJEB28724, sample SAMN07190884) | wastewater metagenome | isolation source: effluent of sewage treatment plant in Hong Hong | place: Hong Kong | collected 2016-03-17 ... | reverse complement strand
CGACAGCTACGTCGTGAACGTCGCCGCCGCCACCACCGCGGCCTGGGTCGCCGGGGAGTACTCCTGGCACGCGTACATCGAGATCTCGGGCGCGCGGTACACCGTGGGTTCCGGGCAGCTCACGCTCAAGCCGGATCCGTCGGCGATTGCCGGCGGGACCGACACGCGCACGCAGGCCGAGATTGCGCTGGCGCAGGCCAAGGCCGCCTACGCCAGCATGAGCGCCAACCCGGGCCGCAAGAGTTACACGATCGGCGACGTTTCCATCACGTTCAACAGCCCGGCCGAAATCCTGCGGACCATCAACTACTGGGAAGTCCAGGTCCAGCGCGAGCAGCACGCCGACGCGATCCGCAAGGGCCTGAAAAATCCCAACCGCGTCTATGTGAGGTCGCTCCGTGGATAAGCGCTGGTGTCCTCGCACGGCTCAGTGGCTTGAGCTGGCCCCGGCGGCCTCGGTCTCCCCAGTCAAGCGCTGGCAACCGCCGCCGCAGGCTGAACGGACGATGCAGTCAGCGCACGACCCGGCTCAAGAGCGCGCGCGATTCGACGTGCGGTCCATCCCCATGGGCCCGGCTTCAAAGCGGGCCGTGCGGATGTACCACAACGCACGTGCGACGCGCGCCACGGCCGGCTGGAACGCAGCGCAGACCAGTGCGGATGCCGAGCTCGACAGCTCGCTGACGGCGCTGCGCAACCGCTCGCGCGCCTTGGTGCGCGATGCGGCGTACGCCAAGCGCGCGAAGATCATCGTCGTCAACAACGTGATCGGCGCCGGTGTGGGCATGCAGGCCCAGGTGCGCAACAACCGCAAGCGGCTGCTGACGAAGGTCAACGCTGGCATCGAAGCCGCATTCCAGGAGTGGGGCGAGGCCGATCACTGCCACACCGGCGGAAAGCTGCACTTCGCCGATCTGGAGCGCCAGGCCAAAGGCCAGATCTTCGAGGCGGGCGAGGTCATTTTCCGCAAGCACTACCGCCGCTTCGGATCTTCGCGGGTGCCCTTCGCCATCGAGCTGATCGAATCGGAGCGCCTGGCCGACACCCTGACCCGGTCGCCGGTGAGCGGCGCGGACGTTCGCATGGGTGTCGAGGTGGACGAGTTCCAGCGGCCCGTCGCGTACTGGCTGCGGGAGGGCCATCCCGGAGATCTGCGCCGGACTCGTGCGGGCTCGGAGAAGCTGGTGCGCGTCCCGGCCGACCAGATCTGGCACCTGTACATCGTCGACCGCTGGCCCCAGTCACGCGGGGAACCGTGGCTGCACGCCACCGCGCGCCGGCTGAACGACATGGACGGCTATTCCGAGGCCGAGATCATCGCGGCGCGCAACAGCGCCACGCAGATGGGCTTCGTCGAGACCTCCATCGAAGCAGTCTCCAGCGTCCGGAGCATGGTCGACGAGACCGACGAGACCGACGGCGAGCAGCGAATCAACTTTGAGCCGGGCGTCATCGAATACCTTGCGCCTGGTCAGCAGTTCAAGGAACACAACCCCAGCCGGCCCAACACCGCCATCGATCCGTTCCTGCGCTACATGCTGCGCGAGGTCGCGGCCGGGATCGGGGTGTCGTACGAATCGCTCTCGCGCGACTACAGCCAGAGCAACTACAGCAGCTCGCGCCTGGCGCTGCTCGATGACCGAGACCTGTGGCGGACCCTGCAGCTGTGGTGGATCCGCAATTTCCGGCTGCCGCTGCACCGCGAGTGGCTGAAAGCCGCCGTGTATGGCGGTGCGGTCGAGGGCCTGAGCGTCGCGGACTACCTGAACGATCCCCGGCGCTATGAGTGCGTCAAGTTCAAACCCAGGGGCTGGAGCTGGATCGACCCGGCGAAGGAAGTGGACTCGCAGATGGCCTCCGTGCGCGCGGGCTTCACCACCGTGTCAGACGTCATCGCCCGCACCGGCGAGGGCCGCGATCTGGAGGACGTGATCGAGGAGCGCAAGCGCGAGCTGGAAATGATGCGCGAGGCCGGGCTGCAGTTCGACACCGATCCGGCCACGGCCGCCCCCGCAAAACCCGCCGCGCCGAAGGACCCCGCCGCCGATCCCGACGAGCCCGCCGACCCGGACGAGTCCGGGGATGGCGAATCCGAAGACGACGCTCCGGCCGCCGGCCGCGTCATCCCGATGAGGTAATCGAATGCTCTATCGCACCCACACGATCGACCAGCAGCGCGCAGAGAGCCAGGAGAGCGGCGACTACGTCGTCGAGATGGCGTTCGCGTCCGAGGAACCGTACGAGCGGTGGTGGGGCGTCGAGATCCTCGACTGTTCCGAGTCCGCCGTGCGGCTGGACCGGCTCAACGATGGCGCAAGCCTGCTCTACAACCACAACTGGAACGACTTGCGCGGCGTGCACGTCGCCGAATCCGTGCGCTGCGATCCCGACCGTGTCATGCGCGGCAAGGCCCGCATCACGTCGGCCACGCAAACCGGCCGCGACACCATCGCCCTGGTCAAGAGCGGTGTGCTGACCAAGACGTCCGTCGGCTACGAGATCCACAAAGTGATCGAGCAGACCACGGTCAAGGGCAAGACGGTCGAGCGCGAGCTCGATGGCGTTGCCTTCGAGGGAATTCGCACCCGCGCCCACGAAACCGCCCGCGGCGACATCGCCGCGTTCCGCCGAATGCTCGACGAACGCTTCGGCTCGTTCGAGCGCGGCTCCGACGATCCGACGATCTACCGCGTCGTCGACTGGGAGCCCATCGAGAACAGCCTGGTCACCGTCCCCGCCGACGCGTCCGTCGGCGTCGGCCGCACGCATGAACCTCTATCGCAGCAAACGCAGTCCCACCCGCCGCAAGGCACCTCCACAGGAGTGAAGACCATGACCGACACGGTCACCCCCAACGCCCCGGCGGGCGCAACCGCCGATCAGACCACTTCGCTGTCCCCCGAGAACGCCCGCAAGCTCGAGCGCGCGCGCTGCGCGCAGCTCGCTCAGCTGGGTGAGCAAAACCGCATCGCCGCCAGCGTGATCCACGGCTGGGTCGAGTCCGGCATGACCGTCGACCAGGCCGCCGCCGACGCCTACGACATTCTTGAGAAGCGCTCCAAAGAAGGCGAGGTCATCGGCAACCTCGGCATGTCCAAGCGCGAGACCGAGCAGTACTCGCTCCTGCGGGCCATCGGTGCCGCGCTGGACCAGAACTGGAAGAAGGCCGGCCTCGAATTTGCCGCGCATGAGGAAATCCAGAAGCGGCTGAACCGCCCCCCGCAGTCCAACAACGCCTTTTATGTCCCCTTCGACGTTCAGGCCCGCAGCATGGACCTGTCCGATGCAGCTCTTGAGCGCGAAGTCGCGCGGCGTGTGGCGCGCGCCACCGGCCGTCGTGACCTCACCGTGGCCAGCGGCAGCGGCGGCGGTTACATGGTCGCCACCACCAACCAGGGCTTCATCGAGCTCTACCGCAACGCCACCGTGCTGTTTGCGCTGGGCGCGCGGCGCCTGGGCGGCCTCACCGACAGCATCACCATCCCTCGCCAGAGCAGCGGCGCGACGGCTTACTGGCTGTCCACGGAAGCCACCGTGATCACCGAATCCGCGCTGGTGCTCGGCCAGATGGCGCTCTCGCCCAAGAATGTCGGCGCCTACACCGAGATCTCCCGCCAGCTCACCCTGCAGGCCAATCCGGACATCGAAACTCTGGTCATGGCCGACCTGGCGGCGCAGGTAGCGGTCGACACCGACGCCAAGGGCCTGAACGGTTCTGGCTCCTCGGGGCAGCCCACCGGCCTGCTGAACACCTCCGGCATGGGGTCGGTGACCGGCAGCTCGATCGCGCTGGCCGGGATCATCGAGTTTCAGTCCGATGTTTTTGGCGCGAACGTGAATCTCGGCAACGCCGGATATCTGACCACCGGCGCTGTCGCCGGTCTGCTGATGGCCCGGGCCCGGATCTCCAGCACCGACTCGCGCGTGCTGTGGGAGGGCGCCCTGGAGCGCGGCGAGATGGTCGGCAAGATGGCCATGGCCTCGAACCAGGTGCCGTCCGCGACGCTGATCTTCGGCGACTTCTCGGAGATCGTCGTGGCCGAGTGGGGCGTGCTCGAGGTGGACGTCAACCCCTATGCCGGATTCACCGCCGGCATCGTCGGGGTGCGCGCCATGGCGAGCGTCGACGTGGGCGTGCGCCACCCCGGCGCGTTCTCCGTCGCCACCTCGGTGTCCTGATCTTTCTCATCCGGACGCGGCAATCGGTCCGCGTCCGGCAACCCTTCACATAGGAGTCATCGACATGTTGACCGGACCCAACGTAGCGCTTGCCAACCGCGAAGTGAAGGCGGAGGTGCTGCGCCCCTTCTGGCTGCGCCGCGACGGAAAAATGGTGGAGACCAAGCCGGGCGAAACCATCCAGTGCGAGCTGTGGCTGGCCAATCAGCTGGCCAAGCATTCGCCCCCGAAGATCGGCCCCATCGGCACCTACGCAAAGCTGCAGGCGGAAAAGGAAGCCGCCAGCAAGAAGGCCGCCTAAGCCAGCGCCCGTCGACCACGAGGAAGCGACATGAACCACAGCAAGCAGATCGAGATCCTCAAGCCCACGCGATTCGCGGGCGAGGAAGTGCAGCCGGGAACCGTGATGACTGTCGATGCCGCCATGGCCGCAGATCTCGTAACACGCGATCGCGCCCGCCTCGTTGATCCGGCAGCGGCAGCCGATGCGGCCGTCCCCGAGTCGGACGTCGTCGTCGAGCTGGAGATGGATCCGGCGTCGACAAGCAAGACGGACCCGGGCGACCCCGCTGCCCCCTGACATCCACCCAACGCGGCCGCGCGCCGCAGCAGGAGAACGAAATGCTAGGCAACGAAGCTTCCGCCGCCGACCCCCGAGTCCTTGCGGCCAGTAACGCGCGGACCTCCAGCGCGGGCGGGTCGTGGATCGACGTGCGCGACATCGAAGGCGACATCCTCGTGCTGCTCAACTGCGGCCCCGTGTCCGGCACTACGCCGACGCTGGACGTGAAGATCAAGGATGCCACCAGCTCCGGCGGAGCCGGATCTGCCGACGTCGCCAACGCGGCGTTCACGCAGATCACCACGAGCAACAGCATGCAAAAGCTGGTGATTCCCGCCGGCTCCGTGCGCGGCTGGATCTCGGCGGACTGGACGATCGGGGGAACGACCCCGTCGTTCAACTTCGCCGTGCTCGCCGCCGGCCGTCCGAAGACCGTCTAAGTCATGCCGGTCCAGCTGCTCGTCAACAAGCGCTTCAGCGGCGTCGCGTACGCCGCGGGGGCGCAGCTCACCCTGTCGCCGGGCCTCGAGGCCGACCTGGTCTATCAACGCGCGGCAGTGTACGTGGGCGACGATCCGCGCGTGGGCAACACGGCCCTGGCGGGTCTCGTGTTCAGCGCTGATTTTGTCGACGGGCTGTACTCGTCGGCAGGCCCGCACGTGGAATTCCTGCGCTCGACCGGGGGATCCGGGCTGTCGCACGTGACCGACTGGGCCGGCTACGTGCGCGAATGCAAGAGCGGCGAGGCCCTCATCTGGGGTGCGCGCCGCGTCGAGAACTTGCTGCGCTACACCGAGCATCTCACGTACACCGGGACCGATGGCTGGTCCGCGGTGAACGGCGCCACGGTCAGCGTGCCCAACCTCACCTCGCGCACTGGGCCCGACGGCGAGCAGTCCGCCTGGATCGTCACCCGCGACGCGCAGGCCAACAGCGTGTTGCGCACCGCCCGCAGCCTGCGCCGGCATGGCCGCCTGGCGGGGTCCGATCTGCTGCTGCCCGTCTCCCATATCGGCGGCTGTTCCCTGCGGCAGATCTCTGGCGGAACCGGCACGGCCGAGATCCGGGTGCACTCGCCGGGCGGTTCGACCCTGGCCACGCAGGTCGTGAACCTGTCCACCACCTGGCAGCGATTCGGCATCCTGTTCACGCCAGCGGCGCCAAAACGCATCAGCGGACTGTCCTGGTCCTCCAACGTGCTGACCGTCACCAGCAACGCGCACGGTCTGGCCAGCGGCAGCACCGTGCGCATTTCCGGCTGTCAGCCCAACACGTTCGACGGTGAGTACACCATCACCGGCATCACCACGAATACGTTCACGGTCGCCCTGACCGGCGACCCGGGGTCGGCCACCTACTACGGCTGGCTGCAGCAGGGCTACGCGTTTTCCATCGCGCCTACGAGCTGGGCCAGCACCTCCGCCGGCAGCATCGAAGTGGCCATGCCCTTCGTCTCCGACCGGCTCGGGTATGGCACCAACATCGTGCCCGAGTATGTTTCCCAGGACGGCGTGCTGCGCGGCCGGTACTACCACGGGGCCAACGTCGACGGCGTCCGCTACTTCTCGCGGCAGCCGGCCGATGTGCTGACACCGGCGACCGGACTCATCGCCGCGAGTCTGGGCGACGAAATCACCACCATCGCCGGTGTGGCGACGTATCCGGAGTCGACCAACCAGATCACCTCGTCGGAGGATTTTTCGGGCTGGACGGCCACGAACGTCTCGCTGTCGGCGGACACGGCCGTGACCGGCATGCCCAACGCCACCGTGCTGGACGAGGGCACGAACGCAGGCACGCACCGCATCACCATCCCGGGCAGCGTCCTCAGCACCGCCAATCTCGGTTCGGGCTCGGTGGGCTACCTGGCCCACGCCAGCGTCTATGCGGCCAAACCCAGCGGCGGCCAGGACCACCTCTATCTCGAGCTGGTCGACAAGGCCGGCGCCACCCAGCGCGCCTGGTTCAACCTGGCCACCGGCGCGACCGGAGATGTCAGCGTTGGCACCGCGCACATGGAAGGGCCGCTGGCGAACGGAGAATGGCGTTGCGTGTGGTGCGTGCCCGTGGGTGTGGGCGCCTCCGAGTGCATTCTGCGCATCGGCATGGCCGCCGCGGCCGGCACGACCAGCTACACCGGCGCCAACAAGACGATCCGCATCTTCGGTGCGTCATTCGTGGGCGCGCAGACCATCAGCAGCTCGGTGCAACAGCGGCCCGTGCCGGTGCCCTACGCGCGCAACGACAGCACCGCCCGGGTTCAGCCTGGCGCCGTCGCCTGGCTGGGATGCGATGGGCTCGTCGGCAAAAGCGACATCGCGGCGTATTGCGAGAGCACGCCGTACTTCGCCTGGTCGCAGGGCGACAAGGTCACCTACACCGCCGTCCTGTACTTCCGCACGGCCTCGCCGCAGCAGACGTTCCAGCAGTCTTCGACTGCCGTGGGCACCTACGACTGGGATCGGTTCGGCATCACGGTCCGGCCGAACAACCAGCCGACCAGCGAACACAAGGGCAAATTCGGCTGCGATCTCTACAACGGCGAGGTGACCCAGTACTACCTGTGGAGTGCCGCCAAGGTCGTGCGCGAGGGCCAGTGGATCGTGCCCTCCGACACCCAGCCGGACAACCTCAACTCCAAAGGCATGTTCGTGGCGACTCGCGTCACTGGCCCGACCGGTGGATCGGAGCCGTCCTGGCCGGGCAGTCTCAACGGCAGCGTAGTGGACGGGGGCGTGACCTGGGTGCGTGCCAACGATAACGGCATCAGCGGCAACTGGGAGCCGTACAACGGCGCTCAGATCACGCCGCCGGCCGGATTCATGGCGCGCACAAAGTGCGGCGTGTTCATCGGAGACAACACCGACTACGGCTATTTCATCAACGGCATCGAGGCGCCGAAGCAGACCCAACCGCAGCCGGTCAGCCCGGTGTGGGGCACCACCATGCGCTACAGCGTGAAGGCGATGTACTTCGGTACGCTCGGCACAAACCAGGGGCTCAACCTCTCCGCGCTGCAGACCACCTACCAGTCGTCGAGCGGAATCGGATTGATGGGAATTCACACCCAGTTCCACCGGCGCGCACGCCTGTGGTCCCGGGTCTCGCGTGCCCGCGAGATGCTGCTCGAACTGACCGCCGCATGATTCCCGCCACCGACCTCGAGCTCATGTACGACACCGTCAACGGCTTCGCGGTGCAGGCCACCGTCGGAGCCGAGACGAAGCCGGTCCACTTCCGCCAGGGCGATGCCGACATGCTCGGCGATCGCCTGGTGCGGGAATACACCCTGCGGTTCCGTGCCACGGACTTCACGAGCCTGGCGCGGGGCGACACCGTCACCATCAATGCGATCGCCTACAAAGTCCTCGAGGTCCGGCTGCTGGACTCCGGCGACGAGAAGGTCGCGAGGGTCTCGAAGACATGAAGAAACGCCGCATCGGCCGTGTTCGCGTGAGCTATGCCCACCTGCTGAAAGCGCTGGGTCTACCGCCCGACGCGGAAATTCTCAACGTGTGCATCAACAACGTGGCGCTCGAGGAGGTCGTGCTGACCGTCGAGCATATCGAGATGCCATACGCGCTCCAACCGGGCGACGTCATTCCGACCGTGAATGCCCAGACGAACGAAAGCGGCTTCGCCGGGTGGTGCACATGAGCAGCCTCGCCGAACAGATCGCCGAAGTCGTGCGGGTGGCCCTGCACAACACCATCCCGGCCGTCGGCACACGCGTGTACCGCGCCCGGCAGGACGCCATCGACCGGACGGAGTGCCCGGCGATCGTGATCGAGTCCGGCAACGAAAACACCGACAACGCCGAGGCCGATGGCGAGGTCGAGGCCAACGTCCTGTCGCTGTCCGTCGCCATCCACGTGGCACCCGGCACCGGCACCGTGTGGGAAACCGCGGCGGACGAGCTCGTGGTGGCCGCGCACGCCCTCATCCGCGCCGCCACCTACCCCGGCATGTCCGGCCCGCCGCTGCGGCAGGGACGCACCTGGGAGGGCGCCAGCGGCGACGGCTCGCCCGGCATCTGCGTCCTCACGTACCGGTTCGATTACTGGAACAACGCGACCGATCTGTCCACATCCGCATAGGAGCGCATCACCATGGCAATCACCAAGACCACCGGCCTGCAGATCGCGATCGCGACCGGGTACGGTGCCAGCAAAAACATGACCGCGGTCAGCAACGCCTCCGAGGGCGTCGCCACCCTGGAATCGTCGCACGGCGTCGCCGTCAACGACATCATCGAGCTCACCAGCGGCTGGAAGTACATCGACGGCCGCCTGGTGCGCGCCAAGGCCGTCGCCACCAACGACGTGACCCTGGAAGGAGTCGATACCCAGAGCACGACGTTCTTTCCGGCTCTCGAAGGTGTGGGCACCGTGCGGGAGGTGTCCGGCTGGCAGCGGATCACCGGCATCGTGGCCGGCTCGTTCCAGCCCAGCGGCGGGGGATTCGGCGACATCCCGGCTACCGAGTCGGACGACGTGCGAGAAAAGGTAGTGCCCGGCCTGGCGCGGGCCGTGTCGCTGGACTTCAAGTTCCACTACCCACCGGCCGCCGCGTGGCGGACGTATGTGGAATCGGCCGCCCGCACCGGCGCGGCCACGGCCTACCGGATCTCCATCGGCGCCATCCGCATCTACGGCAACGGCTACTGGGCGTTCAACAACGAGCCCGCGGACGAAAACGGAAAGATGGTCGGCTCGATCCGCATCGCCACCGTCGCCGACTCCACGTACTACGCCTCATGATCGACGACTCCGGATTCGACATTCAGGACCTCAAGCGCCGCGCCGAGGCGGTGCGCGAGTTCGTCCACAAGATCCCCGAGGCGGGGGTGGCGTTCACGGTGCGGTTCCCGTCCCGCTTCGAGCGCATGGCCATCGACTATCGGCACGAGAAGGACGTCGCCGGCCTGGTGCGGGAGGTCGTGCGCGTGAGCATCCAGGGCTGGCAGGGGGTGCGCGTCAGTCACGCCCTGCCGGAGTGGAAGCAAGACGACACGGAGCTGCCGTTCGGGCCCGACACGCTCGATCTGCTGCTCGATCAGCAGACCGACTGGCTGCTCGCCATGTGGAAGGACATCGACACCCGCACCAAGGAGCGCAACGCGCGGATCGAGGCCGCCCTAAAAAACTTCGCGAGCGGGTCCGGCACGAACGTCGCCGAGCCCGCCTCTCCGGTGCACTGAAGACCACCGGCTTCGGTGCGCTGCTGGAGGAGGAAGCGCCCGAGCTGGACGGTGAGAACCTGCAGGCGATCGCGCTCTGGAACCTGCTCGGCGGGTACCACCTGGAGCGGTTGCCGTACCTGAGCGGGCTGGTGCGGGTGCAGGACTGGGAAGACATGCTCGAACGCTTGCGAGCCATCGACGGCGCGCAGAACGAACCGATGGAGAGCTGAGTGGCTGACAAGCGCTACGAATACGAGATCACTGCCGACGTGGCGCAGTTCCGGCGCTCAATGGAGCAGGTCGCCCGCGACGCGCAGGAGAGCGCGCGAAACGTCGGCGCATCGTTCAAGAACGCGGAGCGGGATCTCGGATCGCTCACCAGCATGGCCAGCGGGCTGCGCAACGTCCTCGGCGGAGCGCTCTCCGCCGGCGCCATCATCCAGTTCGGCCGCGCCGTGGCCGACTCCACGCTGGAAGCGGAACGCTCCACCGCGCTGCTGCAGAACACGTTGCGCACCACGGGCTACGCCGCCGGCCTGACCGCCAACGACATCGAGGAGCTGGTCGGCGAGCTGTCGAAGATCTCCGGCTTCGACGATGACCCGATTCGCGAAGGCGCCACGTCCCTGCTCCGGTTCAAGGGAGTGGCGGGCGATACATTCCGCGAGGCGGCCAAGCTCGCCGTCGATTTCGCGGCGGCCACAGGCAAAGACCTCCCCAGCGCGTTCGTCGCGGTCGGCAAGGCCCTGCAGAACCCGGTGACCGGCATGCGGGCGCTTCGTGATGCCGGTGCCGATCTGTCGGAGGGCCAGGCCGAGCTGGCCGGCAAGCTCGCCGAGACCGGCCGTGTTGTGGAGTCCAACCAGATCGTGCTCTCCGAGCTGGCCCGTACCGTCGGCGGTTCGGCGGCCGCGGGAGGCGGGGGTCTGGCCGGTGCGACCCGCGCCTTGTCCAACGCCTGGGATGATCTGCTGAAGAACATCGGCCGCACGGCAACCGTCAGCGCAGGCGCCCGGGGCGGGCTGGACGCGATTACCGGCGGGCTCAACTTCGCCAACCGTCTGCTGGCCCAGCCAGACACCGAGCTCACCGGCACGATTCGCGTGCCAGGACAAACCGCTCCGCGCCCCACCATCGGCCGCTTGTCCGAGGCCGAAGCCCTGGCGCTGCAGCGTGCCGAGGGTCCGCAGGTCCGCATCGCCGAGCCGAAGAAGAGCGACCCGGCGGCGGCCAAGCGCGCAGCCGCCGAGGCCAAGGCGCGCTATGAGGCCGAGTACCAGCAGGCGCTGGCGGCGGGGAAGGCGTTCTCGGACCAGGAACTTCAGCAACTGAACGAGGCGGCCGACAAGAAGATCCGCCTCGAGGAAGAGGTCAACGCGGAAAAGATCCGCATTCTGCAGGAGGGCGCGGAAGCCGCAGCCAAGCTCCAGCAGAAGCAGGAGGCCTTCGTCCAGTCGACGGGCGCTGGCCAGCTCAACGCGCTGCGCGAGCGATCGCGCCAGCTCACGCAGGCCCTCGACGTCGGACTGATCGACGAGGCCGGATACGACGCTGAGCTGAAAAAGATCGGCGACGAGATGGCCAAGCTGCAGCTCGACGGCAACGCGGCATTCAAGGACCTCAAGGAAACCGGCAAGGACACGCTCAAGGATCTCGAATTTGCCATTCAGGGGTGGGGCCGTCAGGCCTCCGCTGCGTTTGCCGACATGGTGGTGAGCGGTACCGCGTCGTTCGAAGATCTGCGGGACGTCGCACGGAACGTGGTCCGCGACATCCTCGCCATGGTGGTGCAGAAGAACATCCTTGATCCGGCCATCAAAGCCGGCGCGGCGGTGCTGGGGAACGTCTTCAGCAGCATCACCAGCGGCGGCAGCAGTGGCGGCGGCGGGGGCGGCATGATTGGCCTCAAGCTCCCGCAGGCCGACTCCGGCGGCCCCGGCATTGCCGGCCAGGCGTACGTCATCAACCCGCGTGCCGCGCCCGAGATTTTCGTGCCGCGCACCGCCGGGACGTTCTACCCGAACGCGAATCTGGGTGGGTCGATCAGCATCACGAACTACATCGACAGCCGCTCGGACGTGGCCACCATCTCCGCGGTCACGCGCGCCTCCGAGCGTCGCATTTTCGACGAGCTCGCCAAGCGCCGATGACGACGATCGTCTTCCCCACCCTCACGGTCAAGCCGTCCCGCATCGAGTGGCAGCTGCTGTCCAGCTCGCTGGGCGTGCAGTCGCCGCTCGATCTGTCCATCCAGCAGCAGGAGTTCATCGGCGCGCGCTGGGGAATGATCCTGGAGTACAGCACGTTCACGGAGTCCGACGCGAACGCGCTCAAGGCGTTCCTGGTCAAGATGCGCGGCGGGGCGAACGTGGTCGAGCTGTACAACTTCGAGCGGCCGAAACCGCAGGGCGTGACCATCAGCGCCCCGACGATCAAGGTGGTGGGGGCGGGCCAGACCGGCAACACGCTCAACACCAACGGCTGGGCCACCGGCTCTCACGTCAAGGCCGGCGATTTCTTTTCGGTCAACGGCGAGCTGAAGATGATTGTCACCGATGCCGCCGAGAGCGCCAACAGTCTCACGGTGGAGTTCGAACCGCCGCTGCGTGCCAGCCCGCCCGACGATGCGCCGCTCGATTTCACGGCGCCCACGACCACGATGAAGTTGACCGAGGACGTCGCGCGCTGGTCGCCGGTGAACATGGGCAAGATCCACCGCGCTCACGATTTCGTCCTCCAGTTCGTCGAGGTCTGGCGATGAGCCGCACGCTCACCAGCGCCATGCTCACCGCGATCGCCGACGGCGTCGTGCGCCCGCACAAGCTGGTGGTGGCCGATTTCCCCTCGGGCGTGGCGCGCTTCACCACCGCGCCGTACAGCGTCGTCTGGGATGGCGACACCTACACCGGGCTGGGACATCTGCTGTCCGTCGACACCATCGAGGAGCGCGAGCAGCTCTCCGCATACGGCGCGCGCCTGTCGTTGTCGGCCGTCCCCACCGATCTGGTGGCCACCGCGATGGGGGAGCACTACCAGGGCCGCGACCTGGCGATCTACCAGGCGCTGTGCGACGAGGATCACCAGATCATCGCCGACCCCATGCTGCCCTGGTCCGGGTTCATGGACACGATGACCATCGAGATCGGCGAGAAGGTCGCCACGGTCACGCTCACGGGCGTCCATCGCCTGCACGACATGGATCGCGCCCGCGGCGGCCGGTACAACGACGGCGATCAGCAAAGCCGCTTCGCAGGCGATCGCTACTTCGAGTTCCTGGAGGAAATGCAGAACACCGATCTCCAGTGGGGCATGTGGCGCGCCCCGGTGGACAGCCGCCCGCGCGATTCCGGCACGACCGGGTACATCCAGAACGGTGGCGGATCGGACAGCGGCACGCGGGGCTACACCAGCGGCGGCAGCAACCAGATCGCTCGCGACGCCGGCACGCGGGGGTACTACTGATGGCGCGCGTCGCGAACTGGCCAGAGCAGCTGCAGGCCGTGCTCGAGCGGATGGCCGGCACGCCGTTCGAATGGGGGCATGACGACTGCTTTCTGTGGGCGGTGCGTGCGGCGTGCGCGGTCACCGGCGGCGTGCCGGGCGAGCAGTTCGGCGCCCCCTGGTTCTACCAGTACAGCGGCCACTTGGGCGCCCTGCGCATCCTGGCCAGCCACACCATGCCGGAGATCGGCGACCAGGCGTTCGGCGGCCGGCGTATCCCGCCGCTGTGCGCCCAACGTGGCGACATTGCCCTGGTGGCGGATGAGGACGGTCATCAGGCGTTCGCCATCGTCGACCACGAGCGCTGCATCGCGCCGTCGGTGGACGGCGGGACCCTGTTCGTGCCGCTCGAGCGCGCGCTGATGGCCTGGAGGATCGACTGATGCCGCAGTTGATTGCAGGCGCTGCGATCGCCGGCGGGGTGTCCTCGATCTTCACCGCAGGGTCGTTCTTCTCCGTCTTCGCCACGACCATCGCCGCGGGCTTCCTCGGTCAGGTGCTCACGCCGCTGCCCTCGAACCTCAACAACGGCGCTCCCCAGAATCGCCAGGTCGGCGGCCGCTCCACGCTGGCCTCGCGCCGCTACGTCCTCGGGCGCGTGCAGCTGGCCGCCGCGAACCTCGCCTATGGCGAGATCACGGGCGACCAGGGCGAGCACCTGCACCTGGTGCTGCCGTTCTGCCAGGGGCCGCTCACGGCGATCGAGGCCATCCTGTTCGACGACGAAATCGTCGGCGCGCGCGACGGCGACGGCGTGGTCATCGAGGGCACGTTCGAGCGCCAGCCCGACGGCACCGGCGGCTGGGCGGAGATCGCGCGGATCCACGAATCCCTGGGCAGCGACAGCAAGACCGCCGACGCGGACCTCGTGGCGGAATCCGACGGCCGCTGGACCACCGACCATCGCGGCCGCGGCATTGCCGATCTGGTGATCCGGCTGCGGCGCGACGCGCAGGATCGTCTGTATCCCTCCGGCGCGCCGACGGTGCGCATCATCGCGCTGGGCCAGGCGGCCTATGACCCGCGCGACGGCGGAACTCGATTCACGGTCAACCCTGCGCTGCTCGTATTCTGGCTGCTGACCCTGCCGCGGCCGGATGGATTTGGCGTCGATGGCGCGGAGATCAACGGCTCTCTGGCCGCCGCCGCCGCCAACATCTGCGACGAACGCGTCGCGGTCGATACTTACAGCTCGCCGCTGTTCACGGCCGATCCCACCACCGACACGCTGACGTTTGCCTCGCGCGAGGTGATGATCGGCCTGGGCGACGGCGTGCGCGTGGTCGGTCCGGGCCCGCTGCCGACCGGCCTGTCGGCGGGCGTCACCTACTACGCCATCCGCCCCACCGGCCTCACCTGCAAGCTCGCCACCACCTACGCCAACGCGATCGCAGGCGTGGCCATCGACATCATCTCGGCCGGGTCGGGCGACATGACGCTGTCGCACATCGACCAGGCGCGCTACCAGTGCTCGGGCCTGTACGAAGCCGACCAGTCGCCGCGGCAGGTTCTGTCGGCGCTCCTGGCCTCCATGGCGGGCGTGCTGTGGTACGCCGAGGGCAAGTTCCATTTGCGGGCCGGCGCGTGGCTCACGCCGCGTTCTCAGCCCATCACCGAGCGGGACCTGGCCGGCTCGCTGCAGATCCAGACCTGCACGCCGTGGCGCGACCTGTTCAACTCGGTTCGAGGAACGTTCACCGACCCCAACCAGGATTTCCAGCCCACCGATTTCAAGGCGGTGACGGATTCGACCTACGTCACGGAGGACGGCGCCGAGCTGCCGAAGGACATCGATTTCCAGTGGGTGGACAACCCGCTACGGGCTCAACGTCTGGCTCAGATCAACCTGCGCCGGGCTCGCCAGGGCCAGATCCTCACGCTGCAGTGCAAGCCCACGGTGCTCGACGTCGGCCTGTGGGACACGGTCAAGGTCAGCATCGCGAAGCTGGGCCTGTCCGAGGACACGTTCCGCGTCATCGGCTGGGACATGCAGCAGGGACAGGCCACCACCCTCGTGCTGATCCTGCAGTCCGAGACCTCGAGCGTGTTCGGGTGGAGCGCCACCGACGGCGACACCGTCACGCCGAAGCCGGACCTGGTGCTGCCCAATCCCCGCGTCGTCGATCCGCCGTCTGACCTGACCATGGCCAGCGGCACGGCGCACCTGCTGCGCCTCACCGACGGCACGATCCTGTCGCGCATCGCCGCCAGCTGGACCGCCTCGCCCGACCCGAACGTCGGCAGCTACGAGATCCAGTGGGCGAAGGCCACCGAAACGGGCTGGCCGAACAGCGTCACCATCCCTGCCTCGCAGCTGGGCTACTCGATCTCTCCCGTCGAGGACGGCATCGGCTATTACGTCCGCGTGAGGGCGGTCCGCCTCGGCAACTCGGCCAAGAGCGACTGGATCGTCGACGGTCACAACGTCATCGGCAAGACGGCCACGCCCACGGGTCCCAGCGCGCTCACCGTCTCCGCGATCGCCGGCGGCGTGCGATTGACCTGGCCAGACTCGCCCGATGCCGACTACAAGCGCACGCTGGTTTACGAGGCCACTGCCAACGACTGGACCCACGGCAGCCGCACGCTGATCGACTCCATCTCCGGCAACGGCTACAACCGCACCGGCCTCACGCCGGGCGACGTGCGGTACTACTGGATCGTCCACGAGGACACCAGCGGCCTCACGTCCGATCGCTGGCCCACCACCGGCAGCGGCGATGCCGGGGTGCGCGGCACCGCCGGCAGCGCCACGGTGGGCGTCGACGCCGTGGACACCATCAACATCGTCGCGGCCGCGGTCACGAACATCACCTCCGCGTACACCGGCAGCACCACGGTGATCTCGGCGGGCACCTGGACCCAGGTGCAATCGCTCGTGGTCACCCTGGGCGCGTACCTGGCGATCATCCGGGCCTCCTGCCACGCCAACACGAACGCGGGCGTAGGCAACTACGGATCGACCCAGATCCGGGTCCTGCGCAACGGCAGCGTCATCGCCGGTCCGGTGGCCAATACCGCCTACACGATGGCCGACGGGTTCCTCGGCTTCGACATCAACGACTCGCCCGGCGCCGGTACCCACACCTACAGCATCGAGCTGTTTCCGTCGCACGGCTGTGGCGTCGACGCCCGGTACCTGCACGCCCTGGAGACCAAGCGATGAGCGAGACCCCCGAGATCGCGCCGCCGCGCACGGTCGAGTACGCGCTGTTCGAACGCGACTCCGGCCGCATCGTGGCCACCGGCCGCTGCCGAGAGGATCACATCGAGGTCCTGGCCGACATGGCGTACTACGACGTCGCCATCGACATCCAGGCCAGCGACGAGCGCCACTGCGTCATCGATGGCGCGATCGTCGAGCGCACTCCGCTGCCAGGCGCGGAGACGGTCTACACGCTCGCGGCCGACGGCGTCGACAGCGTCAGCATTCCGGTGCCCGTCGGCGCCACCTGCTGGATGCAGGGCCGCCTCAGCGGCCCGCGCTGGACCGAGGCCTCCGGCACCGCGCGCATCACCACCAACGTCGCCGGCGTCTACGAGCTCGTCGTCGATCACCCGCGCCACCTGGTGGCCCGGATCCGCATCGAGGCGACTTGATGGCCACCCGCATCGATCTGCGCGCCGACGCGGTCACCGCCCGCCAGGCCGCCTATCCCGACACCGGCGAGCAGCTCGACGCGCTGTGGAAGATCGTCGACGCCCTTATCAACCGACAACCGCTGCCGGCCGAGGCGCTGGCTGTCCGCGATGAGATCGCGCAGATCAAGGCGCGGTACCCGAAACCCACACAGGAGTCGAAATGATGTGGACTCTGATAGTGCTGTGCATCGTCGTCGTGGTCGTGCTGATCACTCTGTCCGCGTTGACATAGGAGGTAGCCGTGCCCTGGATAGCCCTCGGAGTGTTCGTCGTGCTCGTGCTCGTCATCCTCTTCGGCATCGTCGTGATGGTGACGCCTGCCCAGGCCGCCGACGCGCGATCGCCCTTCGACTACGGCGTCCTCACCTACCTGTGGGTCCTGTGCCTCTCCGCGT
>ERZ724505.900-NODE-900-length-17498-cov-77.945938_pt1 | contig 17498 bp, 34 predicted proteins | sample MGYA00376038_ERZ724505 | MGnify/ENA primary metagenome ERZ724505 (study PRJEB28724, sample SAMN07190884) | wastewater metagenome | isolation source: effluent of sewage treatment plant in Hong Hong | place: Hong Kong | collected 2016-03-17 ... | reverse complement strand
TACACTCTTTCCCTACACGACGCTTTCCGATTATGGATCCACCCGCTCGGATTTATCGATCAGGAAGGACCCGCGACCGCCAGGGCTTGACAGGTGGGCTCGACGCCTGACCACAATATCAGATGACATCGCGGTTCCCACCTTCACGCTCTCTCGTATCTCCCGAGTAAGTTCTCCACCGTCAGTCCAAACCATCCCGCAATCGAAGCCAAGCTCGCCCGTCCAATCGTTCCATCAATCGACCGCGCATCGGCGCCGGCTCGTACACCTCAACCGGAATCGGCTCCCGCGCAGCTTCGCGTTGCCGCGCAAGCCAGCGTCCGCCAACGTTAGCCGCCATCTCCCAGTCCCATCCGTTCGTGGATCACGTCGAGATACGGACCAATCGCGTCCGGCGGCGCATACTGACCGCCCGCCATGCCCATCTGCCAAGACACGCTCGGCTTCTGGCTTTGCCCGCCGATGTGCTCCCGGTAGGTGTGCCCGACGCGGCTCAATCGCTGCATCGACGGCACTCTCTGCTTGCCTTCTTCTGCGGTCACATTCACCGCTACCATCTGCAGCGCTCGAATGTGGCTGCATCCGTGCATGTTCTTTGCAAGCCGTTGATTGTAAAGGCGTCTTGCTGCCGCTTGGCCGATGCGGAATTGGAACTTCCCAGCGTCGGTATACAGCGATACCTGATCGGCAAAAGTGACTTTGTATTTGGTAGACACGGAGGGTAACGTCCCGAATCAGGTGTTCCTGGCGGGATCAGCCCGAAGGCTGATTTGCGGGCCGGGTGGGTTTTGCGTCGCCCGTGCGACGGTTGCTGCTGGCGCCCTGCCCGAAGGGCTGATGTCGAAACAAACATAGCCCGTTTTGTTTCATAGGTCAAGCCTATGGCTCCATAGGCGCAGCCTATTTGAAATATTTTTATCGAACTAGCACATTTCTCTTGACTCAATCGAACTAGTACGACCAAGAGCAAATTGCGTAAGATCGGAGTCGATCTCGACATTGGCTGAATTTTGCCCTACAACGAATCGCGGGGCGCTTCCCGCACCCTTACCCCTCGGAATGCGTCCGCGATTGCGCCTTGCCCGGAAAGCTCGCGAAATCCGTGGTGATTTTCGGCAAATGCGGGTGCCCATTTTGCGCTTCCAGTCTTCGCAGCGCTTCCTCCACCACCGCACGAGTCTCCCGATGCAGCCGCTCCATCTCGCTTTCCATGCGATCCAGCCGGGCGCTCGTGGTCCGCTCAAACTCGATTCGCCGGTGACGCTCCAGCGCTTCCCTAGCCATCGCCTGCTCCCGCTCCTCCCGGTTCATGATTCGCTCTCTTTCTCGCCCGCCGGCGGTCGGCACGTTGGGCATTTTCGCGAAAAGTCGTACTCGACAGACTTTCCGGAGACGATGACGATCCGCTTCGAATACACGAAGCCTGTGCCCCTGCATGTCGAACAGATGGGGCTTTTCGGCGGGTCGAAGAGCGATTGATTCACAGCCATGGAACCTCCAGGCCGGGCGTGATGATCCGGCCGTCACGATGGCGAATCGGCTCGGCGAGAGATTGGGCGAGCCTGCGGAACTCGTCGCCAGCGGGACATCCGCACGGCAGGGCGACCATCACGAGCGCTTGCGGCGTGCAGGGACTTGGCATCCGTTCGCCGGCCCCGAGCAAGTAACCGCCACCCTTGCAGATCTGACAGGCTGGCGCTTTGGGCATTACGGCCACCTGCCGAACCGGAATCTCGTTGAACTGAATCTTCGTCACGGGCGGGCCTCCCTGCTAGCTTTGGCCCAGTTAACGAACAGCCCCCAGGTTTTCGGAAACGTTCCAGCGGAGCGCTTGTTTTGCAGAAATTGCGCAAATTCGAGAATTGCGTCCTCGGTGACCGGGAAGCCGAGAGCGTCATGGACCCGCCTGACGATTCCGGAATCCGGCTCGCCGCGCTCGCCGTGAAAGAAATCCCGCATGAAGCCGGAAACGTTTTCGAGCGCAATCGGGTCGCGTTTCGGCGGCGTCGCGCTATTCGGCGACGAAGACGCCGAATTCTGTTTCTGCTCTGTTTCTGATTCTGTTTCTGCTCTGCTCTGTATCTGCTCTGTATCTGAGCGTGTTTCAGAAACGGCGGATGAAACGTTTCTCTTGCGTTCCCGCAACGCTCTAACTCTCTCCGTTGAAACATCCGATTTGAACTGTCTCTCGTCCCAATTGTGTGGGCGTAGAGTTTCGCCTTCGCCGTGGTCGAGCAGGCCTATCTTTAACAGTTCGTGTAACTTGCGCTGGCACTCCGCTGGCTTCATGCGGATCTGGAACGCCAACTCATCAAGTGGAGGAATTGCTCCATCGTGCAGCGCCGCAATACACAAAACATTGACCCAGAACTTGAAAGACTCGCCTCCAAGCCGCTGTACCTTGGGGTCGTTGACGACGTCCGTATAGAGGCGAAACCACTGCTGACCCTTCTTCATTTGCCAATTTCTCCCCAAAACAAACCTTCACGAAAATGTTTCGGCGCGTTCGCCCGCACGATTCCCGCCCTCTCGTTGCTCAAAGTTCACCCCTTAGGCGGTTTCGGAGAACAGCCCTATCTGGTCTGCACACGTCACCCCTCCACCTCATCCACGCAAGTCTCCACCACCTCGAACACCTTCCCGCCGCATTTGCCCGCCTTCGCGCGGTCCCGCATCCAGCCGCAAGCCTCGGCCCTCGAAGCGAAGAATCGCTGATCGTCGGGGATGATCTTGTCGGTCGGCTCGCCGCGCTCGATGCGGCCGGAATGCACAACTGCCCGATATTGGCTCATAGCAGCCTCCCTTGTTCGTCCCCGATGATTTCGATTTCGAGTTCCACCCGAGGACGTTGCTTATCCACCAGCATCCGGCTCCCGTCCCAGCAGACAATCTGGCGATCGTCTTCGATAAGCCCCAGGCCCTTCCGGGTGCATTTGTTGCGGTCGTTGAACTGCGGCTCCTGGATGGCATCGGCAATGCTCTCCAGGTACCCGATCAGATCGCCCTGGTCTTGGTCCCGATAGATCGTCGCCGAGACACTGACCTCGCAGGCGATCGGCAGTTGAGCCCCAGCCTGCTTCAATTGAGAGCGGATGATCGGCGCGTAGGAAAGCACCTCCTCCAACCATTCCTCGTGCTGCTTCGACGGCAGCACCTTCAGAAATCCGCCAACCTGGACGTGCCGCCGGTGGTTTTTCTTCGTGCGGCACGCTCCAGGCAGCGTGACCCGTAGAACTTTCCCTACTAACGCTGAACTCATCCGCTCTTTCTCCTGCCTACTGGACCGGCGCCGTCGACCGCTTCTTCTTTGGGTTGCCGTGCATCTCGACGACGGAAGCGAGCGCGGGGCCATCGCCGTCGCCCTCTCCGCTCTCCGCCTCTTCCTCTTCGTCGGCGATCTGCTCGTCCAGTTTCATCTGCTGGTCGGCGGCCAGCTTCACCTTTAGGACGGCTTTGGCTTGGCCCGCCACTTTCGCGTACTCCTCGACGATCCGGAACGGGTCGCCTGTCGCGATCGAGATTCGAATGTGCGCCTCTTTCGGGTCGTCCTCTTCCTTGCCGGCTTTCGTGTAGATCTCGTATTCGAGATCGGTGCCGGTAAGCTCGATGGCGTGCTGCTTCATGCCGTTCGGATCCAGTTTGAAACTGGTGATGCGGCGGTGCCCCTTGATCGAGAGATCCTCTTCGATCTCCCGCATCGTCTCCTCTTCACCCTCGAACAGAAGCTGCTCGACCCCCAGGGCTCTGGCAACCGGTCGGCTCATGTCGGCGAGGAACTTCAGCCGGTGGACCGGGCCAGCCTCCTCAATCTTTCCATTCCAGGCGCGGAGTTCAACCCCGCGGAATTGCAGTAGTGGCAAGCTTCAATCTCCTTTGTTTGTCGGTTACGGCCGTGCGGCGACGGCGGCCAGCAAGATCTTTCTCCTTTTGCAGGTCGTCGATAGCCTCATAAATCGTCATGGGCGTGTAGCGGTCGAGAAGCCAGCGGAGGCGCGCGTAGAGCACTTGGTCGGGCCGATGAACCTTTACCTCGGCCATTAGAGCTTCGCCTCCTCGGTCAATCTCCAAACCCACACGCTCTTGGCGTGGATTGGCCCAGGCGTTGAGTGATGGCTTCCGGCCGTCACCACTGAGGCTCGCGCGTCCTTCGCCCGCTCCCACCCATCGAAGCGGTAGATATCGCCGGTATGGAGGTCCTTGCGGGCGTAGCTCACGTACGCCGTCACCGGCCAATACTCCCGGCTCCACTCCGCGCAGGCCGTCTTACGCCACAGCCGCAGCGCCACCCGGGTCATGTCGCGGTGATCGGGATGGGCGCACAGCCGCGCCAGTTCCACGATCTGCTTGCGGGGGATCCCCGCGCACGATGTAGGCACCGGAGAGGCGCTCACCGCCACCGCCGCAAGCTGCTGGAGCACGTAGAGCCCGAAACTCTGCTTGCCGAATGGGCGATTGCAGGGCCCCAAGTAGTGACCCCACACGCTCAGCGCTTCGTCAGCGAGACGGTTCTCAATTCGCTCCCACGCAACCAGAGGAAAGAGGCTCATAGCTTCGCCTCGTGATAAAGCGCCACGTCCCAGCCGTGCCACGGTCGGACTTTCTTTCCGGTCGGATTCACCTTCACATCCGCCGGCGCGGTTTGCAGTTCCCGGTTCTTCTTCCGGATAATCTGGCCGGCAACGAGGTGCGGGCCGAGCGGGGCGCCTGGCGGACATTGGAAGTAGATCCAGGGGCCGGAGGGAAGGCGGCGGACGCGCCAGAGGTGATTCATCCGAGGTGCTTCCATCCCGTTGCCCGTGCGACTCGTTCGGACGTTTCGACCACATTGAAGAAGCGCTCGCTGTAGTCCCAGTGAATGATCTGGCCGCGAAAGGGCAATCTTCCCATCCAGAATCCGTGCGCCAGATTCACGGCGGGCACATCGTCTGGCTTGCGAAATCCGTCGCGTCGGAAGAATGCTTCAATTTCGGCCGGATCGAGCGCGCATCCGTCGATGCGGACTTCCACGGTTAGATCTTCGTCCGCGTTGCGAGCCTCTCGAATTTCGATCTCCTGGACCTTTACTACCGGGGCACGGAAGATCAGCCGCATTCCCTTCTGTCGCACCTTCTCGAATAGGTCCGCGCGCATACCGACCCTCCAGCGGTTTCCGCCCCGGACTGTGTGGGTCTTGGATCCTTCGGTAACGTAGGGGATGAATAGATCTTTGAATCCGAGGATCACCGCTTCGCCTCCAATCGTCGAACCAACTTCTCCGCGTCCCACCAGTCGCGCCGATCCTGAGCAATGATCGGCTTCAGCCAGGGCTCACGCGGTTCGGTTTCGCCGGGCGCGATATTGGTCTCGATGGCGGACTCCAGGTGATCTTGGAACTTGCCGAGGAGGCGAATGACCGAGCGGCGCTCATGGTCGGTGAGGGTGATTTGCTGTTTCACCGGGCCACCTCCGGGAACTCCACCCATCTCTTCCCGTCCAATTCCGGCGTATCGACCCTGCGCCCGTTGGCGGCCCACTGCTTGTAGAAGAAGGCTGTGCCGGCCGTCTGACATTGATCCCGCAGCGAGCGGATCCAGTCTTCACTGCATGGCCGCGCGCCGGGGCCAGACTCCGCGCCGACAATCACCCAGTCGATCTTGGGGTGCGGCCAGTCGCAATCTGGCATCGCCTGCATCCCAGAAAGAGGGTAGGTCTCGTAGCCGATGGTGTTCTGGTGATAGTCTAGCGATGCCAGTTTCCACAACCGCAAGTCTTCCAATAGGGGCTCACAACTCAAAAACCTCACCCCCGCCGGGGTCCGCAGCAGATGCGGGATCCGCTCGTCGGCGCGGCGCTGGTCCTCCACGGAGACGCCGAGCCACACGTTAGGCAGTGGCCAACGCCGGAGAAAGCCTTCGCCTTCCGAGTCCGGGTACTTGGCGTCCAGTCTCGACGAAATAGCATTCAGTAATCGCGCTGGAAGAGTTGGTAGCATCGCCACGATGGATTTATGCACCTGCGCCAGCGCTCCATCCCACTCGCAAACGCTGCCTGGCACTATCCAACGCTCAGCGAGGTACGCTGCCATTCGATCCGCCCGCTTCGTGAGCACCTGAAACGTGTGCTGCGGACACAGCGCCATCACCGCGAACACCCGGTCGATCAACTCATCCGGCACGAACTCGCCGAAGAGATCCGTCTGCGAGCACACGAAGATGCGCCGCCCCTTCTTCCAGCGCAATGGCTGGAGCAGGATCTTCTCGTCAAGGTGGATGTCCACTAGGTCACGCGAGCGCCGGTCGAAGGGCAAGCCGGTGCCGTTGCGCGGCAGGCAGCGGGCGTTATTCGTCTCGCTGTAGCAGTTCTGGCAGCCGGCACTGGCCTTCTCGCAGTGCGGCCCGACGCGGCCGGCCATATCCTTGGCGATCTGGACCAGCGAGCCGTAGCCCTTCTGTTCCGCGATTGCCGCCGCATCCTGCTTCACCCGTGCGCGTAGAGGTGTCCATGTGGAGTCGCTCCAGGAAATTGCGGTGGAGGCTCCCATTACGCGAGCCTCCGCGTACTGTGCACGTACGGTAAAGTGCGCGAGTCCCGCAAAATCAGCAATTCGCGCAACTGCTGAACATCGCAGAATGAGTAACTTACGCGTTTCCGATGCCAGCCACGGGACCGAGCGGTGCCCGCCTCAGTTTGCATGAGCGGCCCCCAGTCTGGCGTTAACGACGCCATGAAACAGGAACCGGAAGCGCACCGGCTCCGCGTCTTCGTAGAGCGGGTAAACGATCAGCCAGCGCTGCCCATTCTTCTGCGCCTTCAAGATTCGGTCGGCTGGACAGTTGCCGATTTCGATACTGGCGTTCAGCCGGCGCGATACAACATCAGCCCGCCCGTAGATCCAGCGCGCCTCCATCTCCACGTCTTCGGTCAGTCCGCCCATCCAGTCGCGGGATGACAGTTTCGCCTGGAGGTGACGAGCGCTTTCGTTTCGGCGCCACAGCAACCGGTCAACGTCGTAAGCGAGGGGAATGCTTACCGGCTCCACCAAGATCTCCAGGCGGGCGATTTTGTCGGCCAACCGAGGCAGGTAAACCAGCCGGTCGGCGAAGCCCGGAGCCTTGCCGAAATAGAGCAGTCCGCCCAGTCCCCCTTGGTCTGGTTGTGGTCTTACTGCGCCTTGCGGGCTGATTGTGTGCGGGATGCGTTCCCCGCAAGTGTCTATGTTTTCAGTAAGGCCATCGCTAAACGTAAGGCCTGCGCTACATTGACACGGTAGAGGTCGCAGATTCGAGTTCTGCCGGGCCCACCAAGATTCCATTGGACTTAGCTCCTCAGTTCGCTTTCTTTGTGGTCTGATTATGGGCTTGTTCGCTGAACATCCCGAAAACACGGTCTATAACCTGCTGCTCCCGGTCGTGATCCGTGATCGTGTACCGCAGCGTGGTCTGGGCCGACGTGTGTCCGGCCATTTTCATCACCTCAAGCACGCTCTGGCCGGCGCGCTGGCGTAGGGTTACCGACATGCGCTTGAAGGTGTGCATCCCGAAGCCGGGGAAGTAGCATCCCGCCGTCTCCGCTGCCGGTCGCAGCACGTGTTGCTGTAGGTCCCGGTCGTCTGGCGGCTCGCCGCAGTCCGGCCGTGCGAATAGCCATTGCTCGCCCGTTCCCAGTGCGGCCAGTTCCTTCGCCAGCCGCGTACCCACGAACCGCTCGCACTCGGAAGCATCGCTCTTTGTCGCCGATACGTCGCCCCGGTGCCAGCGGCGAGATACCATCAGGGAGCCTTGCGGGTTCACGTCCTGCCCTTGTAGGCCCAGCACCTCGGACACTCGCATAGCGCCCGCTATTGCAACCTCCACCATCAGCCGCACTTTCTGCGCCGGCAGGATCTTTGTGTCGTGAATGGACGCCAGGAACTTCATCAGTTCTTCGGGCTGGAGGATACGCTTCTTGCGCTTTTCGCTGCTACGGCCGATCTTCACGCCCTTGGTCGGGCTTTCGCCGTCCCACATCTTCCACTCTCGCGCCTGGTTGAACACGGCCGACAGGCAGTTCTTCGCGTCGGCAAGGCTTGCGGGCGACAACTTCTCCCGCAATGAGTTCAGCCAGATCTGCACCGCCGCCTTGTCGATTTCCAGAATCTTGGACTCCCCAAAGGCTTCCTCGATCCGCTTGAGGTAGATCTCGTACTTCTTCTGTGTCGCCGCTCCCAGAAGTGGCAGCCGGCCAACTCGGTACTTCTCCAGCAGCAACTTGAACGGCGCCTGGGACTGGACCACGATGCGGCCGGCATTCACCGTCTGCATCACCTCGGCCTTCTTCTTCTTGGCCTGCTCCAGTGTCATCTCGTGGCAGTAGCCGAGAATGATAGGCTTCTGGCGCCGCTCCAGTTTGCCATCCACCAGCGTCGGGACAAACGGGCGAATCCGCCAGTGCTGTATGCCCTTCTTGCGGCCGTGGCGTTCTATCTTCGGGTCTTGGTATCGCATGTAAACATCCTCTAGGATGCTCAACAGCATACCCATGTCGAACGTGCCCGTGCCGTTCACCTGCCGATTTCCTCGGCGGCTTCGGCAAGAGTGAACGAGCCGGCGGCCTGCGATGGGTCGTATGTGGTTTTCATCCTCTCGCTTCCTTTCGCTGCCAAAGATTCTCGGCCCGCATGTCCTCCCGGTCCTTCACCGGCGGCTGCTTGCTCGCCTGCTCAAATGGCAGCCCCGCGCCGATGATCGTTTTCCAGGCATTTCGACACGCCTTCGAGCAATACCGATACAGTGTCGGCTCTCCGCATACCCGGCAGGGTTGCGGCTGCTCCGAGCGCCACATGCACGGAGATTGTGGCCGCCCCTGCTCAATCCGGCGCGCGCGATTGCCGCAGATCCGAGAGCAGTATCTCGCCGCGTTGGTCACCTGGACGATCATCCGCCCGCAGAACTGGCACGGATAGCGTTTAGGATTTCTTGCGCGCGGCATTCCTTACCCTCTCCCGCTTCTTGGCCAACTTCGCGTTATTCGCCGCGCTCCGACACGTCGGCGAATGAAACCGGGCATTATCGGTCGCTGGCTTGAACAGCGTCCCGCACCATTCGCACGGGCGCATCGGTAAGTCGTGGCGCTCATTCCAGGGCATGGCTACTCGCTCCACCCCTGCTTCCGCAAAGCGCCTTCGATGTCCGGACCTACCCATCCCCCCGGCTTCAGGATCTTGCCATCGTCGCGAGTCGCGCCGCCTTCCTTGCGCATATTCGCCTCCTGGACTTCCTTCCACAGCGGGTTGCTGTCGATGCCGAACTCGTTGTGGGTGCCGAGGATAACGTACTCCATGTCGATCAGCGCGTCGGCTGCCTTGGGTAGGTCGGCGCTTGGCTTAAACTCAGGCTCGGAGGAGTTCTGGACGATATCCTTTCCGCTCCAGCCATTCCAGATGGCTAAATCAAAACCGCATCCGCACGCTTCGAGAAACTCGCAGAACTCCTCCGCGATCAGCTTCACGCGCAACTCAATGCGCTCCTGGCTCGGCCAGCCCGGGCGCTCGGGATGCGGCACGCCAAACTTGCGATGGAAGGCCGCAACGTCGCCCTGCCGATCATGCGCGCGGCATCGCTCCAGTTGTTCATTGCTCGCGGCCTGGATGGCAGTGGTGATGGCGTTAATGAGCGCCCGTGCTTCCCAATCCAGCAGTAGGCCTGTGCGCGAATTTACGATCTGCTCTGCTCGCTCTCTCGGTGTCATGCCGCCTCGACCTCCAGTTCCACTCGGCGCTCCATACCCCGCCGCCGCAACGCCTGCATCGCCACCGCCGACGCCAACTGCGGAGTATTCGCCCACCTGCTCAGGTGGCCCAGGATCAGCCGCTCCACGGTCGCGGGCATTCCGTCCTGGAGGAATTCCGCCACCTGGTCATTACTGAGATGCCCCAGGGGCCCCGCCACCCTCTCTTTCACCTTCGGATGATGCGGCCCGGCAGCCAGCATGTCCGTGTCGTGATTGGATTCGATGAGCAGAGTCCGGCACCCCTCCACCCATTGCGGCATGTCCGAAGGAATCTCCCCCAGGTCCACGAAATAGCCCGCCTTGTCGCCGTCACGGTCACGGAGAACGATTCCGCAGGGTAGAACGGCATCATGTGATACCGGGCGCAACCAGACGGACAGGTCGCCGATGATTGGCCCAGTGGCGACCGGCACGAAGCCCCAGGGAATCGCGGCAAAGGTGCCGCCGCTCATCAGCACCGGGACGTTGAACTGCTTCACGAAGGACCGGAGCCCGGCGGAATGGTCCGCGTGCTCATGGGTGACGATTACCGCGTCGATCTGGGCCGGATCGTAGCCGTGGGCGGTCAAGGCTTCATAGAGCTTCTGTGCCGGAAGGCCGCAGTCGAGAAGGACTGTCGTGCGGCTGGTGGTTGCGAGGACGGCGTTGGCGCCGGAGGATGAGGCGAGGACGGTGAGGTTTATCATGGCGCTGGCACCTCATCGCTTTCAGGATGGCTCCGGCGAACAAAGCCCGACGCCTCCTGAATTGCTCGCACGTGGCTCTCGTTGAACGTGTCGTCTCCAGCCGCAATCATGCCTTTGAGGAACCATGAGACATCGGCCAAGCGGTACAAAACGTCGCTCGGATTCATCACGCCGCCACCTCCAGCGAATCGTACGCCTCGATCCGCAGATCCCCCGAGTCCAACCGCGCCGCAACGATCTGGAGGTTGGATTGCCGCGCCGCCGCGACGAATGCTTCCCAGTTCGCATCGTCGATATTCACCGCATCGTCCACGATGATGATTGGGCACTTGGTAGAGCGAAGCGTCGCCATGCGAATACAAAGCTCCATGCGCTTGCCGGTGTTGACCGCGTCGAATTCGACACCCTCGTAGAAGATCTCGCCGTCGCGGACCTCCAGGCCGGGGATGGGATTGCTCTTCTGCTTCTCGGCCCGAAGGTCCTTGAGCCGTTTCAAGACGTTCGTGAGGAACAACGCGCGGCCGGCCTTCTCCTTGATCTGCACTTCGAGCTTCGCGATCTGGTCACGGGCACCGGTGGCCTTGTTCCATGCCGCCAGTTGCTCGCGGGCTTGATCGTAAGCCGCACGAGTCTCCGCAACGATGCCGCCCAGTTCGGCCTGGAGCCGCTGGAGTTCGTCTGTCTCCATGCGGGCGATGGTTTCCTTGTTAGCGCTTGCCGTCGCGTGCGCCTGCGCGATCTGCTTGTCGCGGGCTTCTTTGGCCACCGCGATAGCCCGCTGGTACTCGGCCTCGGCGGCATCCTTCGCGCTGTTCAGCTTGGCGTCCTCGGCCTTGCGCGCGGCTCCCGCCTGCTCCTCGATCGCCTGCTTGGCGACCTTCAGATTCTCGGAAGCCTCCCGGTACGCCAGCGCCGCGTCCGCTTCCGCCTTCGCCCAATCCTTCCCGTCCTCGTTCAGGGTAGGGACGCCCTGCCGGACCACCTGGACCGCGCCCCGGAGGTTATCGGCCTCCACGTTGATCTTCGTCCGCTGCGAGTACGCAACCTCATACAGCCTGTCGATGTTCACGAAGGCGTTCTCGCGTGGGTTGAATCCATGCGCCAGGTCCGCCTCCTTCACCGCCTCCATGACTTCCTCGATGGCAAGCGGCACGTCCAGGAACTCTTCGAGGTACTTCAGCCGGTCCGCTTTCTTCGCAGTGAGAATCGCCAGGGGATCAAACGAGAAGCCCTCGGCGAGTTCGGAGACTCGCTCCTGTGCCGGCCGCAACTTCTCGCCTTCCGGGCTGAAAAGCTCAACGGTTGATTTGCGACTCTTCCCGTTGATGACCCGGATGCCGTAGGACCCATCCGAGAACGTGACCTTGATGGTCGCCTTCTCGCTGCCCTTGCGGATGATGGTGGAATCATAGCCGCCGTCGAAGAACTCGCGGAAGGCCTTCATCACGGTGCTCTTGCCGGCACCGTTGCCGCCCCGGATGATCGTGAGCGGCTTCGGTTCGATGACCATGCTCTCCGTGCCGCCGACGTTCTCAAACTCGATGCGGGTGATGGTGACTTGATCAGACATGGGCGGACTCCTGGACTAGCTTCTCGGGCAACGGCAGGTATTTATGAAATTGGCAGATAGAGCGGTTCAGCGCCTCGATTCCGCCTCGCTCTTGCGCCGCAATGGCCATCAGTGACGGCAGACCGGTTGCGACGCTTTCCTCCACTTCCTTCCGTGTGGCGCAGCGGCCCTGGCAAAACCACTCGACACGCTCCGGCTCGCCCATCTGGATCAGCGGCCCCTTCTCCGTGCGAAACACCTCAAACTGCCGCGTAACCCAAAGCATCGCGACGCCAGGGTTGCGAGTCAGGGCAATACCGGCGGCATTCTCGCGGAGCCGCTCGTTATTGATCTGTTCGTCTTCGCGGCGGACCATGCGCGGATTGCTCAGAAACGGGCAATTTTCGGCGCTCCACTTCGCGCATTCCAAATGACTGGGCGGCTCGCTGCTGGTTCGATTCACGCCACACATTGGGCCAGCGACAAAGCAAACGTAAACGCCGAGTCGCTGGCCGCACACCCAACAAAGCTTTTCCCGGATGGCGCGCACGAACTTCTCTGGGTCCATGGCGCGGAATTCGGGCTTGCCGTCCACCCATGCCACGAACCAAGGAACCGGGTAGCCGCGATCGTCAACGGGGAGCGACCGCATCCGCGCTGGCAGTGTTTCAAAGTTGACAGCAGTGCTCATTTCCTTCCGAGACCTCCCTGAAACAGCGTTCCCGGATTCGCCGATACTGCCACGGGCTTGTCGCTCTTCGGCTTCTCGCTGACGACCGGCTCGGTGTCATCGTCCGGTTCGGGCTCCTGCTGCATCGCCTTCAGCTTCTGCGCAGCGATGTCCAGCGCGGCTTCCATCGTACCCTCGGTGGGCGCAACGGTCTGCTCCTGAGGCGTGTAAATTTGCGGCATCTCCTGGGCCTCTTCGCGGCTCGGAAGGTCCGCTCCGTTCAGCACCTCCGGCGCATAGAACTTCTGGGCTTCGCTGATTGCCCGGTTAAAGTACATGACGCGGGGGTAAACGGTGTACAGGCTGCCCTTCTTGGAAATCAAGCCGGCGCGCTGCGCGTCGGCTTCAACGAAGCCAACGACGACTGGCTCCTCTTGCATCACCAGTCTGCCGTCGCGCTCCACCATCACCGGCAAGCCCTTCTCGTCGAGGACCGGCTTCATGAGCCACTTGCCATCTTTCATCAGGGAAAGCCGGCACCCCTTGGTGTCGTGCTGAAGAAAGCGCCAATCGTAGCCCGCGCGCTTCATTTTCGCTGCGCGGACGCTCGATTCAAGGCTGGGCCGACCGTAAACGAAGTAGATCGACTGCATCGCCTCGAAGGGCTCAATGCCCATGGTGCGGCCCAGTTCAATCTTGACCATCGCGCGCGCCATTCCCTCTTCCGGCGAAAGGGCGCGGCCAGTGTCCTTGTCCTTCTTCAGGTCATCGAACAAGCCGGCTTCGTACATCATCCGAGCGATCCGCTGGTGATGGGAGAACTGGCATTGCTCCAGCACGAAGCCTTCGGCCTGGCGGCGCACGGCCTCATCTACGGACTTCTCCAAGAGGGTAAGTGCGCGATCCGGCGCCGGAGCAAGCGGCGGGGCCTTTGGCTCTGGCGGAGGCGCCTGCTGCTGCGTTTCCGGCGGCGCGGTCTGCTGTTGTGTCTGCTGTTCCATTCGGGGTTCCCTTTCCTTACGAAATTCCAAACTCTTCGAGTCGCCGATCTCGCTCCTCATCGCCCATCGCGCGGCAGCGCTCGATTTCGGCGTAAAGGTTTTCAACGAACATCGCCCAACCGATCAGGCGGCATGCTGCCCGGCGTGCGTTGCTGGGATCGGCGAGGATTACGACAGCGGCGGTGATGTTTGCCGCGATGGCGAGGATGAGGACGGCCAGGAGGATAACGTTCATCCGATCAACTCCTGGGCGAAGGCTTCGGCCAGGTCAGAGACGCGCACGGCAATCGACTGCTCAACGCCTTGGTGGTCATCCAGCAACTTCGCCATAACGGCGGGGTTGCCAACCAGCGCCAGCATGAACGCTTCGAAGAGCCGCAGGCGCTCGCGTTCCGCAGCTTCGGCGGCGAAGTCGGGGCCTTCCTCTTTTCCGTACGCCACAACATCCTCATCGCTGTGCTGTCCGTGGTGCCCGAAAGGCTTCTCGCAGCCATCGCGGCAGAACGTGGGGTCCGCTGGTGAGTTGGGGTCGGAGTAGTCCGTGGCGTGCATGCGGCATCGCCAGCAGATATCTTTGCCAGCGTCTACGGCCCGCATTTCCTTTCCGCACTTAGAGCAGATAGGTACTGGCCCTGCGGGCTCAGGCTTCTCGGCATCGCCGAAGGCGTCGGGCAGTGCGCGGAGGTAGCGTAGCGAATCGCCAATTCTTGCTGATCGTTGCTGTTCGCTTGTATCAAAAAACCACGTCAGCTTTGGATAATCGTTCTCGTGCTTCTTGCGCGCCAGCCGCTCCGCGTTCTCCTCCGTCGCCGGGGGCAGCACGTAGCCTGAGCCGAGGTGCGTTATGGCGGCGTCGGCAAACATGAGCAGTTGGCCCTTCATGTGAGTGGTGAAATCCTCCCACTTGTCGCGCGGAGAATACACGGCTCCGAGAGCCTTCGCCAGCGCCACGTGCTGCGGAGACTTGCTTAAATCGGGAGTGCTCACATCCACCCCGCATTCTTCGCCGACAACGCTACCGCCATCGTTGCCGCCACCGTCGCCACGGCAACCGCAATCAGCGCATACCGCCGCCACCAGTCGCGCTGCTCCTGCAACTCCTCGTGCTCGGCATCCTTGTAGTCGGCAACCACATCGCGAGCCTCGATTTGTAGGTGCAGATCGTCCACCTGCTGCTGCAACCGCGCGGCCCGCAGCTCGTTATCCAGGCAGCGCGTGCAGGTATCCACCCATATCTTTCGGCTGACCGTGGCGTACTCCGGCTGGCCGGGAGCGCAGTGAACCTCAGCAGGTCCCAGCGTTGCCTCGATGCGCGGCTTGCCGTCAAAGCGCATGTCGTACTCCAGCGCCGCGCACACCTTCCAGGTGTCGGCTGGCGTGGGGTCTGGCGATTTACTCACTGCTGCACGTCCTTTCTCTCGAAGCTCTCCAGTGCGGCCACGGAAAGCGCCGCGATCTTCACGAAGCGCTGGCGCGCATCCGGGGTCGTGCAATAGTTCTCTCCCCTAACGATCAAGTTCTTGGCAAACTTCTCTAATTGCTGGCCGATGTAGTCCATCCACTCCAGCGGGGTGTGCCTGTCGTCATGACTGGGACCGCCCCACTGGGCATCCTGCCTAGACCGCTCTTCCGCGATCAGCCGCAGTATCTTTTCTGAAAAATTGGGCGGCTCCTGTGAACCGCCCGGAGAAGGATTAGTCGTCATTGGTGCATCTCCTTGGAATCTGTCGCAGCACTCAGCCAGTAAAATCGGCCTCTAGACCCTTTGGGTACGCCTTGTACCGGACGCTTCGCGAGTGCTGCGGTTAGAGGGCACTGCATGGTCCAGATACCAACGCTTTCCACGGCGTTCGCAATGCCCTCAAATCGAATCACTCGCCATTCGGAAGCCCTCAGCGCCTTCCACCTCCCCAGGTCATCTCCAGCGCCGAAGGCTCCCAAATGACGGGCCTGGGCGAGCAGGCCACGCCATCCCTATGTCAAGTCAGATACACCATCCAGAGTCGAAGCTCCCTTCTCCTTTCTTCAGTGATCTACTGCAATTTCTTTCTGCTGGCCCACCAGACCGTAACGACAGTGGCCCAGAAAATCGCCCACGCCGGAATCGGAATCTCGATGATCATGAGCCCACGACCTCATCAGTCCCGGCCCAACGAAACTGAGCAAGCGGAAAGTGTTCGCGGCAGCCGACACAGAAGGTGCCGCTGTAGAACTTGGGGTCACGGGCGTAGGTCTCCGCGATTGAGACCGCCATAGTCGTCAGAGTCTTACAACTCTGGTGGATGTAGGCTGTCCTGACTGGCCGGACAAAACCCTTTGCTCGCTCCTCTGCTGTGAGTACAACGTAGCCCTTTTGCTGTCCGGTCGACGGGCTGATCTCGCGATGGCCCTCCGTTTCCGGTGAGCCGTCCGTCATGCAGCGAGCGCTTCGGTCCACCGGGATACTGGCGTTTCGCTCGTAACGAGCCAATGTCTCCTTCATGTTCCGCTGCGCTTCCGCCGTAAACGCTTAGCCTTCTCGTCGGTGACAAGAGACAGTGTGATCACATCACCCCTTGGATGAATAACGATGTTGGCTTTTCCGCTTGCGGCGAACGCCTCAATGTCCTCCACCGAAATCCGCACACTATCCTCGCCCGACTTGAACATCACGAGAGCGCAGAGCTTGTACCACTGCTCCTGCGTCTCGCGCACTACGGGGCGGTTTGGATTGCGGGCTTTCATCTCGGCCTCCCTGGCATCTTCGCCGCCTTCGCCCGCTCCGCATCCCGCGCCGCGCTCTCATCCGCGTGAATCAGCGAGATCGCCATGTGGAGCAACTGCTTGGCATCGCTCTTGCTGCCGCGCGCCTGCCCGGTCGCAAGGTTGGCCAACTCGCAGGCGTTCCGATACATCTCCCAGCGATTCATTTGATCAGCCATCCCGCTACCGCAATCATCGCCAGCGGAGGACCCCCAAATAGACCGAACACCGTGAGCCAGAGCTTCACCATCCACCTCCACGCGCAAACCACGTGATAACGCCAGTCGCCAGCATGGCCGCACAAATCGCCAGAATCCACCAGAGGAACGCATCGCGCGGTTCGTCGGGCTTCGGCTGCGGCTTCGGGCCTGCGGGGCGCATCATCGCCCCTCCTCGTGATCCTTGCCTACGCGCTTTGCCGCCACCAGCACATCCCGCAGCCACCTATACGGCCACATTATGATGCGCACGATGCCAACTGCTGCGTTGCTGGCGCGGCGGGTGAACTCGAAAGCTCGGCGGTTCTTGACCTCGTAGTCGCTCATGAGTTGCGCCCCTCCGCTTGAGTGCCAGCAGGCCACGCAACCCTCCCGGATTCCCACGCCTCGGTCATTGCATTGATGCGGCGCAGATGCTCGCCATACTCCGCAATCGCAGCCTCATCGTATCCCTCGCGTCTGCCAACCTCGGCGTAAATCTTTAGCCATGAGTCAATGTCGCGCGAGTGGCAGCCAATCAGAACCCGGTCGGGATAAACCGTGATGACATGCCGCGAGCCTGGCACAACCAGAGTCCACGCCGGTATTCTCGCGCTCTCTGTATTGGCCCCGCTGAGGTTGGCCCCGCTGAGGTCGGCCCATCTGAGGTTGGCCCCGCTGAGGTCGGCCCCGCTGAGGTTGGCCCCGCTGAGGTTGGCCCCGCTGAGGTTGGCCCCGCTGAGGTCGGCCCCGCTGAGGTTGGCCCATCTGAGGTTGGCCCCGCTGAGGTCGGCCCCGCTGAGGTTGGCCCCGCTGAGGTTGGCCCCGCTGAGGTTGGCCCCGCTGAGGTTGGCCCCGCTGAGGTCGGCCCCGCTGAGGTAGGCGCTGAGGTCGGCCCCGCTGAGG
>ERZ724505.899-NODE-899-length-17508-cov-8.085659_pt1 | contig 17508 bp, 20 predicted proteins | sample MGYA00376038_ERZ724505 | MGnify/ENA primary metagenome ERZ724505 (study PRJEB28724, sample SAMN07190884) | wastewater metagenome | isolation source: effluent of sewage treatment plant in Hong Hong | place: Hong Kong | collected 2016-03-17 ... | reverse complement strand
GTGACGCTCGAAGGCGTGCCGCTGGCCTCCGCCTGCAGCGTCATCCAGTTCGGGTCGTAGCCAGCGTAGAGCGCATATCCGGAAGCCGCGGAATCCCAAACGAGGCCGCTGGCCGTGATCGACCAGGAGCCGCTCCCCAAGTCTGCGCGGATGAGTCCGGACATGGCGCCGATCTTGCCGGCGGAATCCTTAGATGCGAGCGCCATCCACACCACGCGCAGTCCGGAAATGGATCCGCTGCCGGTGGTGCATTGGAGCGGCACGCGCGGCGGCGGGACGCTGGAGATCATGTTGACGGGCGCAACACCGGAGAGCGCGAGGGTGGCCAGCTTCGAACCATCTGCCGCGGCGGAGTATTCCTGGTCGACCGCGAACGTCTTGCGGCTGACGGGGTAGAGGGGATCTCCCGACGCAGGCGCAACCTGGTTCGGAGACCAGGGGAAGGCAGGCCGGGCAAGCGCATCATGCGCCCGCGTGACGATGGCCGGCGCGCCGCTGGTGGCGTAGGCGTCGGTATACCAGTCGTCATCGTGCCAGGAGACCAGGAGCTTCACCGTCTCGTAGTTCTGCGACGGCTGCAGCTTGACGATGCGGACAAGCTGGTTCGATAGGCCAAGCCGCGTATCGTTCAGTAGGACAAGCTGGCCGGCCTTCAGGTGCAAGGCGCGGAAGGTCGTCTCAAACTCAAACTGTCGCGTGCCCCTGGTGTCGCCGCCTTCGTTCCCGCGGTGGATTTCGGCCAGGCCGACGCGCGCCGCGCGGATGGCGTCCGAGTAGCGCCCGACGCCCACCGGCTGCACCTGCAGGCCTCCGGCGATCTCCTGCCCGGCCATGCGCGCGGTGTCGTCTGAGTCCACCACGCTGATGCTGCTGGTGGCGTAGCCGCGCTCAGAGTCGTTGAACGTGAAGCTGATCCGGTTCGGCGCATCGTTTGACGCGCGGGCAAGTTCTTTCAGTGATGTCGGGAGGTCGCGGCGCAAGATCGACGCGGCGTCGAACCGATAGGCCACGTAGCCGTTGGCGGTAACGCCGGCCGCCGTCTTGCTCGATACCGCAGTGTCGTAGTTCGATCCGTCGATGGGAGCAGGCTGTTGATCTGCCAGCGTGCCCTTACATAGAACACTCAGCTTGCCCGTGGAGTGATCCGTGTAGAGCATCAAGCCGAATGCCTGCCGGAGTCCGCGGATCGTTTCCTGTGCGCTCTGGCGTTGGCGCAGCACCAGCGACACGGGCATCTCTACGCGGGCGGATGCTACAGCGGAGAACGAAGCGCTGTCGAGGTCTGAAGCCTTGTAGTTCGTCCACGTCAGAAGGTCTTTCAGGACCCAGGCGACGTTCGTTGAAGGCTCGCCGCTGCGCAGATCGGAGCGCTTGGCGAGCACTCGCACGCGCGGGATTCCGTCGCCGCTGGCCACCGCGCGCGGCACGACGAACATGATCGCGGTGAGCGAGCCGTATGGGTCGCCGTCTCCGCTGTAAGGAGCGTCTTCGTTTGGCGCCCCGTCGCGCCCGCCGTCGTTGATCCAGTTGTACCTGAAATCCTTGTTCGCGTAGGTCCAGACTCCGCCGTCCGGCTTGTTCGCGGGGCTCACTTCGACGTCGTTGACCACCACGCGGATGATGTCTGCCGGCCCGACGCAGACCACGCACTCGCCGCGCACGTAGTTGCCGTCCGGAATCACGTTCATCACCGGCGGCTCTATCCAGGCGCAGCCGTAGAGGAAGGGGAAGTAGTCGCCGTACTTGGCGTCGTTGCCGTTGCCCTTGACGTCCGCCCAGTTGCCGGAAGTGTACTCCCGCACCCTCATCCCGGCGGGCGGAGTGTAGGTGATGCCGCCGAAACGCAGTGGGCGCGTACAAGTGGCAAGCGTGTAGTCGCAGGGCGGAGCGGTTCCGGTGTCGCGCGTTTCGCCGCACTCGTAGAAGGCCGAATCAACGTCGTCCGCCGTAGCGCGTTGCGCGGCCGTAACCGGGTTGATCCAGGGGCAGCGCGGCTGAATGGGGATCACTGGCAGGAGCGACCGCATCAGCGACGTTTTGTTGACCGCCGCGACGGTCAGGTGCTTTGCGTCGATAGCCGGCTTCTCGCAGAGGCCGGAGAAAGGTAGGCGCGAATCAGTGGAGAACACGCCTGTGATGGGGTCGTAGAACACCAGGCGCGCGACCAGCGATGCGCCCTTGAAGCCTTTGGCCCGCTCGTAGTTGTTGTAGAGGTAGGCATCCGGGTCGGCCAGCGTCAGACTCGCCGAGGGAATCAGGTCGATGCCGGTTTCGGACATCGACATGAACTGCGAGATGTCCTGCGCGCTGATCCTGCCGAGGTAGTTGTTGCCGCCGTAGGGCGTTCCGCCGCCGGAGGAGTTCAGCTCGTGCGTGGACAGGCGCAGCACCGCGCCGTCAGAGAACGTGATTTCCACCAGGAGAAGCGGCTGATAGCTCGCCGCAAGCTCTTTGGCGTTGTTGATTGTGGTGAGGCTCATCGGGTCTCGACAATGGCAAAGCGGACTTTGTTGATACCGGGTCCTACGTAGGTATGTTCGAAGTCGCCGTCGAAGCGGCAAGTGTAGGCTTCTTCGGTGTCTGGATCGGTGAACGAAAACGTCTCCCAGCCGCCGCCGCGCGCCTCATAAAAGTTGCGTAGGGTGGTTACTTCCGCGTCCGTCAGGATCGGATATTCCAGCTCCCACCGATGCAGCGGCGTTGCCTCGTGATAGTAGCTGTACTGCTGGCCGGGGTCCTGCCCCACGGTGACGTTGGCGAACTTCGCGCGCAGTACGAAGGGAAGCTGAAAGTTCGGCGTGGTCGGGAACGTGGCCACTAGTCAACCTCCATCAGTGAGTCCATGAGCCTCACCCACCAACCCCGCATCCATCGGGACGGAATTCGCACCAGTAGCCACACTAGAGGGACTGCCCACCAGCGCACGGAGACCGTGATCGCATACTCTGCTTTGGCCATCAGTTCTTCCTCCACTGCGCTACGGGGATGCTCATTGACCAGGACTGGTCGGGCGCCTGCGTCGATACCAGTTCGCTGCCGACGAAGCGCATGTGGTTGTAGGTCACGCCGTCAACGATCAAATCGAACTCGTCATAGTCTGCTTTCCGGCCATCGAAGAAGGTATGGATCTGGTTGCGCTCAGCCGTGGTCAGCCGCGTGTGGATGAGCGTGAAGCGGTTGGTCGGAGATGCCGAGCGCGCCCGCTGTTCCGTGCCGTCGGCGAAGGTCCATACCTTGACGCGCATGTCGGTGGCGCGCGAGAACCCTTCGCAGAAGGTTCTGCCGGATGTGAGAACGGGATAGCTGGGCATTATCCGAGAGCAAGCACGGCGGAACGCATGGAATTGGTGAGCGGCGGGTAACTGTCGATGGCCTGGCGGACGGCCTCGCCGATGTCTTCCTGGCGGTCGATGAAGCTCTTGGAGTCCATCGCCGAAACCTGCACAATAATGGGCCGCAGTTCGCCCGACTTGTTGTAGTCGATCTTGCGGCCGTAGAGGTCGGTCACGTAGTCAGTACCGGTTGGTTCGGTGAAGCGCCGGCTGGCCGCTTCGCTTTCCAGTTCCTTGGCTCGCTTCTGTTTGGGGTCCGGCAGGAACATCCCGACCAGCCCGAGGCCGATGCCAGCGATAGCGCCGATGGGCCCCAGGAGCGGCAAGGCCTTACCGATGGCTGGCATGAGGCTGGGTAGCATGGCAACGATCCCAGCTGTGCTGGCGGCTGCCGTGAGAGCGCCGCGCGCCCCGCCTTGCTGTGTGCCGGAGTAGATTCCGTATCCGGCACCAACGAGTGCCGCCCCGGAGCCCAGGTACTTCCCCATGTTCGAGGATGGCTGGCGGATCACCGCGCCACTATCCGGGTCGATGATGGTCCCCTGGATCTTGTCGCCGGGGTCGATGTCGCCCACATAGCCTTGCATCGTCCCCAGTAGGCCGGCGCCACTTCGCAGAGCGCCCGACACAGCGGATGCCGCCCCCAGCGATGCACCGCCGACTCCGCCGCGCACTCCCGCGACAGCCGAGAGCATCTTGTTCGCCGCCGCCATCTGGGTATTTGCCGCGAGCACCTGGGTGCTGGCCGCCTGCTTCATCGGGTCCACCCCGAACGGCGTGCCGCCCAGCAGCTTGCCGAGGAACGAATTCGCATCATTCGTCAGGCTCAGCTTGCCTTCCAGCCCGGTCGTGGCCATCTGGTAGGCGTTGCCAAATACCGTGCGCCCCTGGCCAAGAGCGAGGCCCTTCACGTAGTTCTGGAGTCCGCCGCCACCCGCCGTGATGGCGTCGAAGATCTGCCCGCCGGTCTGCCGCGCGGCCTGCTCGCGCTGCTTCTGATAGTTCAGGATGGCGAGCTGCTGGTCCATCAGGATCTGGTTGCGCTGTTTGGTGAGTTCGAACTCTTCAACGCCAAGAGCCTTCTCCGCCTCCAGCGCCTGCATCTTGAGCGCGGCCACGGCGCGGATCGCCGCCACTTCGCCGCCCGGGCCGGTCATCGCTTCAACCAGGCGCGTCTGGTAGTCGTAGGTCTGCCGGGTGAGCTCGAGCTTCTGGTTCAGCGCCGTCGTCTGGTCTGTCACGTTGGCGGAGTAGGCGGATGAGAATAACCCGAATGTGTTCTGAGGTTTCCGCAGTGCCGCCCGTTTCGCTTCGTCGGCCTTGTCGACTTCCAGGAGGCGCATGTCGAGTTGCCCCAGGAGGTCGTAACCTTCGGGCACCGTGTTGGCCGGCGAGGCTTGCCCGACGCCACGCATCCGGAGAATGGCGGCGCCGTAGTTCAGTTGGACTTCGGCGTTGGCCTTGGTGAGCGCTTGGCGAAGCTCCTCGGCTTTCGTTGCGGCCTTGATCTGGGCTTCGAGATTCTTATATTCCGCCCGCAGCCGCGCAACGTCCGCCACATTCCCGTCGTTGATTGCTCGGTCGAGATCGCCTTTGACTTCCTGCGCGCGGCGCTGGAGATCGGAGCCCATGATCTGCTCGATTTCGCGGCGGCGGCGGGAGAGGTCCATGGCCGCGACCTGCTCATCATTCACGGCGCCAACACGTCCGAACTGCGGGGGAAGCGAGCGGCCTTCGAGCACCGCCGTCCGCTTCATCCGGTCTTCGGCGAGTTGCTGATTCCGTAGACGGCTGATTTCGGCGTAGGAGTCGTGGTCGAGGAAGGCGAGGGCAATCTCTGCGCCCCACTGCTTCGCGCGCTTTGCGGCGGAAGCCCATGACCGGTCTAAGTGGTCCATCGCCTTGTCGGTAGCCGCGCCCACCTTCTCGCTCATGGCGTTCCAGCCGGCCCCGGCACGCTCCAACTCCTCTATCTGTTGGCGCAGTTCGGAGTTCATCAGCGGCAGGACTTCGAGACCCGCCCGGCCTAAGACTTTGATGGCAACAGATGCCTTCTCTGCCGGATTTGTCACCGCGCCCAGCTTGTCGGCGATGTCCAGCAGCATGTCCCGCATGGGGCGCGCGGCGCCGAAAGCGTCGGTAGCCTCCACGCCGATTCCGCGCAGGGCCTCTTTGGCGATCTTGCCTTCTTCGGAGTTGTCGGAGAGTGCCTTCGACAGCCCTTTCATCGTGCCCACGAGGGCATCGCCGGAAAGGCCAGCCTCACTCGACACGCGAGAGAGGAGCCCGTACTCCCGGATGCTCACACCCAGGCGGACGGCATTGTTGGACTGCTGCTCGTAGAGATCGCCGAAGGACTTGGCCAGTGAGAACACCGCCGCGCCCGTGGCGACAATCACTGTACCGGCGGCGGCGAGGCCGGCGCCCACCGGACCCAGCTTCGTCAGAAAGCCTTGCGCGGCGTCGCCCGCAGCACCCAAGGGGTCCTGGATTCCGGCTTTGATTTTCTGCGCGAACTGATCGAAGCCGGGCGTGTTGCCGGCGGCGTCCGAGGCCTTTTTTGTATTGTCCCGGAACCTCTCCATGTTCTCAGCGAGTTTGCGCACCTCTTCCGAGCCGCGCACCTGCGCTTCGAGAATCAGTTGAAGTTTTTCAGATGCCGTTGACATCGGTTATCCCATCACCGCAATCTGCCGGGCGTTGCTCTCTGCGATCCGCGCCGCCGCGATTACCACTACCGCGTCCGCCCAGAACGCGGGCCACTGGCCGGAATCCAAACCGAACAGGGCCGCGCCGGTAGAGTCTTTCATGAGGTGGTTTTCCGCTTCCAGTTGGACCAGGAACCTTGAATCCGCCGTGATCAGCGAAGCCGGGCATTCGTCGCACTCAACACCCGCCACACTGTAGGGCTTGGAGTTCGGCCCGCCGGTTGAGTAACTCGGAACCCATCGGTATTTCGGCTGGTGGAAAACAAGCCAGTCGTGCCCGGGATAGGCGCGGCGGCAATTGCGCTGGCGATACTCGCCTAGCCTTCGACAGCGGGTGCAGTCGTAGACATCGGATCCACTGCCCCCACTTCGGGCGAAGTGGAAGGCAACTGCAAGTTTTTTTCCTGTTCCGCCGTGAGCCCGCCGTTTGCTACGCAGGCGGCGTAGATCTCATCGAGCAGATCGTCCTCGCCGTCGCTCAGAAGCGTTTCGATGGTGGCGGGCTTGCCGGCAATCTCGTAGCCCGTAATGCTGAGCAGGCCGGCGCGCAGGTAGGCCGGATAGAGGTCGGTGACCATCGCCATGCCGACCTCGTTGTCCAGTTTTTTGAACTCTTCTAGGCACTCGGGTCGGACGGTGTTGTCGTCTTGGAACATGGGCCGCATCCGCTCGTAGATGCTGGCGATTCGGGCGCGCGCGTCGATGAGCTTGGCATCACGTTGCGCCCGCTGGATCTTGTTCAAGCGGCGCACCACGAAGCTCACTCCGGGGCGCGCCGTGCTCTTGATTTCCTGTGTCGGTTCGAAGTTCATGGATTAGGTGAAAACGATTGTCATTTCGTCGGAAGCAGATGCCGCGGACAGGTAAGTCTGGCCGCGCATCTTGCAGCCCCACGTCGGGGCGGAGTCATCGAAGTTGATGGCGTCGGTTCGGATGCGGGCGAGGTTGATCGTCATGATGGAGCCAGCCGTTCCGCCGACAACCAACGCCAGCGCCCAGGTGGTTCCCGCAGCGCACTTGGCTTTGAGCGCCTTCAGGGCGGCGGTGTCGTCATCGGTGATAGTGACTTCAAACGTCACCTGTTTCAGCCCAGCATAGGGCTCGCCGCCAAAGGCGCCGTTGAAGATCGTCGTGTTGTCGATGGCGCGGGCGGCGTCGACCGTCAAGGTGAGGTCGCGCGCCGAACCGTAGGCGACTCCATCCATCGTCAATGAGCCGATAAAAGAAGTGAGCGGCTCTCCACTGGACACCGGGGCGGAAGGTCGGGCGGCAATGCTGGACAGGCCGCCCTTGCCAGCCGTGGCCGTGCTGGCGAGGTTGTCGGTGTCGAGAATCCAGCGGGCGGAGCCGCCGAAACTGGCGTCGATGTAGCCGTCCTGGCAGCGCAGCGACATGCTGTTGGCGATGGCGCCGATGGCCACCTGTTGCGTGAGTCCGCTCGGGTCGCGGTACCGCCACAGGTTCATGCTGAGGTTCGAAGGCCCTGTCGGGAACGTCACCGACACCCCGGCCGAGGTAGTGGCGGCTGCGCCCAGGACGGACTCAAACAGAAGCTGCAGATCGGGCGGAGTGCCGGCTGTACCGGATGGGCGAACCAGGCAGGACAGATCCCATGTCGCAGAGCGCCGGCCGCTGATGCCGATGGTCTGGCCGGAGCTGATCACCTTCTCGGGAGGGTTCAGCAGCGGGCTCTGGTTCTGCATCGCCAGCGATTTGGTGAGCAGGTAGTCACCGTTGCCAGCGGCTACCGCCGTCGCGTAGGTCGATTCCCGCGTGACGAAGACAATCTCTGATTTGCTTGTGCCGGTCGCCATTACTCACCCCCCTCGTTGAAATCTCCGCCGCGTGCCAGCCAGGCGCGCAGATCGTTGAGCGCAATGAGCGCCGCGTTTTTCTTCTGTTGGAACGCAGGCGGCGCGTCGGCATGCGAGCCAGGCGTGGCGAACTCGCGCAGCTCCTCCGGCGTGAAGCCGAGGGAGGCGAACGTCGTTTCCGGCAGCAATGCCGCGCCGCGCGGATGCCCGATGATGTCTTTTGCCAAGGTCGCGTCGAGGTCTACCGCCTCGCCGAATTCGCGCAGACCGGCAACTTCGCCGATTGCGCAGGATGTCCCGATGAAGCGTAACCTCATTTTGAAACCTCGAATTGGAGTTGAAAGGAAAGCCGCTGCATGTAGCCGTCGGCCATCTGCGAGACGTAATCGCGCGTCGGTGTGATCAGGCCCCCATAGGTGTAACCAGAGGGCCACGCTATGGCGCGCCGCTGGAAGACTTCCCTAATGGCTCCATCAACGCAATCGGCCACGTCTTCGGTGTTGTTGCCCTCCATGGCGTAGGCGGAGCCGCCTGCATCGCGAAAGGCAAAGCGTAGGTAGATGTCCACATTCATCAGCAGCGTGCCGCATGCCTGCCGGAATTTCTCGACCTGCGTTGGCTGCAACCCATCCGTGTAGACCGCAATTGCCGGCCAAGTGCGGATGGCCGAAAGATCCACTTCTCCAGCGGAAGAGTACTTACTCTGAAGGAAGTTTGCGGAAGCAGTGCCGAAGTCGATCGTGAAGCCGTGGCCGGTGACGGATGCCGCTGTGAACTCCTCCGCCAGTTTGGCGTTGAAGCCATATGAGGCATCTGCCATTGCTGCAACGACAGCATCTCTGATGGGCTTCCCGATGTTCATGCGACGTTCTTAAACAGGCGGATTCCCCGGCGCACCATAGAGCCACGCGTGCGCTCGTTGCGCGGGTCCATCCAAATCGGAGGAGCAGCGGCGGTGCCAGTGATGACGCCAGCGCTGAGGCTTTGGGTGGAGCCGAAGATCTTTTTGAACTGCTCAGCCAGCTTTAATTGATCGTCTGGTGAGAGTCCGAACCAGGGCGCGCGCTGTTCGTTGGCGCGGCCCTTCACGCGGCCAAGGCGGGTGCTGATATCAACGCGGGCGATGCGGTCATCGGCGTAGGTGCAACGCAGAGCGTCCAGCATGTGGCCGCCGATTCCGGGGCCCCAAAGGTCGCGCCAGGGATTGCCGCCGCCGCGCCGTTTGCGGCCGAGATAGGACTTTTTCAGCGCGGGCATCCGGGTATCGTCCGAGCCCTTGCCTCGATACACGCGATCCTTCATCAGCTCCGCGGCGTAGTTGCCCAGCACCAGCATCTGGTAGCGCTTTGGGTCGAGGCCACCCAGGGTGACACGGCGGAATTTGCCGTCGTCGCCTCGAACTTGGATTTTCTGCTTGATCATGCGGGGCCGATGAAGCGGAGGGAGAGGGTTACCATACCGTAGTTGGTGACGCCCACGCGAACCACCTTGTATGTCTTGCCGTCGAACGTGATGGAGTCGGCTCCATCTACCGGGGCGGCTGCCAGGTCAGACCGCCGAATGGTTGCCCGCGCAGCGATGCCGGGCTCGGATTGTTCTACTGTTTCGCCGTCCTCCCAGAGAACCGTGATGGTCGCAGGAGCCCCCGCGGATGGAGTGTAAATCACGGAATCCCCGAGTTTTGCCAGCACAGCCGGGATGCCCTTGGACATCCAAGCCTGCCGGAATAGGTTGGCCATTACTGCTTCCGAGCCGATACTCCGCCTGTGACTCCGGCGCCGCTGGCTACGATAGTGAGCCCGCCCTTGAACAGTTCGCCCTTCGGCCAAACCAGGATCGCAGCTTGCCCGGTGGCGAGGCTGAGTCGGGAGTCGATAATGCACTTCGGCGTGCTCTGCCGGTCACAGAGGCTTACCGTCAGCGTGCCGGCTGTGGTGTTGTAGAGCGAGATTTGATCGGCCAAGACGTCGACCGTGGCCAGAGTGGCGATGGACGTCGGCACATCGAATAGGCCGGTCTTCAGTTCGCGCCGGAAGTCGGCAGGAACGGATTGCAGGGTCTGCGCGCAGAGCCCTCCCCCGAGGGCGATGATGAGGAAAATCAGCTTTTTCATGTGGCTCCTAAAAATCAGGGCGAGCCACGAAAGCCCGCCCTGTCTGTTCAGTTGGAGTGGAGGAGAATCAGCGCTTGCCTTTGGCCGGCGGTTGCGTCGGTTCGGGCTTGACCTCAATTGGCGGAGGCGAATCGTCGAGCCTCGCCGCCCCAAGGCGCAGTAGGCTCTCGGCCTCCCGCTGGTCGGTGATGAACGGCGCACCGGGGTCAATCACCCCGGTACCCTTGTAGATGGCGTGGACAGCGATCAGGCGCATGGCGATTAGCTGTGGACCGTCATGCACAGCGAGGCGTTGGGCCGGTAGGGGACGATCAGCGGTGCGCTCTGCGTCATGATCCACCGGCGGCTGGGGTCGGGCGTAATCCAGGACTTCGAGAAGAACGGCAGAGCCTGCATACCAGCCTCTTCGTCCATGATGGCTCCGTATGCCTGAACGCCCATCAAATCACCGACCATGAGCGCGGTGTAGTCAGGCAGCATCTTCTGCTGGGTGCCGTTGGCGTCCTTGTAGACGCCGTGATACACCCAGATGTTGAAGCCGTCGACGTCGCCCATGCGGACGGCGCCGGTCTGCGTCACCGCATTCTGGCTCAGCGAAGGGGCCTGCGTGGCGGCGCGCTGCAGGTTGATGCGCGCAATAACCGCAGCGTTCGATTTGAACAAGTTCCAGGCCTTCAAATCGAGCACGACGTTTACCGGCCAGGAGCCGGATTTCGCGAACATCAACTCCGCCCAGGTCTGCAGGTTGGCCAGCGCATCAACGCCGCTGTCGGACCACTTTGCGCCGCCGGCCAGCGTGGCCGTCAAGCTGGCATCGCGGGCATAGCTGATCACGGTCGAGGGGTACTTGTCACCCGTCACAGTGATGGACCCGCCAAGAAGCACCTGCGCCGCCATCCACTCCAAGCGGCGAGCGATCATCTCACGGTGTACGCGCAGGGTGGTGTTCAGTTGCGCCTGCATGCGAGCTTCAGGGCTGAGGTTGCCACCGATCGGTTCACCGGCCTGCCGCTTCAGCGACTTTGCCGGGTCCCATGGGGTCTTCGGCTTGATATAAGCCGGCTTGAAGGTCTTCGTCACGTATCCCTGATCGGTGACGACGGCGCCTTCGACGTAGGGCGACACGAAGGGGGCCAACCCCATCACGTCGTTTTCCACATCGAAATGAATTTCTTCTGACTGTTCGGTCTGCGTGCCACCAAAGAAGGTGTCCAGCAGCCAGGAGGGCGGGGTCTGCAAAGAGTTCACCACGCCCGTCAAAACGTTCGTCGAAAAGAGGTCTGCCATGGTGTACTCCTTAGTAGGCGAAGGTCGTCGTCGGCACCAGGTTGATGCCCTTGACGCGCAGGCCTTCGCGGATGCTCGCCAGCGTGTGTCCGGTTCCCAGGGTCAGAGCGGCCTCGTTGAAGTCGCCCTTGAAATACGCGATCAATTCCTTTGCGCCGCCCGAGGCATCGACCGCCTCGGATGCGATCAGGTCGGGCGTCTGGCTGCCGTTCACCGCGGCGGCCAAGCTTACGACATATTCGCCGGAGCCAGCCGCGACAGTGATGTCGAAACCTTCGCCAACGATGAAGTCCTGGGCGCCGTCTGCAATCGCAAACTTGATCTGCGTGGCGAACGTCGCGCCCACGAGCACCTGCCCGAGCGAACGGCCCAGAGGGTCGAGCACGATAAACGTGCCGCTGTTGGTTGCCGCGCCGATGCAGCGCACTGTGTAGACGCCGACTTGCGCGCCGGCGAGGACCGGCGTGGTCGCGTCCATTGTCAACGCGCCGGTGTTGGCAGCGTTGCCGCCAGACTTCGCGGCGGCCGTGGCGGCTCCGACGCTGATCTTGCCCAGGACATGCCCGCGCGCGATGTTTTGGCCGGAGGCGATGGTAACCTTCCGGCTGAGGAGTTGCCCTTCGCCCGCAATCAGGTTGTCGGGCGTGTATGTGGAGCTGGAGAAGCTGGCCGGATACGACGGCATTACTGTTTACCTCCCGCGGCAATGATGCTCTGAATGAGCTTCTGTTCGTCGCCGTCATCGGTCCCAGCATCCGCCCCAACCTTCGGGTTCGGCACGCTGGCCATTGCTTCGGCAAATCCGTTGTTCTTCGCCTGCACGGGAGCCGCGGCGAGAATCCGCTGCGCGGTCTCGGGCGCCATGCCAGGCGTGAGCGCCAGTTCGCGCGCCAGGGCCTCGCGTCCAGCCGCTTCCGGCAAGGCGAGGACGCCGGCAATGCGCTGGCGTTCGATTGCGGCCGCATCCACGGGTGGAGCGGCGTTCGTTTCGGCGGTGTTGATCTCCGCCGTTTCGGGGGTGGCCATAGGGCCTCCTTTCACTGTCGCGGCGGAGGTGCCGCCGACACTGCGAGCGGACTTGGGCCCGAGCGCCGACGCCATTTCGGCAAGGGCCTGCTCGAATGTGCCAAACTTGTCCGCAAACTTGATGTCAATCGCGCCTTGGCCTTCGTAGATCTGGGCTTCTGTGGCGCGAACTACGTCGGCTGAAATGTTGCGGCCCCAAGAAACGTAGTCGCAGAACATGGAGTAGGAGTCATCCACCGAGGCCTGCATCCATGCGAGTGCTTCCGCGTCCAGCGGCTTATGCGGTGACCAGTCGTCCTTGTGCTGGCCGGCCTTGACGGTGGTGACCGTGATGCCTTCGTTGTTCTCCATGCGGGAGAAATCCGCGTGCATGGCTATCACGCCAACACTGCCGACGCCAGAGGTCCGCGTGACATAGATCCGCTCACACTGCGAGGCGAGCAAATAGCAGGCGCTGAAGGCGTAGTCGTCCACGCTGCACCAAACAGGCTTTTTCGCGCGCGCCTCCCGAACAGCGTCGGCGGCATCCCAGGCCCCGGAAACCTCGCCGCCGTAGGAGTCCATGCGAAGGAGGATACCGCGCACCTTGGCGTCATCCAGGCAGGCTTGGATTTCGCCGCGAATCCATTCGTAGCTGGTCAGCCCGCTGTAGCCGTCGGCGTAGGCACCCCGGTTGATAAGGGTTCCGCCGACATCGATCACGGCGATGGAGCCAACCACTTCGGCGTGCTCCGCCTCGCTCATCACGGGATTCACAACATGGTCAACCGGCTCAACACCATCCATGCGGACGGCTCCGCCGAACCGAGGGCCGAGGGCGTTCAGAATCGCCTGCAGCTTGCCTGGATGAATCATCAGCGGCGTGTTGAAGGCGCGCGCCGCAATATGCGGATAACTCAGTTGCTTCATGCGGGTATCGGCTCCTCCTGCTGTTGCGGCTGTTGCGCCGGCCTGCCAGGTCCAGTCGGCAACGGCTGCTGCTCCGGCAGCCCCAGCTCGCGCATCCTCGCCACCTCCGCCGCGCGCTGCTCCAGTACTTCCTCCCAGTCCAGCCCCTGCTCTGCGCATTCTTGCTGGAGCGTGCTCAGGTTGGCATCCATGCGAATGCGGGAGGCCTCCGCCTCTTTTACCGGGTCAATCCACCCTCGGCCAGGCCAGATCCATTTCGCGCGCTCGTAGGCGAACCGATTGGCGTAGAATCCAGGGGCCTCCACCGGTGAAAATCCATTCACTGCCTCTTCGAGCCACAGACGGTAAACCGGCGTGTACCAGCAATCGGTGAGCCAGGCGCGGCGGCCAGCGAAGAATCGCCACGCTTCCAACAGCGCTGCGCGGGCACTGGAGTAGTTGGTCTTAGAGAAGTCCTTGAGCAATAACTCGTAGGGCAGATTCAGCCCGACGCCGATATGGCGTATCACCGCCTCCACGAACGGGGCAAACTGGTCCGTCGGCTGTCCCGGCATGAACGGCTTCATCTGCGAGCCGGGCGGCAGCGCCATCACGGACGCGCCCTTCATCGGGGCGATCATCTCCCGCTGCGCCGCCATGTACTCCTGAACTTTGGCGTCCGCCAGGTCGGCACCCAGGAGTTCAGACACGGCTGAGGCGTCAAGTGGCGTTTCGATGAATGCGGAAATCATCGCCTGCGCCACGGCGCTCTGCAGCGTCACGCGCTGGTAGTGGTCCAGCATTCTGAACTGCGCAATCACGGCTGCCAGGAATGGCTTACCGCGGGTCTGCCCGGTGCGCTCTTTGTCGTGCACGTGGATGACGCGCTGCCTGCCCCACGGTGTCTTTGCCGGAATTCGCTCCCAGGTCCACTGATCTCCGCTCAGGCCGGCGGTGTAGAAGTCGCCCGGATGTGCCTTTTGGATGTGGTATGCGGTAGGCTCGCCGTATTCGTCCGTCTCGATTCCACCTCTGAGGTTGGGCCCGTCAATTTTTCCGTTTGGCGTGCTGAGCCTATCGGACTCCACCACCTGCAGGCAGGTCGCAAATCTGGATCCCCGGCCAGGAGTCCACATCGCCAGCGCCAGCGCATCGCCGTTCATCAGAGCGCCACGCAGCACCTGCGTCGACATCGCTCTTAGGGTGAGTTGGCGGGATACATCGCAGGCCGTCGTCTCGGACCACTCGCGCCAGGAACTCTCAACCACCTTTGACCACTCATCCGCCCATGCCTTATCTTTGCCTAGCGCTCGGTAATCCGGCGTGGCCGATAGCCGCGCGCCGGTCCCCAGAATGTTGTCGATTTGGGTCTGTAGTCCGCCGCTGGCGATGCCGTGGTTGCGGAATAGATCCCGAGACCGCGGCCGGAGTGTGCCAATGTCGGGCAGGAGGTCGGAATCCGCGCTGCCTTGTGATGGCGCCCACGAGTAAAACTCCCGCGCGTTTGACGCGCCGAAGTGCGCGGATGCACTTCGCGCTGGCAGGTTTTCACTTGCCACTGGGCGGACACGAGCGTTGAGTGTCATGGGGTCAAAAGACGAATCGGATTGGACGCGGGCCGGTCGACGAACTCACGCCGCCGCCGGTAATCCAGGACTGCAGCGTCGAAATCCAGCCATCCAGCCGGGAGGCATCGGCCGTGGTGAACTCGACATTGCCGGAGGGACCTCCGACGCGTACAACCTGCTGGCCTGTCATCAGCGCATGCTTAGCTGTAATGGCTTCGTCGAGCCATGTCTGGATGGTGGAGAGCGGGATGGCCATGGCTTACAGGTATGGGTCGGAGGAGACGATTGGGCGGGCGGCAGACAGCACCGCGCCAGGGGCGCGCCGCTCAGAGAGCGGCTTGCGCATTTCATTGGCGCGCTTCAGTAGAGCGGCCATCTCAGCATCGAGCCGGAGGCCGCGCGTCATTTGCAGGCCAACCAGGGCGGCGTGAGCATACACGCGCGCATCCAGGACTTCGTTGCGGGCGCCGGCGCGCTTCTTCTTCCATTCGAACTTCGGCACTGGTCCGGAGTAGTCGGGAACGCGGATCTCAGACGTGAGCTGCTCAAAGAAATCGTGGGTATATTCCGGAGCCACGGGGAAGTGGCAGAACCCGGGGCCGGGCTCCGTGATCCGCAGCCGCGCGTAGAGTGTTTCCTTGGCGGCGTCCACGCCGACGACGTGGGCCGGTGGGTATTTGCCGCGCCCCTTTCTGGATTTCTGCGACCAGATGGGATGGTTTCCCGCCGTGCCGTTGATATTCCAAATGCGGCGGCCGGCGCGCTCACCGCAGAACTGCGTCACGGCATGCTTGTTGTAGCGTGAATCGATGCAGCAGGCCGACACTGACAGGGAGATTCCCAGTTCGCTCAGATGCTCCGCCTGCAGCCAGGCGTCGAGGTCCTTCCAGCACTGCGAATCCAGGCGGCTGGTGTCGCCAGGGAACACTCGGTATTCCACGGACCAACTTTCCTCGCCGATGCCCCAGCCGACTTTCTCGGCTTCGATGCGATCCGCTTGCACGTCGCCTCCGGCGTTCAGGATGCAGACCCCAGCCGGCAGCTCGGGCCCGTAGGCTTCACGCCGCGCATGGAGCGTTCCCGCGTCGGCTTTCGCCTCGGATGGGTCGCGGTACGGTTCGGCCAGTTTTAGGTTGATGAAGGCTTTCCGCTTCACCGGGTCGCGGTGGTCCGACTCCCACTTTGCGGCAAGGTTCGGCCAAGCTGAGCCCGGCCAGCCATAGGGGTAGTAGAGGGCGTTGACCTTATAGGAGCGGATGAGCCCGCGGCCGACGCCGGGCGCCTGCGGAACCCACTCGCCACGCTGCAGCATCTCGACTTTGCGCCACTCGGGGAACGAATCGCCGCAATGCTCGCACTGGTACTGCGCCGAATCCGGCTCGCCTTTTGGCCAACGCAAGCCGCCGGGCCTGCCTTCCTTCGCCCGATCCGCGCCCCAAATGAGCGCCTGCTCCCGCTTGCATAGAGGACACGGCAACATGAATGAGCGCTGATCACCACGCTGGAACCAGCGCCAAATGTGGGATACCTCTTCAAGCGTCGGCGTCGACAACAGGAACATCTTCATGTTCCGGTAGGCGGCGAGGCGCTGGTAGAACAACTCCGTCGGGTCGCCCTCGCCGTCCAGGTCCATCGGCCACCCGTCGACCTCATCGCCGATGCCGTACCGACAGGGATAGGAGCGTAGGTCGTTGGCTGAGTTGGCTCCCGTGATGATTAAGGTGTTCCCTTGGAACTCCTTCATCGTCATGGTGTTGGCGGCCTTGCGTGAGCCAGCCTTTTCGACGATGGCGCGGAGAACCGGGGTTGATTCGATCATCCGGTCCAGGCGGGTGCGAACGAACTTCTTGCCCGTGCCGACAGTCGGCTGGACGATCATCATGGAGTCGGGATACCGGTGCATCCAGCAGCCGGCCATGTTCAGGGCGGACTCGGAACCGGCGCCTTGCGCCGCCTTCATGAGTGCCGCCACCTGGACGGGCGAGGAAGGCGACATGCAATCCATGATTTCCCGCATGTATGGCACGCGATCAGTACGCCAAGGGCCGGGTTCAGGCGAAGGCTTGCCGACAATGCGGAACTGGTCTGCCCACTCCGACACGAGGATGTCGGGCTCAGGGCGGAAGGAGCCTGCGAACGCGGCGCTACAGATCGTCGCGGCTGTCGCCATTCGGATTGTCCAGGCCAAGCAGTTTCCCATATCGGGCTTCGATTTCATCGGCTATGCGGTTATCCGTGGCACGTAGCGCTTCGCGGACGATGCGGCCAGGTTCACCCGCCACGGTGATGCCGATGAGTTGCGGGTCGAGTTGGGTTGCAACGTTCTCGCGGCCGGCTGCGTAGATGCGGCCGATGCCGGCGAACACCTTGCGGACTTCATCGACGCGGACGAGCTCGCCGGCCTCTTCGAGGTCGCGGCGCTCAGCTCTACGGGCCTCGGCCAGCTCGCGGCGGGTGCGAGCGGCGATGAATGTGTTCTCGTCAACGACATCATCTGATTTTGGCTTCGGCTCTGCGCGGCGGATCGGAGTCGGAGTCTGTGTTGCGCTTCGGCGCCGGTGCCATTCCTCAGCCGCCGCTCGATCCACTCGCCCATCCTCGCGTACCGGCAGACCTGCCGTGATGAGTTGTGAGATGCGGCCCTTGCTGACTCCAAGTAGTTGAGCCAGTTGGGATTTTGTGATTGTCTCAGCATCCGGCATACCATGGTTTAGGCGAGGTTTAGAGGCCTAAAAAAATCTGGACTAACGCGGGCGTGCAATCATCAAACCA